>JAESFQ010000115.1_pt1 | contig 28489 bp, 28 predicted proteins | sample 9269431 | NCBI WGS metagenome assembly JAESFQ01 (sample SAMN14502588, study PRJNA617103) | algae metagenome | isolation source: Plectolyngbya sp. WJT66-NPBG17 and co-occurring heterotrophs from well... | place: USA: Mojave Desert, Joshua Tree National Park, California | collected 2006-08-06 | reverse complement strand
GCGCCAACGATTTGAAGATTGGCGAGAAGTCGCTTGCTTGCAAACGGCTGCATAAAATTGAGCGAACCTAGCGATTGCAGGATTGTTGTGCTTAATTTTGAATATTCCCGCTTAAGTTGACGATACCGTAATTGACAAGCTCACCTTAGCAGACTCGTACAAGCTTGCTAGCGATATACTCGTTGACTCAGCACTAGATAGTGATGAGCCATACAATCTTCTTTATCCAATAATCTACAACTATAGACACGCAACAGAACTATATCTAAAAGCTGTACTATCACCAGATAAAAAGAATCACGACTTAAAGAGATTATCCCAGAACTTACGCCAGTTTCTTAAACAGGAACATGGTGTAGTAACACCTGCTTGGTTGGAAAATTTGATTTTAGCTTTTCATGACTTTGATCCTAGTTCTACGACATTTCGATATGGTGATCCGGGTGTGTTTTCCCACAGTACAGGTGACAGAGGAGAGTTTTGGTTTGATTTACCTCACACGAAAAAGTTAATGGGATGGATGGCTATCGTCTTCCAACCTATCAGGGCAAATCAAGACAAACAAATCTAGCCATAGTGTTTTCAGATCTGAAATTTATTATGTGTTCTGCATCGAAAACGTATTAGTGCTGTGACAGACGTTAAAGGCGGTGAGATCACGTTGTTCTAAACTCCAGGGGTTTGTCCGCCATCGACCAAGATTTCTGTGCCTGTAATTGAAGCGGCGCGATCGGAAACCAGAAACAATGCGAGATCAGCGATTTCTTCAGGTTGTACAATCTTTCCTAATGGAATTGCTCTGATTGTATCGGCTTTCGCTGCTTCGATGCTAATTCCGCGATCGCTCGCAGTTTGGGCAGCCAATCGCTCGGCTCGTTCGGTTGCAGTAAATCCTGGCGAAATTGCGTTGATTCTGACATTGTGTTGAGCGAGTTCTTTCGCAATGCCTCTAGTGAAGTTAAGCAATGCCGCATTCGTTGTTCCACCAGGAAGAAAATTTGCGCGTGGGGTTCTGCCAGCACCGCCGATGATGTTAATAATACGACCATCACGGCGGCTGGTTAGGTCTGGAATCACCGCTTTCACGAGGCGAATATACCCTAACAACTTTAAGTTCCAAGCATCGAGAAAGGCCTCATCATCGAGATTGACCAGTTCTCCTGCGCGGGCTGATCCTGCATTGTTGATCAGAATATCAATCTGTCCAAATTCCGAGATTACTTGAGACACAACTTTCTCAATACTTTCTGCTTGACTCAGATCTGCACTAATCGAGATCGCTCGATTTCCTTGATCGGGCAATGCGTGGAGTGTGCTGATTGCTTTTTCTAAGCGGTCAGAATCACGAGCCACGATCGCTACATTCACGCCTTCGCGGTAAAGTCCTTTGGCGATCGCCAATCCAATTCCGGCACTGCCGCCAGTCACGATCGCAGTTTTTCCAGTGAGGTTTAATTCAATTGCCATGATGTTTAAGTCTATCCTTCATTAGAAAGCGTTGAAATGATGTCAGCAAGGGAACGAGTTCGATCAGCTTCTTCTGGGGTTTCTTGACCCAGCGGAGTCTCTTTTACCGATCGGTAAACTTCTGCTGCACCTCGAAAGGTGAGTTCTGTCAAACCGAGTGCCTGAAAAGTATCTGCAATTTCTTCCATTTCTCCGATCCAACGATGAGCTTTAGGAGTCATGCCTGGAATCGATCGAGTGAGCAAGGATAGTAATCCTTTTTGGCTATTGGATAACTCATCTTCTAGAGGCTGTTCTAAACCGAGTCGATGAGCCGCAATCAGCAACTCTGTCCCGATCTCAGTCAGTCCTTTCGTTAATGCGGCATAGCACATCTTCAGCCCCGATGCTTGTCCGATCTGCTCACCAATAACGCGAACATCTAGCCCGTAGTTCTGTAGCTCCGCGAATCGGTTGGTCTGTGTTCCAGAGGCATAAATGCGAGTGCGATTTGGAACCCTCGGAGGCGGACCAATAATCGATGCATCGATAAATTGACCGCCTGCATTCTCAATGATTTGGGCAATCTCATTGACTTTTTGAGGAGCGATCGCATTACAGTCTGCATACAGCAACGGTTTTCCAACAGCCCGAATCGCGATCGCAATTTCTGCTGCTGCTTGCACGGCTGCGGACGGAACCAGCACCGAAAGTACTAGGTCAGCTTTAGACACAAGCTGCTTGAGATCCCCAGCATTCTCGATATTTGCCTCGTTCGCCAGGTGTCGAGTTCGCTGAGTACGATCGTCAAGTGCCGCGATCGTCTTTACCCCATGTCGAGACAGAACAGTTGCAATCGCCTGCCCCATATCACCCGGACTATAAATCCCAACCGTTTGTATTGACATATTGCAATGACGACGAGAGAAGAAACAAAGAAAGATTTGATCTACTAGTGCTAAACGTTCTCAAAAATTTGCTTTGCGGTTTATGGCAGTGCAGGTGTCTTGAACGGATGAACTGTTTCATAAGCTTTTGCGGCTTGCAGAACTAGCGCGTCTCGGTACTTCGCGCCAACAATTTGCAATCCGACAGGTAAACCCTCTTGAGTGAAACCGATCGGAACAGAAGCCGCAGGTTGCTGAGTCAAATTAAACGGATAAGTGAACGGCGACCAATTTAGCCCCGGTGGATAGAGATCAGATTGGGGAGAAACTTGACCGACCGGAAAAGCCGCGATCGGAACAGTCGGAGTCAGCAGCAAATCATACTTTTGATGAAATAAGCCAAGCTGTCGCCCCAAAGCCTCCCGCGCATCTAAAGCACTTTGATACTCGGCTAACGTGACGCGATCGCCGACTTCTGCGGATGCCTGTAAGCCTTCTTCCACCACAGATTGCTGTTCTGCCGTAAACGATCGCAGTAACTTTGCCGCTCCCGTTGTCCAGAAGGTGCGAAAGATCGGAAAAGGATTCTCAAATTCTGGATCAACTTCTTCCACGATCGCGCCCAATTCTGCAAAGACTCGAACAGCCAATTCGACCAGTGCTGCAATCTCCGGTTCTACATTGGCATAGCCCAATCGAGGACTGTAAGCAATGCGTAATCCTGATACCCCTTGCTCCAACGTTTGCAGGTAGTCCTGATGATCATCTGGCAGAGCAAACCAATCGCGAGGATCAGGATAAGCGGTTCCTTCGGAGTTGCGCCCTGCGCTAATTGTGTTCAAGGTCAAAGCCGCATCTAATACAGTGCGAGTCGTCACGCCAATATGAAACAGCGTTCCCGTATGAGCTGATGGATAGCCTGCAACTCGTCCAAACGTCGGCTTAAAGCCAAACACTCCAGTAAATGCTGCCGGAAGCCGAGTCGAGCCACCGCCATCTGTGCTGATGTGAATCGTGCCCAGTCCCAAAGCGGCTGCAACTGCGGCTCCGCCGCTACTGCCGCCGGGAGTGCGATCGAGGTTCCAAGGATTGCGAGTAATGCCATTCAACGCCGATTCGGTGACCCCTTTCCACCCAAATTCTGAGGTTGTGGTTTTGCCGAGAAAAATTGCACCCTGCGATCGCAATTGAGCCACGGCTGGAGCATCTTCATCCCAAGGTTGATCTGGCGAAATCGCTTTACTGCCGCGCAAAGTTGCCCAGCCTTTTGTCCACAAAAGATCCTTTACGGTTGTCGGAACTCCATCGACGATTCCTAGCGGTTCTCCACGCAGCCAACGAGCTTCTGACGATCGCGCATCTGACAAGGCTTTTGCTTCATCCACTAATGCAAATGCATTTACCTGTGGTTCAGATCTTGCGATACGTTCTAGCGCAGCCTGAGTCACTTCAACGGGTGAGAGTAAACGCTTTTGATAATGTTCTGTAAGTTCGATCGCTGAAAGATTCTCAATATTAGTAGACATGGTTTAGATTCCGTGAGTGAGCTAAAGTGTATTAATATCCAGCAGCACGATCGACAATATTTTGCAGTGGTTGTCTCGATCGATAGCGATTCAGGTTCTCTAAAAAGAAATTGACAGTGCGACGGCGAGAATGAGCAGAACTCCAAGAGATGTGTGGAGCCACGAACAGATTGGGCAGCGACCACAAAGGACTTTCGGGCGGGAGTGGCTCTGTAGCAAAAGTGTCAAGTCCGGCTCCGGCAATCCAGCCTTCGGTTAGTGCAGTCAGCAATGCGGCTTCATCAACGAGCGCACCCCGCGCAATATTGATCAAATAGGCAGACGATCGCATCGCCCGTAATACATCCGCATTGATCATTTCTTTAGTTTCGGGAGTAAGGGGCGTTGCCAACACGACAAAATCAGCTTCGGGCAATAGTGGATGCCACTCTGCTGCACCCACTATTTTCTCAAAGTGCGGTGACGGTTGAGGATGCTTGCGGCTACCCCAAACATGCATTCCAAAAGAACTCGCGCGCGCGGCGATCGCTTGTCCAATTCCACCCGCACCAATGATCAGGACGGTTGCATCTGATAGTTCTTGTAGAAAGATGTTTCGCTTCCAGCGATAATCCCACTGATGTTGTTCTTGTAATTGGTGCAGAGTTTTCAAATGTTTAACGTGGTCGAGCATCAACGCCAGTACAAATTCTGAGATCGGAATTGCGTGAACACCTGCGCCGTTGGTCAGGATGATGTCTCGCGCTAGTGCAGTCGGTGTTAGTAAATGATTTACACCTGCGCTCGGTGTATGCTGCCATCGTAGAGCAGGAGCAGTATTCAAAACTTTGTCTAGAACGGCTGGTTTTAGCAGACCTGCGCTCAGATATATTTCCGCATTGCTGGCATCGCCATTTAGCTCGCCTTCTCGATCGACTAATACAACTTCGATCTCTTCGGGCAAGCGCGGCTTCAATTCATCAGCGAACTCGATCGAGACAATTAGTTTCATAGCAATCTTGATTAGAAGGGTTCAACCCAGGGGCGTAGTTCAACCTCCCAAGTCCAGGCGTTGCGAGGCTGGCGCAGAATGTTGAGATAAGTTTGAGCGATTGCGTCTGGATCTAAAAAGCTGTCGGGTTTATCATCCGGTTTGATGCGCGTTGCAGACCGAATTGCACCATCAATCACAAAATGCGCGACATGAATATTCTGAGGAGCGAGTTCACGCGCGATACTTTGAGCTAATCCCCGCAAGGCAAACTTCCCCATTGCGAACGGGGCTGACAGAGAATAGCCTTTCACACTTGCAGAAGCTCCTGTGAAAAAGATGGCTCCTCCACCTGCTTTTAACTGAAGTTTTGCGGCTGCTTGAGCAACAAGAAAGCCTCCATAGGCAGTGATTTTGATTGTCTTTGCGACTTCAGTCGGATCAAGGTCGATCAAGGCTCCGCGAATTCGCCAACTTGGATTGTAAATCACAACCGTTGGAGTTCCTAACTGTTGTTCGACCTTACTAAACAGTCGATTCACATCATCCGGATTAGAGGCGTCTGCTTGAAAACTGATGGCTCCAATCTCTGTCGATAACCCATCGAGCTTATCAACCTGTCGGGCTGCCAAAGCAATTTTGAAGCCTTCTTTTGCAAGTAGACGGGCTAAAGATGCGCTGAGTCCGCTACCTACTCCAACGATCGCATTAATCGTTGCCATTGGTTTGTTGCTCCCACTCTAAAAATTGATTCTGCTGATCAATTTCGATCGACTTCAAGAACAGCCTTAATAATCTACGGTAAACTTACCGATTTATTGTATTTAATTTGACTTCAAGGTATCATAGGAACGCAAAGAAGATCAAGTCTATTTACAGATGAGACTGTTCAACTTTACTAAAAATCGTCTCAACTAATGCTGGAAGATGATGTGGAGAACCAACAATGAAGTCAGCTCCGTGAATAGTCAACTCTGACGCTGTTCCATAGCCATAAGTGACTCCGATCGCGCTAATACCATTCTGTTTTGCGCCAATCATGTCATGTTTACGATCTCCAATCATCACAGCGTTAGTTGATGAAATGCGTTCTGTTCCTAACACATACTGAATCAAATCGCCTTTGTTGCTCCAAGTTTCATCTAGCTCACTGCCGTAAACATGATCGAACAGCGCCGACAACCCAAAGTGATCGACAATGCGGGTTGCGTAAATGTGGGGTTTTGATGTTGCAACAAATGTCTGACAACCCGCTGCACGAAGCGATTGTAGAGTTTCTGGAATTTGAAGATAGAGTGCATTTTCAAACAGTCCGATCGTGGAGTAGCGCTCACGATAGAAAGACAAAGCGCGTTCGATGGTTGCTCGATCGGAAGTCTGCAATAGTTCTGCAAAACTCTGATGTAATGGAGGCCCAATACACCAGCACAGATCCTCAGCGTTGGGTGGAGTGTAACCAAGTTCAGACAAGGCGTATTGAATGCAGCGAGTGATCCCAGGCTTTGGATCAGTCAAGGTTCCATCTAAATCAAATAGAACAGCGTAAGGAAAGGTTTGACTAGGCATTAATAAGCGATCGACAGTGGTACTCTATGATTTTTGATCAATCTGAGTTTGAAATCCGGTGCGAGTGGGGAGAAAACGGCGTTGCACAGTTAGCGCCGATTAGTGATGTGGTAATCATTGTCGATATTCTCTCATTCTCAACCTGTGTTGAAATCGCAAATCGCCGAGGCGCGATCGTTTTTCCTTATCAGTGGAAAGATAAGACTGCTCAAGAGTTTGCTACCTCGATCGATGCAGAACTCGCAGACAGACGCAATAGCGGCACCCGTTATGAACTCTCCCCAGCCTCCCTTGCTCAGATTCCAAACAGTACTAAATTGGTGCTGCCCTCGCCGAACGGTTCCGCACTCAGTTTAAAGACAGGCAACACTCCGACCCTTGCAGGTTGCTTGAGAAATAGTCATGCGATCGCGACATCTGCCACAACCTACGGGAAGCGGATTGCTCTCATTCCTGCCGGGGAGAAATGGGAGAATGGCAGCCTTCGTCCTTCTTTTGAGGACTGGATTGGAGCGGGAGCAATTCTCAGCTATCTCAAAGGAACTTTGTCACCAGAAGCACAAATCGCTATTGCTGCTTATCAGTCTGTTCAATCGAATTTGAAATCTCTGCTTAAACAATGCAGTTCTGGCAAAGAATTAATCGCAAAGGGATTTGAGCAAGATGTTGATTTAGCAGCAGAAATCAATGTAAGTACTTGTGTTCCAACTTTGGTAGATAGAGCTTATCTCGATCGAACTTGCACATTTTGAGCCATGAGAATTTATCATACGGTAAACCTACCGATTTGCTGTAGAATCTTGATTATCTAAACAGTATTGGCTGCGAGCGCTGCTTTTAACAAATTGCTTGTGTCAGAAGGCAACAAGAAAGCAAATCTAGCGAATACTGCTAAATCGATCAACTCTGGAGAGTTCAAATGAGCAACAAACATATTGAAGTCAAACAGGTCGCTGGCTACATTGGTGCTGAAATCAGCGGTGTCGATCTTTCACAACCGTTACACGATGAAGTGGTGAAAGAGATTCGCGATGCCCTATTGAAATGGAAAGTCATTTTCTTCCGCAACCAGAACATTGATCATGCGGCTCAGATTGCATTTACGGCTCGGTTTGGGGAAGTCACCTACGCACATCCCCATGAAGATGATCCGATCGAGGGGTTTCAAGAAATCATGCCGGTCGATCGCAGTCGCTATGAGCGCAAAAATGGTCTGCGTCGAACGAGCTATGAACATCGGTGGCATACAGATGTCACCGCAGCCATTAACCCGCCTGCCGCTTCAATTTTACGCGCCGTGAACGTTCCTAGTTTTGGCGGTGATACCACTTGGACAAACTTGGTTGCGGCGTATGAAGGACTATCAGCCCCACTTCGAGCATTAGCTGACACGCTCAAAGCTGAACATCGCTTCAATGCTCGGCTAGATGTTCCTAGCAAGAGTAAGTTCGCTCAACGCATTGCAGCAAATCCACTTGTTTCGATTCATCCAGTCGTACGAGTCCATCCAGAAACGGGTGAACGGGCACTGTATGTTAATCCTGGTTTCACCTCGCATATTCTCGATGTGTCGCGCCAAGAAAGTGACTTACTGCTAGAGCTATTCTTTAATCAAATTACAAAGCCTGCTTACACGACTCGATTTCGATGGAACAATGGCGACATTGCCTTTTGGGACAATCGCGCCACTGCCCATTTAGCACCTCAAGATCTGGATCACATCGAAGTTGAGCGCGTCCTTTATCGAACCACGATTACTGGAGAAGTTCCGGTTGGTGTGGATGGGTTTCGATCGCAGGTGGTTGAAGGCGAAGTGTTCAGTGCTGAAGTTCCAACTGTCCTGAAGGAAAGAGGCACTCTAGCCCCTGCGTAGGCAAAGCTAGATCGAGCAACTTGCTTCGTTGTTAACTCGCTCTGAACGTCTGGGCTAACTGTGCGAAATTAGTTTCAACCCACTGAAAAGGCTATCCTATCTAGCTGTTAGTCCCCTTCAGTGGACTTCGCACGATTAGCTCCGAATTCTATTCCGAGGCGGGTGACTTTCAGTTGAGCGCAACAGGCGATATGGGAGTCGGTTTGCACCGCTATTTAGGCGAATCTGCTCCTTTGCCTGCGAATGAACCGCTGTTTGTCTTTTCTGGTACTCCCGATCGTGCAGTCGCTCCCAACTAAACATAGATTCAGGAATCAGACCTATGAGCCAGCTTGCAGAAAAAATTCTAGATCCGACGTTTCAGTTTCCAACTCAAGTTACAGCCAGTTCTCCAGAACTCCAGAAGCTTTTTGACTACATTGCTTTGGGAGCAGCAGAGCGGGATCGCGATCGCATTCTTCCCTTTGATATCGTTGAACTAATTCGACGATCGAGAGTGGGCGCACTCCGAATTCCGGTTGCCGAAGGGGTGGCGGTAGTTCAGCGCGTGAATTGTTCGAGGTCGTGATTCGACTGGGAGATGCTGATCCGAACGTGGCGCATATTGTGCGAAATCATTTCTCTGTAGTAGAGCGAATTTTGCGATCGCAGCGCAGTGAGCGAAATCGTCGCTGGCTCAAAGCAGTCGCCGATGGTGCAATCATCGGACTTGCCTTTAACGAACTGGAAGTAAAACGAGCAGGCGGCGGCGAAATCGCTAATACAAGACTATCGCCGGATCACACAGGCTATCGTCTGAATGGCAGGAAGTATTACAGCACAGGAAGTCTCTATGCAGATTTAATCTTTGTGAGTGTGTTAGCGCCCGACGACAACACAGCTTTTGCGATCTTGCCTACCAACCGCGAAGGCGTTGAGCTTGTAGACGACTGGGACGGCTTCGGACAAAGGCTCACGGGGACAGGCACAACTCTGTTCACAAACGTTTGGGTAGAGGCGGATGAAGTGATTCTGGATACAGCCCCAGACAAAGACTACCTGCCCTACAACATTGTCCCGCAACTGATCCTGACAGCAATCAACGCGGGAATTATTCGCAGTGTTCTAGGGGATGCGACAAATCTTGTCAAAAAGCGTTCTAGAGTCTTTTATCATGCTGCATCTGAGCAAGCCACTGATGGTCCGCTCTTGCAGCAAACTATTGGTCAAATTTCGACAAATGCCTTTGCTGCTGAATCGATCGTTCTAGCAGCGGCGAATTTTCCCGATCGAGTTGAAGCCGCCAAAGCTCAAGGTGAAGAAGCAGAGCTAGCTGTGGCGCTCGAAGCGTCTCTCAGTGCTGCGAAAGCGAAACTGATTGTGGATGATTTGGCGTTACGTTCAGCAATGTTGCTGTTTGACGTGGGCGGGGCTTCTACAACAAAGAAGAGTAACAACTACGATCGACATTGGCGCAATGCTCGAACGTTATCTTCCCATAACCCAAATCACTTCAAAGTGCGTGCGATCAGGAACTACGAAATTAACGGTACGCCGCCACCAACGAAAGGATTCTTCTAGAAACAAATGACGCTTGCACGAATGGGTTAGTCGGATCAGGTTAACCCGTTCATGTATTCGATCGATTTATTTGTGTTATTTTTAGTTAGGGATTCTAACAGTTTGTTTTACGTAGAATTTATCTTAGATAAGTATGTCCTTACTGCATCGTTCCTGGTTCAACTTGCCAGCGTTCCAATCTCGAAACTACCAGCTTTACTTTGCGGGACAGAGCCTATCGATGATCGGCAACTTCATGACGCAAGTTGCGATTCTCTGGTTAATTTATCGTCTGACCAATTCAGCGCAGTTGCTAGGTCTGGCGGGTTTTTTGGGACAACTGCCCGTGTTTTTACTCGCTCCGGTGTCGGGGATTCTTGCCGATCGCTATAGTCGTCGCCGTTTGATGTTGCTTTTGCAGATCTTCGGCATTGCAGTCTCGATTGGGTTGACAGTTTTAACGTTTCTAGGTTGGGCAAATTTATGGATATTGCTGGTTTTGAGCGTGTTGGGAGGCATACTAAAGGGGCTAGATGTTCCGATTCGTCATGCGTTTGTTAGTGATATTGTCAGTCCAACCGAGATGAGCAGTGCAATTTCCCTGAACTATGCTTTTCTCAATAGTGCGCGGCTGATTGGTCCCGCGATCGGTGGAATTTTGATCGCCAGGATGGGAGCAGCATCGTGTTTTTTGTTTGATAGTGTTAGCTACGTGCCTGCAATTTTGGCACTTAGTGCTATGCAAATCACAGTAAAGCCGAAAGAATCTCAAGCAAATCATCCCCTAAAAAAATTAACCGAGGGATTTCAGTACGCCTATTCTGTTTTGCCGATTCGGATTTTGCTCGTGCTATTAGCCTCAGTAAGCTTGATCAACATGTCCTACGCGACGCTGCTCCCAGTATTTGCAGTCGAAACTTTGGCTGGAGGAGCCGAAACGCTGGGCTTTTTGACGGCATCTGCTGCGAGCGGTTCGGTCATTGCCTGTCTCTATCTCAGCTTTCGTCGGCGCAGTACTGGCTTGGACAAATTAATCGCAGCGTGTCCGTTAACCGTCGGATTAGGCTTTGTTGTCTTTTCTTTTTCTCACGTATTTTGGATCTCTGCCTTAGCATTGATCGTTGTGGGTTGCGGTTCCACGTTTCAGGTTGCGGCTAGTAACACGGTTTTGCAGTCCATTGTGGAAGAAAATAAACGGGGCAGAGTAATGAGCTTCTACACGATGTGCTTCATGGGCATGGCTCCCTTTGGCAACTTGCTGCTGGGCAGTTTGGCGCAACAAATCGGCGCACCTAACACGCTAATTCTGGGAGGCGGTCTCTGTGTTCTTGCTTCTTGTTGGTTCGCTCAGTATCTTTCTGTTTTGACAAAAGCAATTCAGACTGAAGAACTATCCGATCAGCCTGTTTAGGCGATGTTGTACGCAGTCGCCTAAACGCTGATCCCCTATTCGTAGAACAAGAATGTCCGCAACTCTATACTCTCGCGAGAAGGCGCATCAGCAGGACTAGTCGGATCATCAAACGCAGAGTGAGCCGAAAATCTCGCTTTGCCATCTTCCGCTGAGTCGAAGCATTTGATCAATAGCGCCTCATCTCAGTGCATCTGAGGGAAGTAAAACCATTTTGTGCGCTGGATTGTAGATCACTCCATAGGTTTCACCCACGCGATCGCGGTAGACCAGATTACTCGCGACCCAATCCGTCGGGGCAATGCTACGAGCATCAGACAACGCGAGAGGCGATTCAAGAATCGGATTCGCGATCGCTCTCCAGACATTGACAATGCTAAACCGACCTTGCAGTAGCGCATTGGGAGCATCTTCTCCGATCTCTCCCAACACCCGCCGCGCACGAGTATAGCCAGAGTTCGCTGTAAAGTCGTTGTGAACTCGCTTTCCTGGCTCTCGAATATTGTTCGCTCCAGACTGCGATCTCTGAGCATTGCGAACTAAATGATCAAAGATCACGACTCTAACTGCACCTGTCTGCTCTTTAAGAAACTGTTCGGCTTCGGGATAGTATACGTGCTGTACCTCTTCATCGTCATAGAAGTTCCGATCACCAGAATGTCTTTCTCAGTCAGCAGGACATACTCTTCGGTATCGAGTTTAATGTCTGTGCCTGCGTATTTCGAGTAAAGAACTTTGTCCCCGATCGAGACATCTAGCTTTTGATAAGTTCCGTCCTCGTTGCGCTTGCCAGAGCCAATTGCAACGACTTCACCAACTTGAGGCTTTTCCTTTGCAGCATCAGGTAGAAAGATACCGCCTGCTGTTTTTTCTTCAGATGCGCTGACTTTGACAAAAACGCGATCGCCGAGTGGCTTCATGGTGGATACATTCAGGGTGATTGCTGCCATAAAAATGCTCCAAGCTCAAAATTTGAAGAGCATGATACGATGCATCTTTCGTACATCGCCAGGTTAAAGAAACAAAATCTGTTTGAGAACGCTAGTTCGCTGAAACTTTCCCATTCGTAGTTCAATTAGAGGAATGGAGAGCTTGCGAAGACTCGTAACTTTAGTAGCACTCTCAACATACAAGCGCTAGTGTACAGAAGTCTATTTCAAATTGCAACCTTTCTACTAAAAGCTAAAAATCAGTTGATTCAGCTCTAAAACAATCGATTTTTTGTATCGCACTGATCTTAACGAGAGCAAGTTCTTTTGTTTATAGTAGTGATCGCACTTCCAATTGAGCAAGGGCAAGTGAGCAAAGGTTGTGAAGCTCTCACGATTCTGAGTTCACTGTGTGTTCAAGCTATGAAACTCATTCTACCAACTGAATTCGCATCAATCCTAGAGCCAAGGCTTTCTCACGATCCAGACATTCAAATTGTTTGGGCAGATACTCATACAAATTTTGAAGGTGATCCCAGTGATGCTGAGGTCTACTTCAACTGGTTCTATCTCAAACCTGATACGTTGCGAAAAGTGTTGGCAGCAGCACCTAAACTGCGGTGGCATCAAACACCCAGTGCAGGAGTGAATCATATTCTCATTCCTGAATATTTGCAGCGAGAGATTACCCTGACGAATGGAGCCGGAACCTTTTCGATCCCGATCGCTGAATTTGTCCTGACTTACATTCTCTATCACACCAAGCAGCTCAATACTCTACTTGATCTCCGCACAAATCATAGCTGGAAGAAAAGTATCGAATTACCGATTCAAGAACTCTCCGATGCGACACTTTTGATTATTGGAGCGGGGAGCATTGGTCAAGAGATTGCAAAACGGGCAAGTGCATTTGGGATGAGAGTGTGGGGTAGTCGTCGCAAGCCTGAACCAATGCCAAATTTTGAGAAAGTCGTCGGTGCAGATGAATGGAGATCGCTGTTACCCGAAGCGGACTACATTGTTCTCGCAACACCGCTCACATCAGAAACTAAGCATTTAATCGATGAAACTGCGCTCAAAGCGATGCGCCCTAATGCTTACCTGATTAACGTCGCGCGGGGTGCAGTTATCGATGAAGCTGCCTTGATCACTGCGCTCAAAGAAGGCTGGATTGCAGGAGCGGCATTAGATACGTTTGAAACCGAACCTTTGCCTTCTGACCATCCACTTTGGTCATTTCCTAATGTCTTGATCACGCCGCATTGCTCAGGGTTTTCATCTCGAATTGCCGATCGTATGATCAATCTTTTTCTCGACAACTTGAGACGTTATCAAACGGGGCAACCGCTGCGAAACGTGGTAGATAAAACAGCAGGATACTAGCTATGTCAGAAGGTCGTGATCCGTTTGCAGCTTTGCGGTACAAAGATTATCGGTTTTATGCGATCGCGCTTTTTCTCTCGGTCATGGGCTTTCGGATGCAGAGCGTAGCGATTGGCTGGGAGCTGTACGAGCGAACCTCTAACGCTTTTATTCTAGGATTAGTCGGACTGGTGCAAGTACTCCCCGTCATCATTCTGACTTTGCCTGCGGGTCATGTCGCCGATCGCTACGATCGCAAACACACTGTGCTGTATACCCAAGTAATGCTGGCACTCTGTTCGGTTGGGTTGGCAGTAATTTCTTTTCGTCAAGGCTCGATCGAGTGGATTTTTGCTCTGCTTTTCTTAAATGGAGTTGCTAGAGCTTTTAGTTTTCCAGCGAATGAAGCACTCCAGCCGCAGTTAATTCCGCTAGAAGTGTTCGGGAATGCTGCAACTTGGCACAGTAGCTCATTTCAGCTTGCCAGTGTTTTAGGTCCGGCATTGGGTGGTCTGTTGATTGCAATTCAGAACAGTGCAACTACGGTTTACATCACTGATGCAGTTTTAGGATTGATCGGGTTTGGATTGATCGCGCTGATTACAACGCGATCTCCAATTCGGGTGAAAGAGCCGCCTTCAGTCAGAGCATTATTAGGTGGAATTGAGTTTGTACGAAAAAATCCAGTGATCTTTTCCGCGATCGCACTAGATTTATTCGCTGTTCTGCTGGGTGGAGCAGTTGCACTGTTACCAATTTTTGCGAAAGATATTTTGCAAGTAGGTCCTGTGGGTTTAGGATGGCTGCGGGCGGCTCCTTCAGGCGGGGCGGTGCTAATGTCAGCGCCATTAGCACACCTTCCACTGCTTAAGCAAGCTGGTAAAACGTTGCTGTGGTCTGTGGTTGGCTTTGGAGTCGTAACGATTATTTTTGGGTTGTCTCAATCGTTTTGGCTCTCGCTGTTGATGTTGGCACTGAGTGGGGCGTTTGATAATGTCTCCGTTGTAGTTCGCCGAACATTGGTACAGGTTTGGACTCCTGATGATTTACGAGGTCGTGTATCTGCGGTTAGTAGCTTGTTTATCAGTGGCTCCAATGAACTGGGAGACTTTGAATCTGGCTCAATTGCCGCATTATTTGGTCCGATCTTTGCGGTTGTGAGTGGTGGAATTGGCACAATCGCGGTTGTAAGTGCGATCGCATTCTTTTCTCCTCAGCTTCGACGCTTGGGATCATTGCAAAAAGCTGAAGTCGCTCATCATTAAATATGGAACAGAAAAAATCCACAGTACATCGCGGAGTAACTATTCGAGCTTATCGATCGAGCGATTTAGCTACGCTCGTCGCGCTTTGGTATCATACTTGGCATCAAACCTTTCCATATCTACAGCATCCCTACCCATTTTCAGCGTGGGAAGAGCAATTTCGAGAGCATCTAGCAATTCATGGAATAGTCTGGCTGGCAGAAGTAGAAGGCAACATTGCAGGATTTATTATTGTCATTCCTAATCGGCAACGGGTCGATCAGCTTTTTGTAGACGCGCAACATCAGAGTCAGGGAATTGGGGCGCTTTTACTCGATCGAGCAAAAGCAATCTGTCCACAAGGCTTAACGCTTTGCACATTGCAAGAGAACATCAGAGCGCGATCGTTTTATGAGCGACATGGTTTCAAAGCAGGTAAGCAATCTGTGAATCCTTTTAACCAGCAACCCAATATTGAATATCGCTGGACTCCTTCCCAGTAGTTCTGCAAAACGGCGCTTCCACATCAATGAAAAGGATGCAGAAGCGCCATTCTGGTCACTGAGAAGCTGTTTCAAGCTGATCTATGCAAGAGATTGACCTGCACTGCTCAACAGTTGACCGAGTTCTTGCAGTTTGCTTTGAAGTCCTGAATCTGCGCCCGATGCCGAAGCACTGGTTTGTGAGCCAAGCTGTGACAGCGTTTGACTGATATCTTGCGGACTACCGCTTCCGCTTGTCAACAACCCTTTAAGCTTGACCAAATTATCAGCAATTTCAGTCGCACCCAAGCCTCTCACTTGCTGCTCAAAGCTATCAATCACTTGAACAGCTGTATCTGCTGGGACAGAAGTTAATCCACCTTTTAGAGCAGAAATGACTTGATCGATGTCGGTTGCAGAAGATGTCGTCATAAAAACCTCAATGTTGCCTAGAGTGTTTACTCAAAAAGCGATTCGGGTTGATGGAACCGTCTTCCTCTTTGAATCTACGGTAAGTCTAGCGATAAATAGAACTTTAAATCAAGTAGCCCAGGCAAAAAATCTTAACTTCCTTGGAACAAAATATTAAGACTGTGAATCTTAATGTTGCTCTCTTCACATCAAGCGAGGAATGTATCGTAGTTCACTTGATTGCTCACTTTCCTCTGTCCTAGGATAGTAGGCTAAACACCATGAAAGCTCGGGCAACTTCTCTGCGCTACTGCTTGAACGTATTCCCTTCTCAAGAGATTGTTATGCAGGATTCATTTGAATTGGAAGTGACCACTCGATCGATTCAAGCAGTTGCACTGATCGATCGCTTTTATGACCAGCTTCTCAGCGTGGGCAATGATACTCAGGCGATTTTACAAGCTGTTGAAGCTGATCCGACTTCTGTTTTTGCTCACACGCTCGCTGCTGTTTTCTATCTATTCATTGGGACAACTGAGGCAACACAGCAATCCCAACATCATTTGACGATCGCGAATCAGAATTTAGAGAATGCGAACGATCGAGAACGGTTGTATGTTGCTGCTGTTACAGCGTGGGCAAATCGTGATATTCAGCAAGCAACGATTTATCACGAAGCGATTGCAGAAGAATTTCCGCGTGATTTGGTATCTGTGAATCTCTGCCAGTATCACTATCGCAACTTAGGCAGTAGTCAAGCAATGCTAGAGATTGCGGAGAAGGTGTTCTTGGACAATCAAGAAAATCCCTATATGCACGGCATGATTGCTTTCGGTTTAGAGGAATGTCATCGGATTGAAGAAACTGAAGCTGCGGGACGATACGCCGTCGCTTTGAAGCGAAATCATCCGTGGGCACATCACGCCGTTGCTCATGTTCTAGAAGCTCAGGGAAGATTGCAAGAAGGAATCGCCTGGATAGAGGGTGTTTCTAATACTTGGGAGCAGTGCAATCCTGCGTTTTATAGTCATTTGTGGTGGCATACAGCGCTTTACTATCTGGATGCTGAACAGTTCGATCGAGTTCTAGAACTCTACGATTTTCGGGTTTGGGGACGCGCTCGTAAGAGCTATGGACGCGATCAAATCAATGCCATTTCGCTGTTAATGCGTCTGAATTTACAGGGCATTGATGTCGGTTCGCGCTGGTTGGAACTTGCAACTTATCTGCACGATCGACTTCACGAACATAATTTAGCATTCATGGATCTGCACTATGTCTATGCACTGGTGCGCGGAGGAAAGGCAACTTGGGCATCAGAAATGCTCACTAGCATGGAGACTTATGCTGAACAGGCGCTGCCTTCGATTCGATCGACTTGGAAAGAGGTAGCATTACCTGCGGCGTATGGAATGATTGCTCATGCTCAAGGCAATTGGGAAAGCGCGATCATCCTATTAGAGCCTACACTGCCACGACTGCAAGAGACAGGAGGATCTCACGCTGAGCGTGATTTGTTTGAGCAAATCTATCTTGATGCACTTCTGCAAGCTGAACGCTACTCAAAAGCATTACCTCTATTAGAAAAACGCAATGCGGCTAGAAATAACATTCCGGTAATTCAGAAGAAGCTGAGGGCAGTCTACACACAAATATTGAGCAAATCTAACCAGATCGAGTTAGGTTCAGCATGATTTTAGTTAGAAAGCCAAATTGTCTGATTTACGTATAGTTTGATTACAAATGGACTTGTTTTTTCAAAGTAGCTGTGTGATACTGCTGCATAGAACTACGATATTCACTCCACAAAGGGCATCTATCTGAAACAACCGAGCACAATGAGTGCTCGGTTGTTTCAGAATTCTTTGCAGGCTTTATCGCAGAAGCTTTTGGTTTAGATTGCTCAACTTAACAGATCGTCGATCGTGAAACTCAACTTTAAGGAGCTTGATCACGGATGTCTACAGCACAAGACTCTACAGTACAACTTTATAGCGCGAGAGCCTGTCCTTATGCTCATCGAACTCGGTTGGTTTTAGCAGAAAAGGGAATTGATTTCACCCTGACAGAAATCGATCTGCAAAATAAGCCAGACTGGTTCGCACAAATTTCTCGCTACGGCAAAGTACCTGCGATTAAACATGGCGATCGCGAAGTTTACGAGTCTGCCATTATCAATGAGTACCTCAATGAAGTCTTTCCTAAACCTCCACTGTTGCCAAATGATTTAGGGAAAAAAGCGATCGCTCGAATTTGGATCGACTATGCGAACACTCGATTCGTTTCAGCTTTTGGGAAACTGTTGCGGGGCAAAGATACTGAGGAACAGGAGCAAGGACGACAAGCGTTAAAAGATGCTTTGCACTACATTGAGCAGGGATTGAATCAGCATTCCGGTGAATACTGGTTAGGCAATAATATCAGCCTAGTAGACTTTACCTACTATAGCGCTACTCAAGCACGTTAGGACAATGTTTGAAGGCAGCATCGACACAATCCCGGAAGCTGTCAAACTCATCCCACCGTTGCCGCATCCAATTCTTCAGCACCCACCACCAATGCTCAATTTCATTCAGGTCTGGAGAATACGGCGGCAAATACCAGAGTTCACAGCCTGCTTGTGCAACGATTTCCTCAATGGCTTGAGAACGATGAAAACTAGCATTGTCAATGACAATCACATCCCCCGGTTGCAACTTGGGTAATAGACAATCTTCTAGCCATATCTCAGATATTTTCCGTCCTTATGCCGATCGCATTACCTCGATCGCAACGATTCCGATGCACACGCCACAAGAAGGAATCGAGGAACTGGAATATGCGATCGGGCATTTAGGACTAAAAACCGTACAGATTCCAGGCTATGTGCGCCGAACAATTCCCGCCTTTGAGAAATATCCGGAAGAAGTCAGACGAGAAGCAACTTACATTGATAACTTTGCACTAGATAGTGCTTACGATTACGATCCGTTCTGGGCAAAGTGTGTTGAACTGAAAGTTGTTCCAACAACTCACGCTTCTGGAATGGGTTGGACACCGCGCCGATCGATTTCTAACTACCAATACAATCACATTGGTCACTTTGCTTCGGCAGCAGAAGCATTCTGCAAAGCATTATTCTTTGGCGGTGTGACTCGTCGTTTCCCGACTTTGAAGTTTGCTTTCATGGAGGGCGGGTCAGCTTGGGGAGCGAGCCTTTACACCGATCTGATTTGGCATTGGGAAACCCGCAATCCGGAGATTCTCCAGGACAACGATCCGAATAATATCGATCGAGCAACGCTAGAGGAACTGTTTGAAGTTTATGGCGGAGCAGAGTTCAAAGGTCGCGAAAAAGACTTTGGCAGTGGGTTAGGGTTTCACGGTCAGCACTTCTCGCCACCCGATCCAGGCGAACTCGATGAATTTGCAGATGCTGGAATTACGAGTGCTAGAGATGTTCGTGATCGCTTTTTGAATCATTTCTATTTCGGAACAGAGTCAGATGATACTCGTGTCGCCGCAGCTTTTAACCAAAAAGCAAATCCGTATGGCGATCAAGTCAAAGCATTCTTAGGCTCTGATTCGGGTCATTGGGATGTTCCTGATATTACAGCGGTCGTTTCTAATGCTTACAGCTTTGTTGAGCGAGAAATCATCAGCGAAGAAGATTTGCGCTATTTCCTTTCGATTCATCCGCTAGAGCTATACACCAGCCTCGATCGTGATTTCTTTAAAGGAACCGCAGTCAAGCAAGAAGCTGAAGCTTACTTAACCAGCGTCGGTCGTTAGAGGTTACCTCGGTGATGGGAAGACAACGTGTTCCGTGATCCTCTGTTGTCTTTCCCATCTTTTCTAATCCAGAAATCAGGAGTTCTTTCGATGACAACTACCATTCCTGCTTACGATCCAACCTTGTTTTTGGTACTATGTCCGCTATCGATCGCGCTATCCTCAAGCTCTATTTGATCAGATTGCGGAGCGCTTCAGTCTTGATGGGACAGAACGCTTATTGGATTTAGGATGTGGAGCGGGATTGGTGGCAATTCCATTTAGCGATCGCTTTTCTGAAGTGGTGGCAATTGATCCAGATTCGGAGATGCTTCAAGAAGCGCAGACTGATGCAGAATCGCTTGGAGTAAAGAACATTCGCTGGATTCACGATCGGGCTGAATCGATTTCTGACAAGCACGGTCAGTTCCGGCTTGCAACATTTGGACGTTCTTTTCACTGGATGCAGCGGGAGCTGGTCGCAGAGAAGCTCTCTACACAGTTGACGAAGGAGGGTGGAATCGTAATTTTGAACACAGGTGATGATCCTTGGAATAGTTCACTCGCTTGGAAGCAGACCGCGATTTCTGCGGTGAAGCGATGGCTCGGAGATCGCCGCCGCACAGGTCAGAGCGGACAAGGAACTTGGAAAAAACTTGAGGTTCCGCATGAGGAAGTTTTAGCGGCAGCGGCCTTTGCTCAGCAGGAAAAGATTGAGGTGAAGTTCGAGAAACATTGGACGATCGACACTTACTTGGGATATCTCTACTCGACTGCATTTGCGCTCCCTTCGTTTTTCGGTGACGATCGCGAAAAATTTGAAGTCGATCTGCGCCAATTGCTCCTAAAAATTGAACCTTCTGGAGAGCTAAGAGAAGAACTTTCAGCAAGCGCATTGATCGCGACATTCTCTGTCTAAGATCCTAGACATTCCAATGCTCCCTATCAGGAGGAGAAAACTCATGCCTCAGTTTGATCGTCCGATTCCGCCTGTGTTTGCGCGGGTTGAAGATGAACAGCTTCACCGGAAGCAGCGGCTTGCAGCAGCGTTTCGATTGTTTGCGAAGTTTGGCTTTAGTGCGGGAGTTGCAGGACACATTACAGTACGCGATCCTGAGTTTCCTGATTACTTCTGGGTCAATCCATTCGGGGTCTATTTTGGTCACATTCGCGTTTCTGATTTGCTGTTAGTCAATTCAGAAGGGGATGTGGTGAAAGGAAACTATCCCGTTAATCAAGCAGCATTCGCGATTCATTCCCGAATCCATCATGCTCGACCTGATGTGATTGCTGCTGCACATTCTCACTCGCTCTATGGCAAAGCTTGGTCGAGTTTGGGACGATTGCTTTCTCCGATCACTCAGGATGCTTGTGCATTTTATGAGGATCACGCTTTGTTTGATGGCTTCACAGGGGTAGTGCTTGATCCTTCTGAGGGTCAGAGAATTGCACAAGCCTTGAGTCAAAATAAGGCAGTAATCTTAAAGAACCACGGACTGTTAACGGTTGGTCAAACCGTTGATGCGGCAGCGTGGTGGTTTATCACAATGGAGCGAAGCTGTCAGGCGCAACTTCTCGCAGAAGCAGCAGGCGAACCTCGACGAATTAGAAACAATGTGGCAGAGTTGACGGCGAAACAAGTGGGAAGGCAGGAAGGAGGATGGTTTTCTTTCCAACCGCTTTATGACCGGATTGTGGGAGAAGAGCCAGATTTGCTGGAGTGAGATAGTTTTTATAATCGGAGTCTTATTCATTGCTTTGGTGATGTTGCCATTAGTACTACCGCCGCAAATTGGACAGCCTGATCCTCTGCTGCGAGGCATTGCTGAACTAACTTTGTTTGCGGCTGCCTACATTGCGAAAACATTACGCTTGCTCCAATTTCGGTTCGACGACTGCCTAAACCAAAAGTTGAAGAAATCGCAGGCTTTTGTCACACATGGGCTAGTCTCTAAACAATAAACTCTTACAACCGCGGTTGTCTCTCAAGAGTCGTTGTGATACCTTATATGAATTAAGTACGGTATCTTGATAGATTTATCGTACTTTATGTGTGGTTCTCGGATCGTCTATGCTTTCCCGCTCAGGTGTTCTAATATGCTTCAACTCATGCCTGATATTCGTTTGGTTGAACCTGAAGATGCCGAGCGGATTGCTTTACTTTGCGAACAGTTGGGTTACTCGGTGCAAGCGGAGCCGATTTACGATCGCATTAAGCTCCGAGAAACCGATTCAAACTACATGATTTATGTTGCGGATCTGCCAGATAGACCCGTGGTTGGCTGGATTCAGGTTGGCATTATAGCAACTTTGATTGCAGGGCGGCAGGCAATGATTCAAGGCTTGGTCGTAGATGAGAACTATCGAGATCAAGGAATTGGATACCTACTAACTCGACGGGCTGAGTATTGGGCACAGCTAAAAGGCTGCAATAGTACTTTGGTTTGCTCGAATACACTGCGGGAAAAGGCACATTATTTCTATCGCAAGCTTGGTTATGCACCCGTCAAAACTCAAGCGGTGTTTCGCAAACTGCTGAGTGATTTTGACTGTCGATAAGCATTGTGAATTCGGTTGAAGAACGATCGCTGATTTTTTATCTTAGATAAAGGTTACAGATGAGGTTTGCTTTATGGTACTGACTCCTTCAACGATGCTGGCATTAGGGACATCCGCGATCAACTTTCGGCTTCTAGATGTAGTTTCGGGTCAAACTGTGACCTTGGCAGATTTTGCCGATCGCAAAGCGCTATTGGTGCTGTTCATCAGCCGCCACTGTCCGTATGTGCAACACATCAAGCACGAACTTGCCAAACTCGGTCAAGATTACCAAGATCAAAGCCTTGGCATTGTTGCAATTAGCTCCAATGATCCAACCACTCATCCCGATGATGCACCTGAATCGCTGAAAGCTTTTGCCGAAGAACTCAAGCTAACTTATCCTCTGCTATTTGATGAAACTCAGCAAACGGCAAAAGACTACACTACGGCCTGTACGCCGGATATTTTTCTATTTAATAGAGATCGACAATTAGCCTATCGTGGTCAGCTTGATGAGAGCCGTCCGAGGAGCGAAATCCCGGTAACGGGAAAGGATTTGAGAGCCGCGATCGAGGCTGTTCTTCTTGATCGACCTGTGCCCATCGACCAAAAGCCGAGTATTGGTTGCAACATCAAATGGAGAACGGGCAACGAACCTGCCTACTTTCAAACGCCCGCGAGTGCCGCTTCGTAGTGGAATTGTTGCGATCGCGAAAGTTAGTTTGTAAAAAGTCGGTGGATCTTGAAGCAATCTACCGACTTTTTTAGCCGTGGCGAATGAAAGTGTTTAGTAAAGCGAGGCTAAAACCTTGTCTGTTGCAGCTCTTATTGCGGTTGCGGCTCCCGCGCTCATGTCACGTGGCGCACAGATACGATTTCTAATGTAAGCTAAAGTAATTGCTCCGACGGCTGCCGAAAAGGAATCGTTTTGATCTTTGCCGTTAACTCGACCCCACGGTAACTGCGTCTTTTCTCCATGAATCAGATACTCTGCCAACAACCTCAGATGAACATCGATCTCACTTTTGATCGCGTCTTGATCTTCTGACAAAGACTGCACCCCAGAGTTTTTGAAAACATCTTTGATCGCAACTTCGTGGTTATCGCTCAATCGTTCCGCCGCCTCTGCCCGAAACTCGATCGCGCCACTATAACCCGCATTCAGAGGCTGTAAATTTCCGAGCGGCTCTGCACCCCATCTGCGGCGAAGCAGCAGGTTGTTGGTAATGTCATCTGACTTGACTCTATGATAGGCAGGACGCTGATTGAGTGCCTCAAACCAAGCATTGATTCGCGGAAAGCGAGGATTGCCTTTGATGGGATAGTTCCGGTAGACAGGAAGGTTTGCAGCTAAGAGATCGAGATGAGGACTGTACATGATATCGACCAAACTAAACCGACCCAAAAAATACGCACCTGGATACTTTCCTAGAGCTTGTTCTAGTTCGTCTAATTTTGCCTGCAAGCTCGCTAATTCATCTGCTTCTGGACTTCGTAAAAGCTTGTAAACTGTGCAAATCAATTCACTCTGATCAATCTCCTCGATCCATTGTTTCACGCGATCGCGCTCTTCTGGATCTTCTGGGAGCAAAGGCACGTCCTTAAATTGTTCTTCTAATGTGAGGAGAATATCTTTGGACTCATACACCAACGTTCCATCGATCTTTGCGGCTGGAACTAGCGTTGTAGGTACGAGATCGGTGTACCACTTTGGCTTGTTGCTTAGATCAATAAACTCTGTTGCAAATGGAATTTCCTTCTCCTCCAAAGCGAACCAAACTCGCTCACAGAAAGGACACCAAGAGTTCGTATCTCGGTAGAGCAGTACCAATGGAACCGCACCAGGTGCAAGCTTGTGTAGGCTACTGGGAATCGGTGCAGTTGAGGGAGATTGTCCAGGTCTACGCACTCTTCGAGCCTTGGTTTGTTGTTGTGCAATCTCTAGCAGTGTTTCCCAGTTTGATACTTTATCTTGAAGGGTCATTGTTGATCTCCTGTGAGTTGAGTTAACGAGCGGCAACGATGTGGCAAAAGATAAATTCAATCAGTTCAATGTAGCTGGATTAGCAAAGCAGGAATCTTTCGGGGAGATTTGGAAAAGCGATCGCAAATTCTGGCGATAATCCGCACATAATTTTCAAAAATTGAAACCTTATAGTGCGTATGAGTCTTCTTCCTGATTCACCTTATTGCCCAGCTAACCTGACAAGCCTTATTTGAATCTACGTTTGATCAATGGATAAACTGTGGTTTCAGCGTCGCATACTCCTTATGAAAGTTCAAGTCTCTTGTGCAACTGACTAAGGGTGCGTTCCAAAAATTATCTTGTTAGATGTTGGGAGAGCGATGGCTTCGGTTGATTGTATCTGGCACTTTATTTTGGATGTGACAACTGAACTAAAAGCAACTCGATCGAGTGGAATACAAACGCTTTTTCCTTCAGACTAGAAAACTATTCAAATAATTGAAATTAAAAAAAGGTCATTTCCAATTATGGTACGGCAAGTCTTTAATCACTTCAATTTATTAAGCTGACAAAAAAGACTATTTGATCTTATTGACTCGCTCCTTTAAAGTAAAAATAGATACGAAAATGTACTTTACAAGTTCTACAAAGAATCATGTTTGACCATCTGAGAGAGCGTCGCTATCAGCAAGGATGCCGCGATCGCGATGCTGGTTTCTTACCGAGAGTGCAAGACTCTGCTTATCTAGAGGGCTATCTCAAAGGCAGACCGAGCGGACTCGATGATATTGTTCAACACTTTCCCGATATGGAGATGTATCTGAAGTGGAAGTATAAGATGTCAAAATATTTCTACGTAGATGGCGACCAAGGCTAATGGTGCTGAGGACTACTCACAGCGCAGTTTCGACAGCTCGCTTGTCATCACATTCTGACAATTGGTGACAAATTTATACTAAAGAATTCGTCTAATTTGTAATGGATTCCTCTAGATATTTTGAGCGGCTAAGAAACTGAACTGAAAAATTAGTCTTGATCCCCTCAAAGCTAAAGTTATATTCCTTAGATTTGGCAGATGTTTCAGTTATCTTGATGCAAACTGTATTGTTCTAAAAATATCAGCCTGTAGATTAATCTACAGATTTCCGGGCTAAATATTGGGATTTCTAAAAAGTTTTTTGGCTCCAATCTTGCAACTCGAAAATGATGCGCTAGTTTGTAATTAATCAAAGAAATAAGACTTCGACTCATTCGCTTCAGAGAGGCTGATCATGTTCACTCCGTTCTCAGCAGCAGTCGCATCAAAAAGACTTACACCTCCTATGATCGCAATCATTGGAGGTGGCTTTAGTGGCTCGATGGTCGCAATCCATCTGTTGCAGAAATCAAAGAATTCACTCCGAATTAAACTAATCGAACGCGCTCCCGAAGCAGGTCGAGGAGTTGCTTACGGCACGCCTGTTCAGTCTCATCTGCTCAATGTTCCAGCCGCAAAGATGAGCGCATTTCCAGATCATTCCGAACACTTTCTTCAGTGGTTGCAGAGCCGAGAACAATCGTTAAATATCGGGACGATTCACGCAGGAATGTTCGCGCCGCGCCGCGTGTATGGTGACTATCTACAATCCATTTTGCAGGAAACTGTTGCAGATGTGGACAGTCCTGCTCGACTAGAGCGGGTCACGGCTGAAGCCGTCTCGATCGAGGAATCTTATCAAGGTGCGATCGTGCATCTCAATACAGGCGAATCGGTACATGCTGATAAAGTTGTACTCGCATTGGGAAACTTTCCGTCAAGCTTGCCGATACCCGTGAAGCGATCCAGTTCTATCGATCAATGTGTGAAAGAAGCTTGGTCTTGGCAAGCAACTGACAACCTTGATTCAAACGATCCTGTGCTGCTTGTAGGAACAGGGCTAACAATGGTGGATACTGTTGTCACACTGCGTCAGCAAGGACATCGGGGGCAAATCTATGCGGTTTCTCGTCACGGATTGCTTCCCCAAAGCCACAAAGCAACGGAAGCTCACAGCGAATTTCTTACGATCGAGCAAGCTCCTCAAACGATTCGAGCATTACTCCGCCGAGTGCGCCAAGAAATTCAGACCTCTGGCAAAGATTGGAGAGCCGTTATTGATACACTCCGCCCCATTACTCAAGAACTTTGGCAAAATCTCCCGCTCAAAGAACAAAAGCGGTTTCTGCGCCATGTGAAATCTTACTGGGAAGTGTATCGTCATCGAATTGCACCAGAGATTGCAGCCGCATTAGATGAACTCTTGCAATCCGGTCAACTGCGCTACTATGCAGGTCGCATCCAAGTCTGTCAGGAAACGGGTAATGGAATCGCTGTGACACTTCGCCAGCGCGGAACTGTGATTCAAACCACTTTGAATGTCTGCCGGATCATCAACTGCACCGGATCAAACGCGAACTATCGCAAATTGCAGCATCCCCTCGTTGCAAGCCTGCAAGAACAACGCTTGATTCGCTCTAGTGCGCTGACCATGGGCATCGATACGGCTGAGAACGGTGCAGTGATTAATGCAGATGGTCATCAATCTCATTGGTTGTTTACTCTCGGAACTGCGCTGAAAGGCAAACTGTGGGAAACGAATGCGGTTCCCGAACTTCGTGGACAGGCGCAAGCGGTCGCGGAAGAGTTATGCAAATTACCGTTTATCAAAGCTTATGTAGAACCAAAGCTGATTTTTCGGCAGTTGTTCGATCTCGAATCTTGCACCTACACTTACTTGATTGCGGATGCTCGGTCGAGACAAGCCATCTTAGTTGATCCCGTCCTAGAACAGCTCGATCGAGATTTACAAATGCTCCGGGAACTCGGATTAGCTCTGAAGTATTGTATCGAAACTCATGTTCATGCCGATCACATTACCGGAGCGGGACGGCTACGATCGCGGACAGGATGTCAGATTATCGTGCCAGAGGGCGCACCCGTGGAAGGGGCAGATTACAAGATTGCTCATGCTGAGATCTTGAGATTGGGAGCGGTGGAGATGATTGCGATCGCGACTCCTGGACATACAGATAGTCACATGGCGTATTTGGTGAATGAAACGCAACTGCTAACAGGCGATGCGTTATTTATTCGTGGCTGTGGTCGGACTGACTTTCAAGGTGGAGCGGCTGAGTCGCTTTACGATACCGTAACTGAAAAACTATTTAGTTTTCCCGATGAGACACTGGTTTATCCAGGGCATGACTATCAGGGGCGGACAGTTTCAACGATCGGGGAAGAGAAACGCTGGAATCTGCGTTTTGCTCAACGAGAACGGTCTGAGTTTGTTGAACTGATGACAGCGCTCAAACTCCCGTATCCGAAGAAGATGCGTCAGGCTGTTCCGGCAAATGAGGCTTGTGGGATGGTTCCACCGGAATCTCATTTTCAGCCAGAGTTAGCGAATGCTCTTCTTGTACTTGATCCAAAGGTATTTGCTGGAATGTATATCTAGTGTTCTCCAAAGTCATTGACCACAGATCTCCATCAAACCAACTGCTTTCGATTTGTCCAGATAGCATTGCTTTACCTCGTCAGGCTACAGAAATGTTAAATCCACGGCAATTGGATTTGTTTACCGTGAATTAGTTAAACTAAAGCATTGCACATCCAGTTTGAAAAGGGTTGTATATGACTTTACAACTTTCTGAACCTCGATCGAAGCAAATCCCGATCGTCGATATTACTCCGCTCACTTCTAATACGGGCAATAAGGAGACTGTCGCGATCGAGATTGCTCAAGCTTGTCGGAACGATGGCTTCTTCTACATCGTGGGGCATGGCATTGATCAAACACTCGAACAACGATTAGAACAACTCAGTCGTCAGTTCTTCACGCAGTCTGTAGAAACAAAACTAAGGATTCGGATGGCGTTGGGAGGTAGAGCTTGGCGGGGCTATTTTCCGGTTGGAGGTGAACTAACATCCGGTAGACCTGATCTAAAAGAAGGAATTTACTTCGGCTCAGATCTAAACCATGATCATCCGAAAGTGCAAGCAAAAACACCGATGCACGGAGCAAACCTTTTTCCTGAGATTCCACAGTTTAGAGAAACCGTACTGGAGTACATGACAGCAATGACTCAGCTAGGACATAGCTTGATGGGTGGAATCGCGCTAAGTCTTGGGCTAGAGGAAAGCTATTTTCGTCAATAAAGTTGTTGGGTTATAAGCTCAAAAAGCCTTGAAACCTTTTCCCAGCAAGCTTTTCAGCGATTTTTTGCTCAAAACGGCTAAAACTCAGTCCTGGCAAGCTTTTCAGCAATTTTTCCTGTTAAATCCCAACAGGTCTAATATACATCCGATCCGCTCACACTCTTTCGTCTCTTTAACTATCCGCCTCCTGCGATCGAGCATTCCGAAACCTGGGGCGTAGGAGAACATACAGATTATGGTGTACTGACGATTTTGAAACAAGATATTACGGTAGTGCGTCAAATTAGGGTTCTTACGCACTTTAGGTGAAGCTTTGGCAAAATAGAAGTAGGAAGACATTTTGTAGGAGAAAATAGACTTCGTTCACGCCTTCATTCGCCAATTTTTACCCGATGCCACAAACTTAAGCTTG
>JAESFQ010000114.1_pt1 | contig 28556 bp, 32 predicted proteins | sample 9269431 | NCBI WGS metagenome assembly JAESFQ01 (sample SAMN14502588, study PRJNA617103) | algae metagenome | isolation source: Plectolyngbya sp. WJT66-NPBG17 and co-occurring heterotrophs from well... | place: USA: Mojave Desert, Joshua Tree National Park, California | collected 2006-08-06 | reverse complement strand
AGGAAAGGACAAAGGCCAAGTCCGTTCTCATCATCCATCATTGTAGCTAGGAAAAGTTATTTATACGCCCAAAATATGGTACGTCAGCAGACCATTCCGAAACAGTTTAACCAAATGCACGAGCTGTACAATTGCGTGAGTTCACTTGCAGAATTCTACGAAGGTCAAAGAGCGCGCTTTAGTCAGAGTCGCTTTCGAACTCCGGCACGTTCGGATCTGGGCATCGTTCGTTAGTAGAGTATCTCGTGTGCAGCCAATCCACTGCAAAGGCACATACCTCTAACCATGTACTCCAACGTACCGCCAACCTTCTCCGCAAGATTATCTCTCACCAGCGTCAACTCGTCCTCGGACAGCAGTGTATCCGTGTCCGCCATATCCACCGAAAGACGGATGCCTTGATTACCTGGACCTAACCTTGATACGAAATCCAAAAGACCATCCATGGTGAATTTTGATATACCAGAGATGGTAACGGTGCGGAGGTTCGGCAAGCTGGCTAGGTGCGGAAGTACAACGTCATTGAGCTCCAGGCCGCTGACGTACAGATCCTCCAACAGAGTGAGATTAGCGATAATGGTGATGAGATGTTCATCCCGCAGGACTTCGGGGAGGATGAGATGCAGATCCCGCAGCTCTGTCAATTGCTTCAACGAATCCACGAGGATATCTAGGTCATCTCGAAACATGCCATCGGTATCGCCGCTCAAGAAAAGCACTCTCAAAGATGACTGCTGATGTACAAGGGCCTGATGAAATGCCCTGTGGTCTTTCAATATGTACGAGTCTATCTCCAGGCTACTGAGTTGCATCTTCTCTTCCAGTAGCACGGGCGTGATGAGTGCGGCTCCGGATTGCAGTTTCGAGAAGCTGAGACGTTGGAGATCTGAGCATTTGCGTAGCCAGGCGGTTGTTTCGAGGAAAACGTCGTGTTCCGTTGCTTCCAGATCTACGGTGCCATGGATGTCTTCGATGCGCAGTGTTTTTAGGGCAGTACAACCTTGAAGTAGCGACAAGTGCGGTATGGACTCGTTTGATACGCATAACCTCAAGTCCTCAAGTGAGTTTCCGTGGTGGTTAAGGGCTAGGAATGTCTCTGCGCCAGCCTTGACATCACTGATCGTTTGAAGCGTTTGAAGCGTGTTTGGCCGCATCGAGGAAAGAAACTTGGCGAACTTGTGGTCGTTGTCTTCGGAGACCCAGGTATAAATCATAAGAGACCTGAATTGCGGGCAATGGTTGTAGATAGACGCGTGGACTAGTTCATCTTCTAGCGGCTTTCCATCCCACAGTTCGAGACTTTGGAGCCGGGGCAGTCGAGGCGTCCATCGTACGAGAGCACCTGGCTGGACTAGATATGGTCAGATGATTTACAGGATTGGAGAGAATGGGAATCACTTGCGTTCACCGCTGATGATTTCGAGAGTTGGTGTGTGCTGGGTAACCACTGCTACACGTTAACAACACATACTGGCAGCATCGCACATTCGCCATGCCTTCGCCGATTGCGTCAATGATATCCGCTGTCTTTATTCGTGTGTATTTTCTGCCTTTGATGTTCGTTCCCGTTTCGGTTTTCTCGAATTGCTTCAATGGCCCCGAGAAGAATTGTCTATGTCAAGATCAGTGTTGGTGGTGTTTACTATTGAAGCACTACCTACTTGGAAACTTTCGCGCGGAACTGATCGTCATCGAGGAGATATCCCAGATCGCGAAAGTCTAGCGATTTAATGTAACGACAGTACGGGAACAGTGTGACGTCGAGACTGGATGCGACAATTGATCGCCAAAGGATTGACCATTTCTGTATCGTGAGTAGCTTGGTAGCAGCTGGTAAGCCGTAGAGGTCTTCTCCCCCACCTCGGACGGGAGCTAGATGGTGAGACCTTGTACTTCTGTTAGTAGGGTGGCGACCAACTAGCGAGGCCAGTGCAACATACTTGTACAGATGAGTTAATGCAGGTACGGCGAGAGCACGGCTGGCGCAAGCACAGTTGAACAGCGTGTCGAACTGTTCTTGGTTGGCAAGCTCTTCACATAGGAGATGCAGAATGTCATCTGGAAGTGCTGACTGAGTCATGTTGTTTGATCTACAATGGCTGAAGTCGTGCTTAGGACAGCGACTCAGCGGTTTCCAGTGAGAGCAGGCGCGATGATGTCAATGCGCTAGCGCGTTTTCGACGCGCTCTTTCCGTTTTCGGTCTCCGCGATGCCACACCATATGCCTCGCCACAATGCGAGCAGTCCCAGGAAGACAAAATGGTTGTCCTCAACTTCACCCTGACGCCCGAGGCAGCGTCTAAGATTCACGACCTGCTCGTTTGCCTAGGCAAGTTCAGCGAGACCGTAGCCATCGAAGCGCGTCGAGAAAAGGTAGGTTTGCCGCTCTTCCTCGTAGTCAGTCCTGCATCTCATACGTCCTGCATCAGTTCGCATTTACCGCTCTCAACTCTTCAAAATCCGCGTACGCCGCCATCACATTGGACGGTCGACAATTTTTCGCAAATTATGAGTGCGTGCCGACACATGGCGGACCTGACGGCCGCTTTACGTGCAGCATGTACACCAAAGCGCTCTTGTCAGTCTTCAAAGGTCGCTTGTACGACCCGCTAGGACGCGACGGTGCGATTGATCGCTGTGAAGTCAGCGTGCAAGAGCGGGAAAACGAGACGCAATGCCGTTTCATCGTCAAAATGGTCTGCAACCAGGGCGTCATCAAGACCTACAAGCTCACATACGAAGCTGTGGACGTCATGCATGCACTTTTCGATCGCAGCGTAGCGAAAAACAGGTGGAGCATGCACTCTGGTGCTGTGAAGGAGTTCATTGAATACTTCGGGACCAAAACTGAAATGCTCGATATCTTCGCGAGCGAAGACGGTCGCTGCGTATTCAAAAGCTACACAGAAAAGATCTCGAACGGGAAGGAAATCTTGAAGCACCCGCTTGTCACGGCAGTCGCAGTCAACACCTCTGATTTTGAGGAGTTTACCGTGCAGGCGGGTATGCACATAATCATCAACGTCAAGGATTTCAAAGCGATCGTTGCTCACGCAGATACGCTGAAGACAAGCTTAAGAGCCTTTTACTCACAACCAACGCGACCGCTGCAGTTCAGCTATGGGCGTGATGGGCTACTTTGTGAGTTCACACTAGTGACTTCGGGCAACTACACCGCAGCTCCACCCACGCCAACACCTGCGCCGCACGCAATGAGCAGCAGACAGACTTCTCGTGCAGCTTCATCTGCAACCTTGGATCGGGGAGAGAGTCGCAGCTTCCGATCTGACATGCCCCCGCCTGTGCAACCAGCATCCCGACGCGATGGCTCTGGCCGACTACGGAATCCAGGATCCCGCCAAGTCTCAGCAGTGCAAGCACAGCCTGCCCGTCACGATTCGGAAAGCCTCTTCGTACCAGAAGACGAGGACGCAGCCTGGGCGCCTATAGACTACGACAAGGAAGAGACTCTAGGCTGGGACGCGAGTGCCAATCACGACGCGGCGGCTTTCCCAACATTCACGGATAGTGGCGGTGTGTCAAAGACGAGCACGGCGGATAGCAAGGAAGTATTTGAGCCAACCCAACGGGTATCTCAAATCAAGGGGCTGTGGTAATCACATGGCACCCTTGGATGCATCGCACAAGGTAGGCTGGATAAGGCCCAAACATAATTGCAGTCGTCACAGAAAATACACATCCCCCGTTCCGTCACGGCGAAATATGAGTTCATATTCAATCATTTCGTATATTTTTTACCTAGTCTTCTGCATAATGGTGGGCAGCATCGACTGCAAGACCCGTGGTAAGCTCGCTATCAGGCTAGCAAGGCGAAAACGCCGCAGACATGATGTTTAAGGCAACAGAGGATACAATTCAGCCTTCGTGTATATCTCACGACATTGTGGATCCTTTGCATGCTTACTGCTACCAAATGCGGTCTGAAGTAACCTCCGCATTGCCGAGACATGGTGGAACCAACCACTATGATTCATGGTCGTGTTCCCTATTCAGGCGCATGCACAAATATTTGGTTTCTTATAAGGAACATTCCACAGCGTCGGACATGCAGCTTCAATGTCTTGCCGAAGCAGCAAGGTGCGAGTCGATGACGTGGATCTCGCGTACGCATATCCGCGGGTGGTGGGGCTGCCTGGAGAAAACGATGCAGGTGCTCTTGCTACTGCTCACATCCAGACCAGCGTTGAGCAATACCTGCATATCTTCTTCGATCGACAATGGCACCGAAACGCATCTTAGTGATCGCTGGCTCTGACAGTTCGGGTGGGGCGTACGTACGCGTGCATGCATCCGTCCTTCATCAGCCACATACCACTAACGATTCTACCACACCAACAGCGGACTAGAAGCCGACCAGAAGGTCATTGCAGCGCATGGCTGCTATGCTATGACTGCTACGACTGCATTGACAGCGCAGAACACGCTTGGCGTACGGGATATACACCACACGCCACCGGACTTTGTACGAAAGCAGATTGATGCTGTTTGTGAAGATGTTGGTGTGGATGTGGTCAAGACCGGTAGGATGACGCTTGGAGAGAGATAGTTGGTTTACGAATGTGCTGATGGGTTGTAGGCATGCTTGCATCCGCCGAGACGATTATGATCGTTGCAGATGCTCTGAGGCGACATGATATCATGACCAGTGTTGTTGATCCTGTACGTCTTATACTGCAGTTCCCACTCCCTTATACCTAACTATCATAGCTCTTGTAATGATCTGACTATATGAACAGGTGATGGTATCGACATCTGGCTCACAACTCCTTCCCGAAGCCGCCATCTCAACCCTGATTCAACACCTCCTGCCTCACACAATGCTTCTCACACCAAACCTACCTGAGGCACAGCTACTTCTCCAGACCGCCGGATTTCATCTACCCGACCCAAAGAATGTCGATGACATCGTCTCGATAGCGGAGCATATTCAATCACTAGGACCCAAATGGGTATTACTAAAGGGCGGCCATTTGCCATTGACTCACGGCCGTGTGGTAAGCACACAGGATAGCGAGCGAGAAGTCGTCCTGAATGTCCTCGTAGGTGATGCTGGAGTCACGATACTGGAAAGCCCGTATTTGCAGTCGAGAAATACGCATGGAACAGGATGCTCGTTAGCGTCCGCTATTGCGTGTAACTTAGCAGAGGGAATGTCGATGGTCATGGCGGTCAAGAAGGCCAATCTATACGTTGAGGCAGGGATCAAGACAGCTGTCGACTTAGGAGGGGGAAGTGGCCCGATCAATCATTTCCACTCTATGTATATGCTGCCTTTCACGCCAGGGAACTTTATCAGCTATCTGCTCGACCGAGAAGACGTACAGAAGCCGTGGAAAGAGTATACTCAACATGAGTTTGTACAGAGTATGGGTGCTGGGACATTGCCGGTCGAGAAGTTTATGTACTATCTTGTGCAAGACTATCTTTTCTTGGTAAGTATATCCCCTAGCCTGTTTCAATCCACGTACAGGGCCGAGAAGCTGACGAAAGTGGAGGTACAATTTGCGAGGGCGAACGCGCTGTCTGCGTACAAGTCGAGCAACCTGAAAGACATTGGCTACTCTGTGCAACAAGTCGTCACCCTCCAAGAAGAGATTAAGCTGCATATTGACTTTTGTCAAGAATACGGACTATCGGAAGCCGATATCATCAATGAAGAAGAGGACCAGGCCACCACGGCATACACCCGCTATGTCCTTGACGTGGGCATGTCGCAAGACTATCTCGCCCTACAGATCGCGCTCCTCCCCTGTCTCATCGGATACGGCATCATTGCCAAACGTCTCTATGAAGACCCGAGCACTGTGAGAGTGGGAAGCAAGTATTGGAGATGGATTGAGCAGTATGTGGCGGAAGAGTACAGAGAAGCGATGATGAGGGGTAGTGAGTTAGTCGAGAAGCACGCCGAAGGACTGAGTCCGAGCAGAGTGGAAGAATTGGCGAGGATCTTCATACACGCTACGAATGTGAGTAATCTGATGAAGATGACGGATGAAGGTATGCTAATGCTAGTCAGATGGAGAGAGGTTTCTGGGATATGGGTCTTAGAGCTGGTGAAGGACTGAGGTAAAAAGGACGGACTCGCGACTACATCTTAGTTTATGGGGAAAGTCGGACTATGATTCTCTACTATTCCGAATACTGTATCTGCAGGCTAGATGTTCACTGGGCATCAAAAGTGAACGCGTACGTGTCTTGGTCCGTTTCCGAGGACTACGCATCAGGGCTTGCAATATGCGGGCCGTAATAAATTTTGCTCTATGCCTAGGTACTCATCGAGGTACTAGACCCGCAGTGGCGAGATGGTCTTTGGTGTTCTTGGGTGGCTTCCCCGGTCTGATAACGGCAAGCTGCGCCCTTGCCCAACCGGGCGAGACCCTGGCGCTAGCGGCGCTAGCGGCGCTAGCGTTCAAAAAATGTGCAAGCGCAACGGAGGCAAGGCAACTTTTCCTGTCGCGCTCTGCCCTCTCACTTCCTCTCACTCAAACTCGCATCTTCTACTACTTGTGCTTCTTCTACTGCACAACACGCGACACGCCTACAGTCGCTCTACTACATTTAATATACCCTCGTAGTCTCCAGATTACGAAACACACTCCCTTACACTCGATCGGCTCCCCCCTTGACACCAGTCTCTACAAAACACTCGCACATCATGTCTTACGGAGGCGGTTACGGCGGCGGCGGTCGCGGTGGTGACCGTGGCTACTCGAACGGGTACGAAAACAGCGGTTCTGGATATGGGTCTTACAACAACTCGACAAGCCATTATGCATCGTACGGGTAGGACGATACACCCCCTTCACACGGGAAAGGCATCACAGTCGTGGTTCTTGGACAGGCCCCCATCTGCTACCTTTCTCCTTTACAATTCTGCCCGCAGTCTGAGTGCGATCGTTCTGCCTGACTAGCTGTTCTTACAGCCAAAGCGGACGGACACGTACTCTTTGCGATAACGTAGAATTCCCCTTCTGTCACTCGTTTCATCTAAGTAACAGGCGCTAACATTTATCCAGTGGCGGCTATGGCGGCGGCGGTTCTAACGGATACTCCGGCGGCGGTGGTGGCTACGGCGGAGGAGGTGGTGGTTACGGTGGCGGCGGCGGCGGCTTTGGTGGTGGTCGTGACGGCGGCGACCGCATGTCGCAACTCGGCCAGGGCCTGAAGCAGCAATCCTGGGGTACGTTCCATTCTCTTGTGTCTACTCAGCGCAATACTAACGATTACTAGATCTCGATACCATGCCCAAGTTCGAGAAGTCTTTCTATAAGGAGGATCCCGCTGTTACTGCGCGTTCAGATGCTGAGGTTGCCGAATACCGTAAGGAGCACCAGATGACCGTCAAGGGCGACAACATCCCCAAGCCCGTTACAACCTTCGACGAGGCTGGCTTCCCATCCTACGTGATGAACGAGGTCAAAGCCCAGGGTTTTGCTAAGCCCACTGCTATTCAGGCTCAGGGTTGGCCTATGGCTCTCTCTGGTCGCGACGTCGTCGGTGTCGCCGAGACTGGTTCCGGAAAGACATTGACCTACTGTCTTCGCCATCGTACACATCAACGCTCAGCCTCTCCTCGCCCCCGGCGACGGCCCAATCGTCCTCATCCTTGCGCCCACTCGTGAGCTTGCTGTCCAGATTCAGCAAGAGATCAGCAAGTTTGGAAAGTCCTCGCGCATCCGAAACACCTGCGTCTACGGAGGTGTTCCCAAGGGTCCTCAGATTCGTGACCTTGCACGCGGTGTTGAAGTGTGCATCGCCACCCCCGGACGTCTTATCGACATGCTTGAAGCTGGCAAGACCAACCTCCGTCGTGTCACCTACCTGGTCCTCGACGAGGCCGACCGCATGCTTGACATGGGTTTCGAGCCTCAGATCCGCAAGATCATCGGACAGATTCGCCCGGACCGTCAAACCTGCATGTGGTCTGCTACATGGCCTAAGGAAGTCCGCCAGCTTGCTGCCGACTACCAGAAGGACTGGATCCAGGTCAACATTGGCTCCATGGATCTCTCCGCTAACCACCGCATTCAACAGATCGTTGAAGTGTGCTCAGAGTTCGAGAAGCGTGACCGCATGGCCAAGCATCTCGAGACCATCATGAGCGACAAGGATAACAAGATCCTTATCTTCACAGGTACCAAGCGCGTTGCTGACGAGATCACCCGATTCCTTCGTCAGGACGGCTGGCCGGCGCTTTGTAAGTCAAATAATATTCTACTATACGATCATTACTAACTCATCTCCAGCCATTCACGGCGACAAGCAGCAAAACGAGCGCGACTGGGTCTTGAACGAATTCAAGACGGGCAAGAGCCCCATCATGGTTGCCACCGACGTGGCTTCCCGTGGTATCGGTATGATTGCAAACCCCCAACACTCCCCCCTCCTTACCTCCCCAACTATTACTATGCGTGAACTGCCATTGTGCTCTGCTTAGGTCGTCTTGTGCGCTTGTTACACTCGCTTCCATGACATCGTCCAGGGCTTGCATTTCTCTCGAATCTGATCCCCAGGGATCCTTGGTTACGCTGGCGAAGCTTTCAGTCTTCGCTAATTTCTGTTTCTGGTATTACCAAGGTACTACTGAAGCAAGCTGCTTGAGATACTTGACTTCCACAAGTCGCACTCTCTTCCAAGGGTTTCTGGACCAGGAGATATCCACAGCCTTCCCACTGGACTTGATGCCGTGACCTTCGTTGTAGCGCACAGAGACGGTTGCATGCAACATACTGCAGCTTCACGCGATCCAATCATGGTCGTCGTTTGCTTGTTCCTTTTATCAGTCACTAACCTTTGCTCTTCAAGATGTCCGCAACATTACTCACGTGTTCAACTATGACTACCCGAACAACTCGGAGGACTATGTCCACCGCATTGGTCGTACTGGTCGTGCTGGCGCTAACGGTACTGCCATCACCCTCTTCACAACAGACAGTATGTACTCCCCACCTTTACTTTGCAAACCGTCCACTAACAGCTTCATCAGACTCCAAGCAAGCTCGTGATCTCGTCCAGATTCTCACAGAGTCAAAGCAGCAGATCGATCCTCGTCTGCACGAGATGGCCCGCTACGGTGGCGGCGGCGGTGGTGGTGGTCGCTGGGGAGGTGGCCGCGGCCGTGGCGGAGGCCGCGGTGGAGGCGGACGTGGTGGTAGGTGGTAGAAGTCCCTTCGACAACGAGCGAGACCTAACGCCAATCTCAGGTTGGACCGGAGGTAACAGCGATCCCATCCGCAACAGCCGCTGGTGATCACCTTATCCATCGCGTCTGCTTGTCACGTCGTCAGCGATGAGCATCCATTTCGCCAACCTGATTTTGGCGTTGGAGGTAACCGTTTCGGACTTACTTCATGTTTCATCACATTCCACGTACGACGAAATGCCGCTGTACCTGCTCATGTTCTGTCGTACCTTGATACCCCACGGACAGAGCTTTGATCTTCATGCATGGACACGATGTCGGTATGGCAGCATGGTTTTTTTCACATATTAGACTGGCATGGTTTTGTTTTCCTCTGTTGAGGTTGCGCTTATTTAGCAATCCTTCGCATGATGGCGCTAGCGGCGTTCATATCCAGAAAAAGTTTCTGTAACTGTAATAGCGATATAGAATACAAGTACTTCATATCTTACTTGTGGGACATGACTGCCTCGCCTTACTGCGTGCTAGATACGTGTTGTGCTCCTTTCACTCTCTGGTAGGCTGCTATGTGGCTAGATATTGCGACGACCCTGCGATCTATTCCTACGTTGGTGTCAAAATGCTGAGTACTAACGACGACCATTGGCTGATGTTTGCACTCAGTTGAGGTTCACTGGTAATCATCAGCGTTATGGCAATGATACAAATCTGTTCGTCCGGGTTGTTATCGTTCTTAATCTGCACGTAGGACTTGCGGTAATCTCCAGAGATCTAGCAAAAGCTGCGAGGGACGTGTACGTTTTACTCTTCTACAAGTCTGAAACTGGTCTTACGAGAGATTGCTAGAAGTGACTTGATAGGAGCAGAAAAGGCAAAGGCCTTCTGATATGAAAAAAAAAACAAAGCGAGGCCCTCGTTACTAGAGGAAAGAACACAAATTCAACCGTTGAAAATACCATGTACGCGTCAAGCGCGGTTATATGGTTTGACTGAGTGGGTTTGAACGGAATAAGGCGTTCATGTTGCGGTTTAGTAGCGATACGGTTTCGCGTCGTTTTGTATACCTGTTTCCACAAGTTTAGTTCTATTACAAGGCTATTGTTGTTGTAGGAGGAGTATAGTGTAGATGGAGTGCTATTTGAGTATGTGAAACAAAGAGCTATACACAGCAGGGAGGCTCAGTTTGATATATGAGCGTATCAGGGTTTGCCTGTGTAAAGAGACGGGAGATAATGTTGTTATTGTTGTTGCTAGAGTCGTACTCTGTAGAGTACAATGTTACCTGCGCCTACATGCTCGTCTTGGAGGTCTGATGCGAAATGGAGATCGTGTTTTAAATGCATATCTATTGATAACGTATTCGTTCTACTGCCGTAGACAGGAACTCTAGCATATCGCGCTGTCGTTATGTTTACGAGGAGATGCGTATGTTGCAGATAAACTCAGAACGAGGGCTTGACAGAATTGGAAAGAATGGGAATATATGCAAAAGTCTCCAGACTTTGTCGCATCTCTGAAGATAGTGGGTATGACTGCTGCGTCCTTTCAGGCGACAGTTACTTCGTCGACCTAAACGTATGTTGAGCTTTGATCGTGTCGATGCTACGCAAGATTATAAGCGTAGTGTTGACAGTGACGGGATTTGAAGACGACTATGGCATTCTAGGGGTATCACGGAGGTATCACGGTAATACGATACATGACTCCTATCACTATGTGATGCTTCGCTTGACGATTTTACATTCATGAATTATTTACGTCGTCGAACAGCATTTTCAAGAAATGATAAACAGACAGACCCATTGCCCCCTTTAAGACATGTTCGTACACCCGTTGACTGTACAGTAACAAGATTTGTAATTGTATCTACGGTTCATTACGCGGCGAGTGCTGCAGGGGGGCAACAAAGTCCATGGTGAATACCATGCGAAGCCCTCCTTGTTCCCTTGGGACACACTCACGAGTGCCTTCGGCTCGGATAACAGCTTCGGGTATGGAGTTGTAAACAGGGACTCAATGTGTCGAGTCTATCTTAGCCCCGCCGCGGCTGTCTTGATAGATACAGTCATCATGTCGATAATCTGGGTTGAACCCCATCGTTGCGGCTCCGTGCGGAATTTCTAGAAATCTCTATTCTGATGTAGTATCTACGGGTAAGCATTGTATGTTGTGGAGTACAATACTATAAAAGCGGTAGCGAGAAAGCACGACTGACGTACGAGAGATCACCATGAAACAGATGGCCCTGTTGCTGCAAAACAAAGGCACAGAAAATATCATCCAGTTGATCGCCCGTGGAGAGCGCAACGAATGGTAAGAAGCTGACTCAATATCTTATTTTGACCATGGATCTGTTGGAGGCGGCAAGATACCATTGTTTATGTTGAGAAACTTACAATGGTATGCAGGGTCTAAGCCATGGCCATTCACCCGCACTGACGGCTACAAGAGGCTTTTGCCAAACGAAAGACATTGGATACCAATGGGAAAACTTACTTGCTGAGACGCCCGTGGAACTGCGTTGATGACACAGATGCCCGGTCGTCGATACGAAGCATGCGACTTTTTGGTGCGGGTCGCACACAATATCCAGTAGACATCGTCGAATGTACAGCGAGCATGGTCAAGAATTTTGTGAACCAAGTACACGACCGAGTATTGCGCAAAATATAGATAACCTGAAACGGCAATCTGAAGGACGCGTATTCGTACATGAAGCATGACAGTGGAATTGAGCTGCCCAAACAACCATGCCTACCAGACCGGTTATCCAGTAAAAGAGACCATGGTAATAGCATCGAGAGATACAATAGAGCCAGCATAAAGATGTCCAAATGGAGAAGATGAAGATTCAACACTCGGTCATTCCTCGCTACAAGATGAACGCCTCACTGGATGTCCCAGATGATGACCATCCAAAGGCTGGATCCGCGGTATCTACGTCACTATATCGGTATGAGATATTACGCTGTGTCTATCCACAATAGCCTGGAACAGGGGAGTAGAGCCTGGCCAGAAAGTCTCCGAGAGTTCGGTCTCAACTGTAACACACATGTACAAGATAGCCCGTAGTACCTCGCCTGGTAACACGACAAGAGATGGACACTGTAGAGATGACCGCAGTCGAGACAAAGTAAAAGATCAGACCGCCCCGAGGCAGATCGGCGATAGCTGGGAGCGGCCGCTGACCGGTCAATAATGGCTGCGATGGCGCAAGACGCGATCATGTCCTTGGAGCGGATGATCCGCTTGTGCGGGAGGAACGTAACGGACGGACTACAAGCGTGGACATCCTTCCAAGCTTAAGCTGATCTGCTATGATCCATGGAAGCCAACGCAAATCTCAAGAAGCAGTTGCCCATGCCCCACGTCTGACGAAGGATCGTGGTTTAGTTTCAGTGTCGTGCAGTAGTGGGATCGATTGTATTGTCAGCGTACAGCAGTTGACTCGCCGTCTGATGTGGGGCAATTATTCGCAACCATGACTTCGAGGGCGTACATGCCCAGGTCATGTAGGGCCGAGAAAGCAAGCGAGCTAGCACGTCTGCACTGGGAAGATGTCTGCCGGAGCAGCCGGTTCTATACATCGTCATCATCGTCATGTCGGTTGGCAGACTTCCAGGATTCTGTCGCGGGGACAGCTGCCAACGGAAGGTAGTCCGACTGAACGTGACCGTCCACAGGCGAGCACGGCGATACGCATAGAGGTTTTGTTGCTACGTTCGAGGTTGGTGTGGATGTGCCCTGCAATAATACCGGAAGGCAGAACTGTCCCAAGGTTTGGCAGATCTGGACTGGGGCTTGTGGACGATCCTTTCATTTGAATTATTCGCAATCGAGGCCCACGAGGATCAGCAAGGACATGGGGAGTAAAGATAGTGCATCCTTGCCAGCCAAACCAAGATTCGATTCTCGAGGCTTTGCACGAGACGGTTGCTGCTGTAAATGCAACGCCATTGACAGGGAAGACGTAACTCAACAAGGCCAAAGACCCATGACGCAGCTCGCTTTCGTGTTCTTTCCTGCAGGAGGCATCTACACGAACTACAGTTCGGGCAGCGGGTGACAGGTCGCCGGCCACTACTGTCTACTGGAACACATGTGCCTTGTGCTCAACCAGAAAACCGAATCTTGGAACAGACCTAGATCGCGCTATTGTGCGGCGAATTAGCGTCCCAAATTTGGGCTCCGTTTCATCTTCCGCATGTGTAAACTAACATAGAACAAGCTTTATCGATTTTCGACGGGGGCTCGACATGTTCCAAGTACGGGAAGGCTGGGGACCGTCGTAAGAAACCTTTGCGCCCACTTCGAGTGGGTAGATGCCGACAGAGGTGCATCTCATGACTGCATGTTCATGGTCAGAAAAGGACCGAGCCCGTGGCCTAGCCATCGGATACAGGGCTCCCCATAGCAGTGCGTCTGATGCCTCTCTTGGCTCAAAGTACAGAAGATTTGCGGAGAGCGGAATGTGGAGCAGATCGGGACAGACGAACAATAAAGATGTCCGCTCGAGGCAGCGCTCAGATGCGCTAGTGCTGCGTACGAGGATAAGGAAAGAACAGACGAAAGGAATGTCCAGCGAACGCAGGTGACGACTGGGATTAGGCACAGCGTGCAGGCCAAGCTCACGCCATGTCGCATCGAGACAAGCAGAAAGAGACGATCTGCGGGCTCCAACGTCGGCCATTCTTCGGCGGCGCTGGGGTGCAGCTCCCGTGGGCTAGTAAGTACTAGGTAGGGTTCCTGAAGAAGCATTATTTGTCAAGGAAGATGGGAGCGCCTACATTACCAAACGGAGTGGGCCACGACGCGGCAGAAACTGGAGTGCTGGCATGCGCATGGCCGTTGTCAATGCCGCAGACGGTGTGTCGGGTATCACGGCCAAGGGCCACACAGTATGGGACCTTCAAAATAAAAGTGGGGAGGAGTGGGTGAATGCAGAACTATGTCATGACCAGAGTTTGACGTTGCAGTTGCAGTAGCAGTAGGGGGAGCATCGTGGAGAAAGCTTGACTTGGTCGAGAACAGGCCAAGGCAGATCGGGGAGATTAGGGATCGTGTTCAACGCTGTGATGAGAGGAAGTTGCGAGAGTGCGGGTTACTGAACAAGGAAGGCGCTACAGGGCGTTCAGCGAACCCGGAAGGAGCGTGGTCCGGAGTTCGCACCGACGTCGCACACAGCGACATGCACGAGCTAGCGGTTGACGTGCATATCTACTCTACCAACTGGCAAAAGGCTGATGATCAGGTGATCATCAGCTTACACCTGCACGGTCATGGAGTGCCGGTCCCTATACGGCTGGTAGTGGGCTACAGTGGGGAGAAACGCTGTGCAGAGTGGTGGGCAGAGGTCCAAGGTTTCTGTAACAAGGGTACTATGCATCCAGGCCCATGACTACAGCGCTGCAGGTGGCATGTGGAAGTTGGCTCCGCGTCCTCATTCAATGGACGGAAGGTATCCCGCTGGATGCCGCGTGTCAGGTAACGAGAGTTGCGAAGAATTTCGGACATGGGCAGCTGATGCATGTGTGCATCAAGTTGCAGCAGCGACATTGGTTTGACAGTGAGCAAGATTCCCACGTCGTCCCGAGGTCGGGCTTGAAACCGGCCAGCATAGTGCCCGCACATGGGCACCTGCAATTTGGTACAACTTTGTCCTTTCGCCAGCCTCCTCCGTCACGGCTGAAGGAATATTGCTCACCTTTCCAGGATAGGCCCGTGCATGCTGTGCCCGCCACGTGAGAGCAGCACGGCGGATCTATTCCACCGAAGACATGGAACCGCCACAGACCCACTTCGCGTTGTGGGCAGGGGCCGCCCTTGTAGTGTCACCCGCTCGCCCAACTTCCACCAGAGCGTTCCTGGATACGAGAGGTGCTAGACATTAGCCGTGGCTAAGAATACGTCCTCTCTCACACATGCAAGCGACTGGGCACTCCGCGGCATGCAATGTCTTCATCACTACCTTTTGACACCGCACATCCTAATCTTGTCACGATGACATGGGCCGGTGAAGCAGCGGCAGAGTCGTCTGCAGCTGTGTAGGTATCGGTGAGACCAGTTGCTTTGGAGTGGTACCCGGAGAGTGTTTGGGGCAGGTTTAGAAAACGCCTCAATGCTGCAGAGAGTGCGCTAGAACACTGCGTGAGAAGGTAGAAGCACCACGAGTCTGAAGTTGACATAGTCTACTCCAGCGTGGTGTTCGCGCTGTGATCGAGATTACCTCCCGCTCCCGTTCGACGGCGTGTTGTGCGATAGTTAGCGGCATCTGCTCGTATCATCCTGGGTCCGATCAGTCTTGGTGTGCCAGGCCAATTACATCAACCGCCCATGAACTGCTCAGGTTCTATTGGGGGGCCCAAAACAATGCGCATTATCACCGCCATACTCACATCTATCAAGACAACAATATCGATGACGAGCACATTGAGAGAACGTTTGCAGGCAGGGCCGTGAGTATGGGAGAGGTGGCTGGGGCTGGGACTCGTCGGATGCGGACAGCCGGATCAGGCACTCACGGTTAGCGATTCAATTGGACACGTCCCGAAATGTTCATTATTGTTGAAGGAGTACCGGATTTTCTAGATGGGTAGTGAAGTGACAGTAGGCCACGTCGGTGATGCAATGCGATGTGATGGAGACGACGCGAAAGGCGTCCGTCCAACAGTGCTGCACGGCTGATGGCACTCGCACACTGCAGCGTGCAGAAGCAAAGATAGACGAGGAACTGGGGCCCACTTTTCGCAGGCTGACAGCAGCGACGCACAGTGCTAGCCGACGTTTTCGTGCACTCGAAGCCAAGCAGATGCAAGGAAATAGCAGGCCCGGACTATACGCCCGATAACGTGGGCGGACGCAGCGATCTTGGGTCTGCTGACGGAAGCGCAAGGGTTCTCTGTCACCATGGAAAAGTCGCACTTCCAGATGCACTCATGTGGTGGATTTTGCAGGTGCGAAAGCGGAAATAAGAGCGAGAGCAGAGGCGCGCACGCCATGGGAGACAGGCAGGACATGCTTTGGTGGGTCTCGAGCAGCTGAAGAGCCGTGCCCATCATGGCAATGGCCGCGAGAGGATAAACTCTCGGGCTGATACCGCTGGTGTGGGCAAACGTGTCAGTTGATGACGATTATCCCTGATGGACAAGTCAGCCCTCGGTCAGCGAAGAGGCGGCATGTAAGGAAGCCAAGCACGCGGATTGGCCATGTGTGCTATTCGACTCGCGCCCGCGACACGATGACGAAAGACATGGCAAAGGCCGTGAGGTCTCGCAGCCGACCGCCTGGGCATACGCGAAGACAGCAACGACGACGGCCACGGACGGAATGCCGGCGGCGCCCATGCGTGGCACGTTGCTTTTGACTTCCCAGACGGCAATGAAGACGTCGCTTGGGGGGTTCGCTCTGGTGGACGCATTGGGCATTATTGCCGCTCCTCGAGGTCTGTGCCGTGTCCAATATTTGCATGCAGACATTCGCAGGCCGCTCTTGCCGAGGCCCGCAAAAGCCCGGGCGTGTCGTGAGGGTGTCGTGGCCCAGATTGCGTGCAGCGGCGGCGGTGATGCTGGAGAGGAACATGTACGGTGTGTGTTCTTCGCCATGTCTATAGCTCGCGAGGCTCCCCGAACGTGGGTTGGTACTAGGCCTCGTGCGACTGTACCACGCCGCGTCTAGCGCCACGAGCTAGTCGTCAGCCTCATGGCATGGCCGCGTTCTTCTTTGCACGTCTCGTCTCGTCTCGTCTCGCGACAGCACCACGCACGAGGACGGCGGCGGGCGGCGGCCACGACATGCATGGGCAGAAGCCGAGGCTGGGCGCCGGGGTCGCTGGACTCGGCTGGGGGGCGCTGCAGAGCGCAAACGGGCTGCGGATGCAAAAGGGCGGTCAATACGATACGTCACGTTAGTCAGCGACAGCTGCACCGTGCGGGACCTGTCGGACTATTTTTTCCACTAGTGCCTGCCTCTCTGCCGTCTAACCAGCTTTTGCCTTAGCCCTCACTCTAGCCTACATCGCGAATCTCACCCAGCTCAACCACCATCACCAGCCCGACTGGTACCTGGCTCTAACGCGCTGCCGTCACCGGCGATAGCTTGCAACCTGCTACACGTGCAACTGCCACCAACAGCGCGATCGCCGCTCTCCCGGCGCCTTCGTCACTAAGGCACCCCACAGCAGCGACACGCATCCTGTGCCCAGCGTCTGTCCTGCCAGCGCCGCGAGTCACTGGGGCCCCGTAAGAGACGGCACCAGATCGCCCACCCTGGACTGTCGTCGTCCGTGGAGCCATTGCGCCAGCAACCGAGAAGCACCTCGAGCGAGCGAGCGAGCGAGCCACGAGTGCGCTGCCGCGACACGGTAAACTGCCACAGAAGCCCAGCGTCCGGACAGGAGGCTGATCGCTCGGCACGCTCGGCCTAGTTGGCCTTTCTGGGAAGCAAGAGTGCTGGGAGAACCAGAGTGTGCGCGAAACTTTCAGTCATCGATTCGACGACGGGCCGACTGTGTTTCCTGCCCCATCAGTGTCTGCGGAGCCAGTCAGCGACGCGCATCCCCAGCGACCACCTGTGTGGCTGCGCCTGCGCACCCTTTCACCCTCGGCGAACAAGCTCACCCCAACCCGGTTTCTTCGTCACTAGCGCCACCTCTACACGGACCCGCACGCCCCTCTTGCACCAAGGGCCCACCCTCGACCAGCCCAGCGTCCCACACTTTGCTGCTGCCGCCATCCCGACCTCGTCCTAGGCCCGCAACCCAGAGCAGTAACCATTCCCACCGTCACGGCTCGGCTTTACCGACTAAGCTGCCACCCTGTATTCGCCGCTCCGGCCGTCTGTTACCTCATCAGGTGTGCTAAGGCGTGCTGGGTAAGCCGTCAGTCCCCTCAAGGCCGATCCATTGGTGGCCAATCGACGTCGCGCGCCACCCAGTCTAAAAGGCCTTTAGGTCGCGCTGTCACTAGCTGTGTTCCAAATTCACTCTCGCCCCAGCAGACCCGCAGTGCAAGCTCGTCAACCCACTAGCACCGATTGTGTAACCTTTGCGTTGCACTTCACTCTGCACCGCGCCAACTGCTCCGCGATTCGAGACATCTCTTCCCGCTAAACTCCTCCCCTGCCCCGGTGCCCTCGAGCTTGCGCCTTCCGTGCGTTATCTTTTCGACGGCGCATATTTGCCGAACTGCTTGTCCTCCATCTGGGCGTCGTGGAAAACACACCGTCTGCAAATCATCCGCGTTTAACTTCCACGCTACCCACGGCCTGACCACATTGCTTCTCCGGTTTTCTGGCTGTGCGTCTCTTGGCTCGACTGAGGCTACGTCCTTATACGCCCTAGCTGCCCTGTCTTCCACAGACCGCGGCAAATCTTCCGTAGACGGTTTGCGACGGACATATCTCTGCAGCCATCCCTCCTCGTGGGCGCACGCATCCAACCATCCAGCCTCAGCTTAGAGCCTAGCTACCTTCGACACCTCGCCAAATCTACACAGTCTATGGACGCACGGCAAGCAGACTACCCGCAGTCAGGTTTGAGCTCGCCCTACCCAACCTTTCCTGAAGCAGCTTCTGAGGGAACCTCTGCAGATCAAGCATCTGCTGCGCAATACCCTCCATCAGGACCAGATCCTCGTTCCTCCAACCTCACCCCAAACTCAGACTATAGTCTGAATCCTTCATCGGCTCGATCAGGGTCGTTTCCGGATTACATTCAACGTTCGTATCAACCCGGCGCTCAAGGGCAAGCACCCAGTGGTATGGCGCAACAACAGAGTCCGTCAATGCCTCTCCCAGATGGCCAAGCAAATGGCCATCAATCACCACAACAACTCAAGTCTGACTCGGATGTTCCTATAGATCCATCAATCGCCGCGCAGACGAGCCCGACATACGCAAGCCATCAGCAGCAATACTCGCCTTACACCCCTCACCACGACATGCAGCATTATCCAGGGCAGCCTCAAACTCCCATGGGCTACCCTTCGCGACCTGAATGGGCAGGCCATTACCCCCAGCCAGGCATGCACTATGGGCATCCTGCCACTTCAGGTCCGCCCGCGCCTGCAATGGTCTCTCCAGTTCAGCGACCCCCTACTGTAAGTAACTCAGCCTTGCATGTAAAGCAACTAGCAGCCACGCGTCGCATGCGCGTGTTGCAGCGCTACGCGTCTGTCATAACCTAGTAGTACCGTCAAAACTGACAATCTTTGTTTAGGGCGGACACCCGCTATCCACAGTTTACTCATTTGTGCCCATTCCTGGTGCACAACAACATAAGCGACCACGTCGGCGATATGAAGAAATCGAGCGCATGTACAAGTGCGGATGGAACGGCTGCGAGAAGGCCTACGGCACATTGAACCATTTGAATGCGCACGTTACAATGCAATCGCACGGCGCGAAGCGCACTCCCGAAGGTATGTTCTTTCCATCCCATGCGCTATCAACTGCTGTTGTCGTTGTGGCCCTTGCAAAATTAGTGCGCTAGGTTAGCCCTTGGGATCGTGCTGGTGCAGCGCCATAATAATGGTCGTGTCCCCGCTGCGCTGGGTAGCTTCTGATGACGGAAGCTAACAGCTGTCGACCCATGCCCCATTTATCTTGGCGTCTTAACACCTCTACTATAGCATGCTAACGTAGCCCGACAGAATTCAAGGAGATTCGAAAGGAGTGGAAAGCGAAGAAGAAGGAAGAAGAGGCTGCGCGCAAGGCCGACGAAGAGCGACACCGCGCTGACGTGCAGCAACGCGCTCACGAGGGAGGCGCGCCTGAAGCGCCTGTCTACGGACAGATGCGACAGGCGGTTGGCGTCCCTGGCCAACCTCCTCAACATCCTCAACTTCCTCCCATTGGGTACCAACCTGCAGCCTCTGGCAACAGCACTGCTCCTCAGTATGGCACGCAGAGTCCAGGTCTCCCCGAGGGCATGGCTCAGTATGCCACCCCCAACAGCAATGCGTACAACAGTCCAAATAGTAACAGCAGCAGTTACCCTCAATCCCCGTACGGACAAAACCCGCAAATGTACCAGCAGAGCCACTAGGAACGCCCTGCCCGTCCAGAAGCCGACCCCCTCGACTATCTCTTCGAAGATGATCAAGATGATCAGGATTGAGGTATATCAAAAGCGCGCTCGCTTGTTCCATCGCCTAGAACAAGCGAGTCTTGACGACTCTCCTTATGGTGGTTCTTTGCCTCTGTCCTGCGAGCTTATGCGACAGTTCCAGCATCTTTCCTATTGGGTGGTGCTTGCATTTCAACATGGTGGCGGCTGTATGTTTCTAATTGATTGTGTCAATGACGGAGATCCCTTGGTCCACACTGCTCAAATTGCGAACGGTATCATGGTCGATATCGCGGAAGAGTTGTTACAAGATGTGGAAGGATCCTACGAAAGTCATCATGGGAACACTTGTTCGGATACACATTATGTGTGCATGTCACGTTATCTGGTTTCCTCACGTCTTTCTTCATCACGCAAAGAGGCACTCCAAAATTTCTTGGTTCAGACCTTCTTCTCATCCGGGGTTAGAAGAATTGCATGTGAAACGGCGTTTGAGACAAGAAACAATTATTCAGTTCGTCCTTCAACAAGTTCCTCATTTGCTTTGAGACTTCGCTTATCTTGTGGTTCTTCTGGACATATTGCTGGGTGTACTTGGGGCCTGCGTGCTCGCTCTTGTGTCCTCGTACAGGCAACGTGGAACGAACCATTTTGAAGTTGTTCTCCGAGTCACCGTCTTACTGCCCTCCGGCTTTTGCCTCCAGCTTTGGCATCGTGTGCTTCACATCACGATTGGGCGCATGATCAGATGGTTTGCCTGAACCAAATCAGAGAGCGCGGCAAGAGGATGTTGTGACCCAACTGTACCATTACCCGGCCAAGATCTCCCCGTGTACATCCATACCACGTCGTGCCTTGTGTCTCACTGTCGCCGCGCTTGCCCGGTGGCCTACCCGTCCTGCGCAGTCGACGATAGATACGTGGTGACCTCGTCCCTCCGACCAGAGCATGCCTATCTGGACATGCTCTTCGACATGCAAGCGTCCGTGCGCGTCTCAAGGCCGGGGTTTGCAGGGTGTGCCTCGCTTCTTCCTACCCCAAGGCTTCCGGCACAACATGCATGTCCATGTCCACGCAGCAATGATGACCTCCCAAGTCCATCACTCGCCTGCGTGCCGCCACGTACGTACGCACGCCGCATGCTGCAAGACACCTGAACTGCCCGAGCATCCCCCCGTCTCCGATTCAGATAGTATCAGGGCATTAAACCACGAAATCTCGAAGCAAATTTCCCAAGTGTCACCTCACTCGAGTACACGACTTACTCTGCAGGCTCCGGCGTGCGTGCTTATTCGCCCGAGGCAGGGGTGTCATGTAGAATAAAGTGATCACAAACAGCCAATCGATTGCATATCGCCATGTTGCAAGATCGTTTGAGGCAGATTGTAATACGCCGCTGATGACGCATAGTAGGCACAATTCAAGAAGGAGGTCAGACTTGTGTCCGGGGGTCAATGGAAAGTACCGCTCGGGCTGAACTGAGTTCTGAGGCACACACACACTCTTCGTATCGAATGGGGAAGGAGCGGAATATGGGAAGGGCATAAGAAATTGTGGCTGCATAATAGTTGCCTGGTCAAAAATATATTAACGACATGCCGATATGGCAGTCCAGGTTTGCACGCGAAGATGGCGGCATAAGCGGATGCTCGGTCTGTCAATAGGATGCGCATGCGTGTAGTCGTCTCGCGTGCAGTGAGGTGTGCCTGTAGCTAATTTTGTGTAACGAGAGACGGCCGTCTTGAAAGCTGATAGGCCGCGGAGAGTGCATATTTGCTGCTCAATATTATCGAGAATGGGAAGGGAGGGGGGTGTGGCCTGTTACTCCGTGTCATGGATTACGATCACACGAAGCAATTCTGCAATCATTTTTGCTTGGTCATGCGAGCGCCCGCGCTCTGACAGCCGATCAACCGGGGCAGATACAGTCGATGTATGGCTGGCGAAATCTCCCATGTCTCTCTTCCCTACGAAGAGGCAAGCCTCAGCTTGGAGACTGGTGGCATGTTCATTGCCGTTTTCCTGCCGCGACACGCTGGGTCCAAGATTCCGATGGTGATCGCGTTGGGCAATGTCATCCGAATGTGCATGAGTGATGACGCCTCTTTCTGGGTCCCTCACCGGCAGAACGCCGCGCCAAAGGAAAGAAAATTCTGCAGCAAAATGCTAGGATGATCAACTCAACAAAGAAGCTGAATGTCGGCGACGTCGACGATTACCGCAGCGACTTCCGCAATATGCCCGCATCGAAATGTGCGCATATGATAGGAGGCCGATTAGAAATTATCACGATACGCTAGCATCTCACAAAACCGCATCTGCAAGATCGCCGTCTAGCGGCACATCAGACCGTTGTCCGGTCAAACTACTCTGATGCTCCGAGCACTGGCCCTTGGTTTGTTTTCTGGGCGTGCCGTTGTAAAGGGCATTGGGTCAGCGGGCTTGCAAGCTAGCCAGGGGAGCAGAGGGCGCTGGCCGGCGTGACAGACATAAACGGCGCCGCCAGCCCATGATCTGACGGCGGAAACTAGCAGGATGGTGTGCATGCGCTCGCTGTACCACTACTGCTGGCTCGAGGCGTGGACTTGTCAAGGCCTGGGTAGCACATGTTACACAGCAGTAGCTTGGGCTGAAGGATTTGGTCCCGATGCCACGAGGGGACGAGGGTCTTGGATGTGGGCGTGCGTCTACTGGCGCTATGCTACCATCGGATCTCTCATCTCAATATGAGGCAGTGAGATAAGTGACGACACAAGCGTCCCAATCGCAAGGTTGCAGATGCACATGATGACCGTTAAGGTCATGCCTGTCGTCGACAGTGACCGCAGACAGATATCTTTTGTGCACCCCACTTCCGAGCACCCGTAACAACAACAACAACGACCACCTTGCACGCAGCACAGCACAGCAGCCTCCCCTTGCACAAGGCACAACAATAGCGGCGCAGAATTCCGTCCACCAGAACGCCAGTGTTGCCTCGCACGAATCTAGTCACGCAATCCTCCCCGCAACAGATGCCAGACGTACGGATCCTGTGGCACCATAACAGCCGATTACCAGGCTTGCTACGTGACCATTATGATCCCTGGTCCCGCCACGTTGGGCTCGGTCGTGAGAGGATAAACGCTCCAATTCTCGATGTGCACGTTCATCTCACCGATCATAAGGAGAGGGCATTATATGTAAATGCCATTGACTGGTATGTGATGTCGCTAGGCTACAAGCAGTGTTGGTAAACACAGGCCGAGCAGCAAGGCTACCCAATGTCTGGCGTTGCGCTAGCATGGGACCCTACCATAAGCCAGATATACTGCGGTAGTTTTAGTTTGCCTGCTTGATGGTCGCTGGATCTAGAGGGAAGGATCAAAGTAAGCCCTATGATAGTGGTGCGCCTGGCTGGCTCGCGCTCCCGCGATATAGCGTAGGCTCGGCTCCGTGGACTCGGAGGCGCGTAGTGTAGGCTCAGCCTTGTTGGCGGTGGGCATGGTTTGCTGCTAGAGTGAGGCGTGGGCGCGGCAAGTCTGATCTAGGCTGGATTGCTTCTTCGCGTAAAGGTGCTCGAGGCGGCACGATGCATAGCGGCATATGGGCCTGCTAACGCTGTCTCGAGTAGCACGCGAGCAGATGAGGCTCCTTCGCGGTTCGGGCGATACGCTTTCGGGTCATCACGTGTCGCATGGTTCGGCCCGGCGATTGAGCGCTACGGGATGGGCAACTTTTCCTGACTAGAACATCCCACGCCTTTTGTACATTACGAACCGCTTTTTCGACCTGATGCTGAACTGTCGTGCCTGCCTTTGGCGATGCATACAGGCGCTCGATGTCCCGACTACCAATGCGCACCGCCTCCGTCGTAATGTAAAACCGCTTCTCCAACAAAGCCAGCAACGGCTGCTATCGACCCGTAATATCGCCAACGCGGAGGGTGAGAGGCTTTCAGGTCCGAGCGACGCTGAAGGACTGTCGCGGCATGGAGAAGACCACTTCAAGAAGTCAGCTTTTGCAGCGAACCGAAAGAGGAGGGAAACCACAGCGCTGCGACAATCCTCTGCACGACAACCGGTCGATGAGACACCCAATCTAGCGAGGCTTGGCCGGCGAGACCCCTCGATGACAGATAGCGACTGGAATAGGAGGAAGAGAGAGTTGCGACATTTGCAGGATCCGCTGGAGTTGGCGACGTTTGTGAGGAAAGAATTGAAGAAAGACAGGGTGGAAGAGATGCTGCAGCTGGTGCGGATGGCGAGCCACTCTATGCAGTGCATTGTTAGTTGGAATCACATTATTGACCACTACTTGGCCACAGAGAGGGTCAACGATGCGATTAAGGTCTACAACGATGTATGCATACCCCACACCAAATCGTGAGTAGCAATGTTGACTTGTCACAGATGAAAAAGCGCGCACAGTTCCCGGACTCTTACACGTATACGATACTCCTAAGAGGCCTTTCGTGGAACGCACATACATCTGGCGTCCTTAGCAAAGCCCTCTCCATCTACCACTCGCTATCCGCACCGAACTCACGAGTCGAACCGTCAATTATGCACACGAACGCCGCGCTGAGAGTCTGTGCAAGAGCGGGAGATATGGATGCCTTGTGGGGTGTGGCTGGCAAGATACCAGAAAACGGGCCAGCAGCAGCCAATGCCATCACATACATCACCATACTCAACGCTATACGGCAAAGTTTGCTGATAGATGCGCCCAAAGGAGAGAGCGAGGAGGAGACGGCTGCAAGAAGAGAGCGCGGTATTATGGAGGGACGGCGCATGTGGGAAGACATTGTCGGGAGATGGAGACGTGCAGATCTGGCACTTGATGAAGAGCTTGTCTGCGCCATGGGTAGATTGCTATTGATTGGTAGCAGGCCGCGAGACTGGGACGACGTGCTCTCCTTAGTGGAGCAGACAATGGACATCCCACGACTTGTTCCCCGATTGGGGTCAGTGGAGCGACAAGGTGCTGGCCTTCCACGTGTGCGAGCGCCAAACGTGCCAGAACAATATCGCATCGACGATGACCATCTCTCCCCAGATTATGCCCCCATGCGTGGCGACGAGTTCCTTGCTCTGACGCCTCGAGGCGTAGGCAGTGCCGTATCAAATCCTCTCATTTACGTTCGACCGGGCAACAACACGCTCTCCTTGGTCCAAGAAGCGTGCCAAAAGATTGTAGCAAACAAAGCAGCCCAGGAGTACTGGGACCTTTTGACCGACCCTGCAACGTACAAGATCACCGCCGATTTGAATAACCTCAACATGCGTCTGCGCAATCTCCGCCAGAATCGCGCCTCCAGTGCTGCAGTTCAGCTCTTGCAGCAGGACATGATAGACAAGGGTATCAGACCCACACCTGGTACATTCAGGATCGCAATGAGTACTTGCGTTCGCGACAAGAATAACCACAACTCGCTCAAGAACGGAGGTCAGATCTTGCAAATAATGTCCAAAGTATTGGAAGACGCAGATCCCAAGACCGTCACCATGTATGCCGGGCTTGCGATCTCTTTTCCATTGGCTAAAGGTCCGGATTTCATCGATGCGCTCACTCTACTCAACCCTCTTGTGAAGAACATTCGTCTTCAACTCGGCGTCGGTGCTGGAGAAACAAAGCATACGAACCGTGGACCCCAGTACTTGAAGGGTGAAGCAAGACAAGATGCTATCGATGCTTTGAAGAAAACTCATGGTGTATACGACAAGCTGCTCTTTTCGAATCTTATCGCCGAAGAGCTGAAGAGTCCGTTCGAGAAGGAGAGAGCCAGGCTCTCCGCGTTCATCCAGAGGGTAGTGTTCAAGGGTGGACAGACAAAAGATGTTGGTGAAGAGCTGCTTGAAGGTGCAGACCTGCATGGATATCTACAGAAAGAAGACGGCCATGAAGATAACGCAGTGAGGGTGGATGAGGTCAGGGGAAGTGAGCAAGGCGATGAGAGACCGTCGTGGAAAAAGGAATGGAAAAGGCCGCTAGAGAGACCTTCGCGGCCAGCGAGGCCAGCAAGACCATCAAAGCCGTTCGAGCGAAGGAAGAGATTCCCGTCTCCGGAAGTTGACAAGTCAGGATATCTGAGGGATATGTAGGGTATAGGTTATGATATCACATCAATGAGGCGTTGCGTCATGAGGAGTGCATTTTATGCCTTTTTTGTACAATAACAGTGTATTATACAAGCCAAATATGTAGCCCTCGAGGCAATTCACTGTTCGAGTCATCACAGAACGATGCTATCGCACTAAAGAGCTTCTTCCGTCTGCATCTTGATCCTTTACATAGGATGGTCGAGCTGGCACGTGCACGTCCCAAAACTACTCAAACCTCCGCGACTTCGCCGCACACCCCCAGCCTCACTTCCAATCGCTCACCCGTCAGTCTACGCGCAATCACCTGCTTCTCGAACTCAGCCCTACATAATGGGTAACGACGGTGGTTCGATCCCTAAACGCAGCGAACTCGTCAAAGAAGCCGCAAAGGCTCTCACAACCGCCCAAATCAAAGAGGCGCAAACCGAACAACAAGAATACGCCTGGTCCACCGATCCTCTCACGCGCAAACCTCTCGCCCGCCCTGTAGTTTCCGATGCCGCCGGTGTTCTGTACAACAAGGACTCAATCATCGAGTTCTTGTTGAAAGAAGAGGATGACGCAGAGAAGGCAGAGATGAAGAAGGTTGGGGGCGTGAAAGATTCAGAACTAGGCACGTTCGGTGACAGAGTCAAGGGCCTGAAAGACGTCGTAGAGGTCAAGTTTGAAATCGAGGAGAAAGATGGTGGCGAGGTGCAGAAGACTTTGGGAGAGAAGTGGAAATGCCCGATTACAGGAGAGACGCTAGGACTGGGAAGCAAGGCTGTGTACATTGTTCCCTGTGGACATGCGTTTGCGGGAAGTGTCGTCAAGGAGGTTGCTGGGAGCGCTTGCTTAACAGTATGTATCAGCTATATGTACTTCTTCGAAGTGCGACGACTGACTTGACAATAGTGCAACGAACCGTACGCTGAGAACGACATCATACCCATCCTACCTACCGCACCGACAGACATCGCCCGTTTGAACCTGCGCATGAAGACTTTGAGGGAGAAGGGTCTCACACACGCACTGAAGAAAGCGCCAGGCAGCAAGAAGAAGCGGAAACACGGCGATGCATCTACTACCGACAACGCCATTGCAAAACTATCGGTATCGGACGAAGACAAAAAGGCAAAGAAGGAGCTTGCAGCAAAACCCATAACAACAGCAAACAATGGCATCAAGAACTCTGCCACTGCGTCTTTGACGCGAAAGGTGCTTGAGGAACAGGAAGAGCGCAACAAGAGAAGGAAGGTGGCGCAGAATGACAATGTGAATAGTTTGTTCAACAAGACCGAGCATAAGGCGTCCGCAGGGAATAGCGCAGATTACATGACGAGGGGGTTTAGCATTGGCAAGAAATGAGTATGGGATGATGGAAGTGGCCCATCGGAGTAATGAAAGCCCAGGTCGCGACTTGGGGCATGACAGGCGATGTGTACGTGGAGAGTGACAGCAAATTGCATGTCCTCTCGATGGTCCTGTATGGGTGCTGATAGTGTACAAATAGAAAAAACCATGATACCCTGCGATGAGCAATCGCATCCATTTTCATCCATGAAACCATCAAAACTGGGCCAGCCTCGTTTCATGCGCAGACTTATGTCGACGACAAGATGCATGGTAGACTAATCGCGAAGACACCATTTACTTACTCTACTGTGAGTGAGATGCACATTGTATTGGTATGCGGATGAGGTTCATGGGCATGCATAAACCCTTCCCAGCTCTCTGTCTCCTTCTCTTATCCTTTAAGTATTTTGTTTTCTTTCTTCCGAAAACGAATAGGCACAGATCAGTTCAAGTCCGCATCGATCAGTACCGCCTATGTTTCTGACTTCAGCATGGGAATTGAAGAACATGAATACCCCGTTGGGAGAGTGGAAGTAAGATATTACCTACAAGACATCGATATCCAGGCGAGCAGGACGATGTCTATATCAGAAAAAGGCTCAACCTCTGCCCTCTTTCGTCTTTCCGATAGTCATTCTACGCCCTTTCGAAGACTCAAAGCACAGGCATGATAGCGACATGGAAATATGTCTTTCAAGCGATGAGAACAGATGAAACCTTGGCCGCCGCCGAAGCCCGCTTTGCAAGAACAGCCACAACTCGTGTCATGTGCTAAGTTACGTTTGTCGATGCAAGGCGCCTAGTGTATACACGGCCCGCAATAAGCTACTGCCACGCATATCAAGAAATCGAGCGGAAAGACATGCGACTCAAAATGTATGAAGATGCTACATTTGATATCTCGTATAGTATT
>JAESFQ010000113.1_pt1 | contig 28908 bp, 30 predicted proteins | sample 9269431 | NCBI WGS metagenome assembly JAESFQ01 (sample SAMN14502588, study PRJNA617103) | algae metagenome | isolation source: Plectolyngbya sp. WJT66-NPBG17 and co-occurring heterotrophs from well... | place: USA: Mojave Desert, Joshua Tree National Park, California | collected 2006-08-06 | reverse complement strand
ATGCTTCATGCCCGCCAGATTCGCAGGCTTTGCCGTCCATTCCAATCAAAGCTTGCAATTCCACAGCGTTCAAACCGACGAAGCCTGCAAGCAGATCAGTGGGTTAAGAGTTGTTCAGGGCCGACTAAGTGGCCTGCCGGAGCGACCATTGAGGGTTGAGCGGAGGCAGGCCACTTATCCACAGCGTGGGCCACCCGGATGGGGTGGCCACCGTCGATCTCCGGCTATGGTTCGAGTTGCGAGCCAGAACCTGGAGTACGGAGACGACGATGACCGACGAGAAGATGGCGCTGCTGGAGCTGATCGAAAAGAGTGCCGATGCGGACTTGGTGCGCGAGATGCTGGGCTTTGCCGCCGAGCGGCTGATGGAGGCCGAGGTGCAGGTCCGCGCCGGCGCGGCGCACGGGGTGCGCGACCCGGTCCGCGTGGTGCAGAGGAACGGCTACCGCGAGCGGGGCTGGGAGACCAGGGCGGGACGGATCGAGCTGGCAATACCCCGGCTGCGCCGGGGCTCCTACTTCCCCGTCGAAGGCAGTGCCTTCGACCCTGGAGCCCCGGCGCACGGCCGAGACGGCGCTGACGGCGGTCATTCAGGAGGCCTACATCCACGGCGTCTCCACCCGGGCCGTCGACGACCTGGTCAAGGCGATGGGCGGGTCGGGCATCTCCAAGAGCGAGGTGAGCCGGCTGGTGGAGGAGATCGACGGACGGGTGAACGCCTTCCTCACCCGCCCACTCGAGGGCGAGTGGCCCTATCTCTGGATCGACGCGACCTATGTGAAGGCTCGGGAGGGCGGGCGCATTGTCTCAACGACGACGATAATCGCTGTTGGGGTGAACACCGATGGCCGGCGTGAAGTGCTTGGCGTGGCCACCGGCGTCTCGGAGGCGGAGGTCTTCTGGAAGGGGTTCCTGCGCTCGCTGGCCGACCGTGGCCTGCGCGGGGTCAAGCTGGTGATCGCCGATGACCATAAGGGCCTGCGCGCTGCCGCCTCCAAGGTGTTCCATGCCAGCCTGCAGCGGTGTCGCGTGCACTGGATGAGGAGTGCCTTGGCGCATGTGCCGGCCAAGCAGCGCCCGGCCGTGGTGGCCATGCTGAAAACCATCTTTGCCCAGGAGACCGCAGCGGACGCTCGCGCGCAGTGGAACAACGTCGCCGACGCGCTGCGCGAGCGGGCCCCAAAGCTGGCCGAACTGATGGACGGTGCACGCGATGATGTCCTCGCCTATATGGCGTTCCCGCGTGAGCACTGGCCGCAGATCGCCAGCACCAACTCCATCGAGCGGCTCAATGGCGAGATCAAGCGCCGCACCGATGTGGTTGGCATATTCCCGAACGCGGCTGCCATCGTCAGGCTCGTTGGTGCTCTCATGCTCGAGCAAAATGACGAGTGGGCTGTAAGTCGCCGCTACATGTCCCTTGAAAGCCTCGCCATCCTCAGCGACGCTCCGCGCGTCAGTCTGCCTGGTGTGGCGGCCTGATCTCGGCCTGGCCGGGGATTGACGCTGTTACATCACGCCGCGGGGCATAATCGTCGTCGAGCAACTCGCGTGGCAGCACGGTGATGCCTTGGGGCACATCGCGTATCGGTGTGTCGGTCCGCGTAGCGGTCGAGGATCGGGTAGCACGATATCCTTGGATTGGGCCAAAGGCGCTCTCTCCCGCGCTCGTCACGTTGAGCTGGGGTAGCTCTAGGGCGACCGGTGCCGGCTGGTCTTGCGCGATGGCGGGGCCGAACGGAAGCATCAAGGGGATGCCCGGCAGTGCCTGCAGGACCCAAATCATGGCTCTGGAAGGCAGCCACACTTGAAACTCTCTACAGGTCAGGCGTGACACGTAGCATCTCCTGAGATTGCGAGTCAATCGCAATTAACAGATTGTCCACGTTGTCGCAATCGCATCGGTTCCGGCTTGTGGCCTGCCACACTGCGCGGCCTTCGGCACAAAAAGCTCACCGACTGGGCACGCCAGCTGGCGGTGCAGGCCCGTCGATGGCTGCCTGGGCGGGAGATCGTGGTGGTCGGTGACAGCGGCTTTGCCGCCCTGGAGCTGCTGTCCGCTCTCGCCCGTCACAAGGTTACCGGCATCACGCGCCGACGGCTAGACGCCGCGCTCTACGACCCGGCGCCGCCCCGGCGACCCGGAACCAACCGCGGCCCCGCACCAAGGGCGGCCGGCTCCCGCACCTGTCCGAGGTGCTGAGGGGCACCCACACGCGCTGGCAGCCAGTCATGGTCCGGGGCTGGTATGGCGAAGGCGAGCGCGAGGTCGAAATCTGCACCGCAACCGCCGTCTGGCGTCACGGCGGTATGCCCATCGTGCCGATCCGCTGGGTGTCGATCTGCGATCCCTAGCAGCGGCTCACCCCGCAGGCTCTGCTGTGCACCGACCTACACCGCACGCCCGATCAAATCCCGGGCTGGTTCGTCCAGCGCTGGCAGCTGGAGGCTACCTTCCAGGAAACCAGGGCGCATCTTGGTGTCGAAACCGGGCGGCAGTGGTCGGACCTAGCCATCGCCCGCACCACGCTATGCCTGCGCGCACTGTTCTCCCTCGTCACCCTCCTGGCCGCGCAGCTCAGGCCCTCAGAGCGAGAGGCCGCAGCCAGCAGCGCCTGGTACCGTAAGAAACGCCCGACCTTAAGCGACACCCTCGCCGCCGTGCGACGTCACATCTGTCGCGAGCAGGGCTTACTCATGTCACGGCGCAATCGCCATGTCGCGAACCCCCCCGGCACTCCAACGCGCCTTGGCTTACACCATCTACCACGCCGCCTGAATGGCCAAACTCGAGCTAAGCCTACCTCGTACTACCTGCTACTCTCAGTGTCGTCCGGAGAGGCGTCAGCCTCATCACTGGCCGCATCGGCGGCAGCCTCGGGACGGAGCTCCCGGTGACGATCGAAGTAATCGCCAAGGCGGATGTTTAAGCAATCTTCGTTCAGCATGACGGGTCAACGCCTGCGTCCCGCAAAGGTGCGATTCCATTCCGCCGGCGGGATGGGTGCAAAGGCCCCCGCTTAATGCCTCAACCCCGCCCGACCCGGGGCACCGGCGCCGACGATGGGGAAGATAAGTGGATCCGTCATGACGCACTCCGGGGTGATGCGATGCGGCTTGCTGCTTCTGCAACCGGAGGGCCCGATCCATTGCTGGGCGCCGGTTGAGCGAAGCCGCGGACGAGGCCTCAGTCCGCCTTGCTGCACGGCGTCCAGAAGCATGACCATTGGTCAGTCAATGCGGCCACCTGCGGCGCAGTGAGCGCAAGCCGGCGACACTCGGCGCAAGCGACGAACGGCACGCCCGGGCGCCAAGACTTAGGGTCCTCCCATCAGCCAAGGCCGCATCCCGCGGCACAGCGAGACACAGAGGAGAGCCCCATGATCCGCAAGCACAGCCTGGCCCTGGCCGCGACCCTGGCCCTCGGCATCAGCAGCATCGCGCAGGCGCAACAGAACGGCCCCCGCCTGGTCGGCGGCGGCGACGACGCCCAGGTTGTCTACACGCAGCCGAGCCACAACCTCGCCGGGCGCGGTATCGCCTCCCTGGTCGGTGGCGGCGAGGACCGCTAGGTGGTCTATGCGCCGATGAGTACGGGCCAAGCCTCGAGCGGCCTCGTCGCCCACATCATCGGCGGCGGCGAGAACCTGCAGGTGGTCTACGAAGCGGCGCCGAACACCAACTCGGCCCTCGCCGGTACCATGGGCCCACCGCGTACCTGACCGATACCACTGACATGAGCCTTAATGGCAGGGCGCCTCCGGGCGCCCTTTCGGTTCTGTTGGCACCATTACGCCGTTAATGAATTTGTGGCTTAGTGAGAGGCGGCTGCCGAGCTACATGCGGGCGGTGCCGAAGGCGAGGTGAGGGCATGCGCCAGCCAAAGCCGAAGCCTGCGCTAGCTCACTACGCTCGGTTAGCGGCTAGCCCCGGGCGGATCCTGCTGCATTGGTGCCGTGGGCTCTATGCGGACGGCGTTGAGTGCCATGTGCGTTACCGTCTCAATGGCCCGCTCGAAGCCAGCTGCTGCTGCCGGTGGGGCGTCATGCTCAATCTGCGCCAATGCTGCAGGCAGCATCGCGTGAAGGGTACTCAGTATCTCGTCCCGCTTCGCGAGCGGAGCGCGCGTGAGGAGCGAGATATGGGCAATCAGAATGGCTAGAATGCCCTTCAGTGCATGGATTTCGCCCCGCAGCTCGTCAAGCTGGTCGCGCCGCTGCACGGGAAGGCCAACTGGATCCGAGGTCATGGGTGCCACCTGCTGTTCGATCGTAGCACCATCGGCCAAAGCACCGGCGAAAGGGAACCACCCAAATTAGGTCTGCTTGTCGCTGCTGATGTCGCGGGCCAGAGCGGTGCTGGACGAATCTCAGAGTCCGTTTGAGAAATGTCAGGCACTGCAAAATCTTGGGCCTGTCATCGCCACGCGACGCTATCCGTTGTGGTCTACAACCTTTGTCAAACATGGGGTAATCGGGCGGGCAGCGTCTCCGACGCCCTGCTGGTTAGGATCAGCCCGGGCATACCATCTCGGGAGGAGCCGCCATGGAGCAGTATGTTGCGCTGGACGTGTCGCTGAAGGAGATCAGCGTCTGCGTGACCGACGGCAAAGGCGCCGTGACCTTCGAGGGCAGGGTTGCCGCGGAGCCGGCCGCGCTGATCACGCTGCTCCGCCGTGAGGCGCCGCAGTTGGTCCGCCTGGGGCTCGAAACTGGCGCCACCTCGCCCTGGCTGTACCTTGTGCTCGAGGCAGCGGACCTGCCAGTGGTGCTGATGGACGCTCGGCATGCCCATGCCGCGCTCTCGATGCGGCCGACCAAGTCGGACCGTAGCGACGCTCGTGGCCTGGCTGAGATGCTGCGCATGGGGTGGTACCGTGCCGTCACCGCCAAGAGCTTCACCGCGCACGAGCGCCTGGCCCTGCTCGCGGCTCGACGTCGCCTGGTGGAGATCCGGGTAGAGCTGGATGGGCAGATCCGCGGCCTGCTGAAGACCTTTGGCATGATCGGCGGACTAGGCAACACCGATGCCCTGGTCTGTCGCGCCGAGGCCCTGGCGGAGGGTAACGCGACGATCAGCGAGCGGTGGGCCAGCAGGAGCTCAAGTATCAAGAAAACCTTCTGGCTAACTTTACTGACGACCGAACTGCATCAATGACTCCGGTCGATTATCTTCCAGTAGCTGTCCTTCCTGACAACCAGACCATTGCGGAATGTGAAAAAATCACAGCCATTAGCTTCCACCTTCTGGTCAGTTACGGCATCGGTCCCACGAATTGTCCATTTCGACATACCGCTGTCGCCATCCACGTAGTGGCTGTCATCCGTGTAGGTGACATCTGGCATGCCGGTGAAACGCCTTTGCAACCCTTCACGGACCGCAGCGGCCCCTTCGAAGCGCCGTCCCCACCGATCGGCACCGCGTGGGGTTTCAAGAACGCAGTCCTCGGCGAAGAAGGCCATCACCTTGTCTATGTCACGGCTGTTGAAGGCGGCGAGGATATCCTTCAGCAACTGCACACTCGGCTTCTGCGCCATCTGATTCTCCCGGAGGATGTTCACTACCGGCGGTGACGAGGTCGGCAGGGCTGGGCGCTAGCGGTCCAGCGCCTCGGCAAATCGACCTGCGTCTGACACCCAGCCGACGAGTAGTTGGATGTTGAGGAGCGATGCCTCGTGGTTGCTCCGTAGCAGGTCCGCCCCAATCGGCTCCCCGGTGCAATCCTCCAACACCACGCAGTGGTAGCCACGGAACATGGCGTCCCGCACCGTGGACTCTACGCAGATGCTCGTCGTGCAACCGGTCACCAGGAGGTGCCGTACGTCCCGGGCGCGGAGAAGGGAGTCGAGGTCGGTTTCGAAGAAGCCGCTGTAGTAGTTCTTTGGAACCATGAGGTCGCCCGGGTGTGGTGCAAGCGCGGGCAGTATCTCGGTGTTCCAGGTGCCCTCGACGAGAATGCGCCCGGCACGCCCGTCCGGCGCAGGCACATCAGCACCGAGCCCCAGGGGAGCGTTCTTGATCCGGTTGGGTGAATCCGGGGCGCCTGCATCGGACAGGTCAGGGCGGAACTGCATGACGATGTAGACGATCGGCAAGCCAGCCGCGCGCGCCGCGTCCAGCACCCGAACGGTTGGATTAATGGCGCTCTGGATGGGCTTGATGTCGATGCTGCCACGGTCGAACATGCCGCCGCGGGCACCGAAGTCGTTCTGCATGTCTATGACCAGGACAGCGGCTCAGCCGGTTTCCATTCGCACCGGCTCGGGCCGGGCGTCGAGAGTGATCAGGCGGCTTTCCGACGGCATGTGCGTGCCCCTCCCGCTCCGCGCCGGCCCCCGGCACTGAGCGAGCATGGTAGCGCCTCCATAGCGAAGACGAGGAGCCATTTGTCGGAACGCTCCGCGTGTATGTTAAGTTACGCGCCGGAAGACTCCAGACGTGACCTGGGCCATCAAGCACTCAGGATCAAGGTGCAGATCCGCCTCGACCCATAAGGGGCCTCCACACATGCGATAAGGACTGCTTCCCAGTGGATCAGTCGCAGCTCGTATTTCGGCTCGCCCGCTGCGGTTGGCTTTGGTGCGAGCATTCGGAATAGGCCAGGCGACCAGGGCTGACCGCTGCAAGGTCCGGTGCCTCCGTTGGGGGGACCGTTGTCAGACCCGCAGATCACGCATGAGTTACAGGCGTCCGCATTCCATTTCCGGAGTTTCGCACCCTTTTTGTTGCGTCTGTTACATTAAGGCCTGATACTGTTACGATTGCAGCGATGATCGGGCTCGCCATGTCATCTTCCGCCACCGCGCCGAATTCCGATACGACAATCGACGTTTTTGCCGTTGTCGCCCAGGCTTTGGTCGAGGAATGCGACGTGGCCCGTGAGGCGATCACGCCCGAGAGCAACCTGGCCGACGACTTCGGCCTCGACAGCCTCGCCTTCATCGACCTCTGCTTCGCGCTCGACACGCGGCTCAGGATCAAGATCCCCTTCGAATCCTGGATCAACGACATCAATTCCGGCCTGCTCGATGCCAAGGAGGCATTCCTGATGAAGAATGTCGTCCGGCAGGTCGAAGACCTGGTCCGCAACCGGCCCGCCTGAGCCAGAGGCCGCGCGCGTGCCGCTGCCCGGCATCTGGGTCACCGGCATCGGCCTGGCCTCCGGGTTCGGGCAAGGCATCCCGCCCCATGCCGCGGCCCTTGCCGGCGGCATTCCGGCGCCGAGGCGGTGCCTGCTCGGCATCCCCGTCGTGCCGGCAGCACCGGTTGATCTCGGCCGTTACGTCCCGAGCCGGATGGAGCAGAAGCGGCTCGGCAGCGTGCAATCCCTCGGCATCTGCGCCGCCGGGGATGCGCTGGCGGAGGCCGGGCTGCTTGGCCGCCGGGACATCCTCAGCAGCGCCGCGGTCCTGGTTGGCGCCATGGGCGGCGAGCGCGACATCGCCTTCGACCATGCCATCCTGGCCGAGCCGCAGCAGCATGCCGGGCAAGCCGGGTTGAACGCGCGCCTAGCGACGGGGACGCGCCCGAGCCTCTTCCTGTCCCAGCTGCCGAACCTGTTGGCGGGCAACATCTCCATCCTGTTCGGCGTCGGCGGCCGGTCCCGCACCATGATCGGGGAAGAGCCCGCCGGCATGGCCGCGGTCCAGGGCGCGGTGCGGCTGCTGGCGTCGGGGCGGGCAGAGGTGGCGCTGGTCGGCGGCGCCTTCATCGCCGAGCGCGAGGACATCCTGCTGTTCTTCCGGGCGGCCGGCAGTCTGGACCGCATCGCGGCAGAGGGTGGCATGGTGCTGGGCTCCGCAGCGGCCTTCCTGGTGCTGGAGCGCGCCGAGCATGCCGCGGCGCGCGACGCGGCGCCGCTTGCGCGGCTCGCCGGGGTCAGGCTGCAGCATGGTGGCGACCGCACCGCCACCTTGGCCGGATGGCTGGCGGAGGCGGCGCCCGCCAGCGCCATCCTCTCCGCCGGCAGCGGTGCCTCGTCGGCCCGGGCGGAGGAGCTGGCGGCGCTGCCATCCTCCCAACCGTGGCGCAGCATCGCCGCACTCCTTGGCCATGCCATGGAGGCTGCCTTCCCGCTCGGCCTGGCGCTCGCGGCCCTCGCCCTGGGGGATGACAGGCTGTGGCCCGCGCAGCCGGACGATCCGCCGGAGCCCCGGCCCGGGCCGCTGAACAGTCTTCTCGTCACCGGCCTCGGCCATCGCCTCGGCGCCGGCCTCGCCCGGCTGGAGCGGATCGCGCCATGACGCGGCCGGAGGTCTGGGTCACCGGCATGGGCCTCGCCACGGCCATGGCGCCGGACCTGCCCGGCAGCTGGGCGGCGCTGGCTGCTGGCCGCTCCGGCATTCGCCCGATCACCCGCTTCGACACGGCGGGGCTGCGCGTCGCCATCGGCGCCACGGCGGGCTATGCGGACCTCGACCAGCTCTCCTATGCCGGGCGCACCCGGGCGCTGGCCGGGAGGGTGATGGCGGAGGCGCTGCGCGGCGCCGGGCTGCCCGAAGACGCGGCCGATGCGCCGCTGATCCTCGGCCTGCCGCCGCTCGAGACCGCCTGGGCGGAGCGGCTGGGCCACGCCATCGCGGTCGGCGGCGGAGCGCCGGTCGACTATGCCGGGCTGGTTGCCGCCACCGGCCCGGAGCATGCTGCACTCTACGCGGAGCATTCGGTGGACCAGGTCGCCGCCGCGCTCGCCGCTGCGCATGGCTGCACTGGCGCGCCGGTCACGGTGAACACCGCCTGCTCGACCGGCGCCACCGCCATCCAGATCGGCGCGGAGCTGATCCAGGATGGCCTAGCGGCGCGCGTGCTGGTCGCCGCCGCAGATGCGCCGGTCATCCCCGACACCATCGTGCGCTTCTCGCTGCTGGCCGCGCTGTCGATGAGCAACGCGCTCGGCGCCGGCGCCGCCCGGCCCTTCGCCGCCGACCGGGATGGCTTCGTGCTGGGGGAGGGCGCAGCAGCGCTGGTGCTGGAAAGGGCAGGTGCCGCACGCGCCCGCGGGGCGGCGCCGCTCGCCCGGGTCAGCGGCCTGGGCGAGGCGGCCGACACCTACCACCTCACCCGCTCCTCGCCGGACGCAGCGGCGGCGGCGCGCGCCATGGCGCAGGCCATCGCCGATGCCGGCCTGGCGCCGGAGGCGATCGGCTATGTCAACGCCCATGGCACCGGCACGCCGGAGAATGACCGGATCGAGGCACTGGCGATGCGCCGGGTGTTCGGTGAGGGGCGCTGCCCGCCGCTCTCCTCGACCAAGTCGATGACCGGCCACACCCTCTCGGCTGCCGGCGCCGTGGAGGCGGTGGTCGCCATCCTCGCGCTGCGCTACGGACTGCTGCCGCCGACCATCAACCACGCCCGGCCGGACCCGGAGATCGGCCTCGATGTCGTGCCGAACCTGGCGCGCACGGCGGCGTCGCGGCATGTCCTGTCGAACTCATTCGGCTTCGGCGGTCAGAATGTCTGCCTGGTCCTGAGCGCGGCGGAATGAGCGCCACTCAGGCCGCCAGCAGCCGCGCCGCCAGCAGGCCGAGCAGCAGCAGGTTCCCGGCGAGGGCGGGGATGCAGAGGAGCGCGATGGCCGCGACCGTCGCCGCATGGGGGATGCGGCCGACTGGCTGCCGGCCACCGTCCAGCCGGTCGCGCAGCCAGCAGGCACCGTCCAGCACCGCCATCCAGATCAGGATGGTGGGCAGCAGCAGCAGCAGGATCGCCAGCAGGGCATACTCGCCCGGACGGCCCCGACGCAGCAGCGCGTTCCAGAACTGTAGGGCCCGCAGCATCGCGCCATCTCTCCCGCCTGCAGGCGGCGATGCTGCCGCTGCGAAGGCCGGCTAGGCAAGCCGCATGGCCCGAACCCTCCGCGACATCGAGCTGACGACGGGCGATGGCGTGGCCCTGGCCGCCAGCCTCGCCATGCCGCCGGGCGGCGCCGAGACCGCCATCGTCATCGCCCCGGCGCTGGCGGTGCCGCGCCGGCTCTACGCCAGCTTTTCGCGGTTCCTGGCCGATCGCGGCTTCGCCGTGTTGAGCTTCGACCATCGCGGCTTCGGCGGCTCCGGCCCGGCCTGGCGGGCGGAGGCGGCAGGTGGCCTCGACAGCCTGGGCCGGCTCGACCTCGACGCTGCGCTGCGCCATGCCGCAGCGCTGCCGGGCATCCGCCAGGTGCAACTCGTCGCCCACAGCTTCGGGCTGATGCTGTTCGCGCTGGCGCCGAGCCGGCACCTCGTCTTGCGTGCCGTCTCGGTGGCTTCCGGCACGCCGCACCACCGCTTCCAGCCCTTCCCGCGCAACCTGCTGCACCTGTTCCTGTGGTCCGTCGTGGTGCCGCGGTCGGCGCGGGTGCATGGCTACTTCCCGGGCCGCGCCATCGGCCTGGTCGGCGACATGCCCGTCGCGGTGGCGCGCGACATCGCACTCGCCTGCCGCCGACGCGGCGCCTTCGTGCCGCGGGCGTCGGACTGGGCAGGCGCGCTTTTCGCCACCGGCTTCAGCGACGACGACATCGCCCCGCCCGCTGCGGTGACCGACTTGCATCGCGGCTTCCCGTGCGCCGCGCTGCACTTGGCGCACCTTACCCCGGCCGCGATCGGCATGGCGCACACCGGCCATTACGGCGCCTTCCTGCCGAGCGCCCGCGACTACTGGACCCAGGTGGCGGAGTGGCTCCGCCCCGGCGCGGGGGCGCAGGCGGCATGACCTACACCCCGCCCGCGCCGCAGCCGCGCCGCATGCTCGGCCTAACCGATGCCGACCTGCTGACCATGCTGCCGGTGCAGTGCTACGAGAAGCTCACGCTGCACGCTGCGCCGCGCCGCCGCCAGCCGGTGCTCATCACCAGCGACCCCGCCCTGGTGCGCCAGGCGCTGGGCGATGACGGCACGACCTTCGCCCGCAGCCCGGAGGTGGTCAGCGCCTTCGCGCCGCTCATGGGGCAGGGGCTGTTCCTGGCCTCGGGCGGTGAATGGCGGCGGCAGCGGGCGATGCTCGACGGCGCCTTCGGCCAGCTGCGGATCCGCGCCCTGCAGGAACACCTGCATGGTGCGCTCCGGCCCTTCGTCGCCGCGGCGACGGGGGTGGCCGACCTCCATGCCGCGATGAACGCCCTCGTCCTCGACATCATTTGCCGCAGCATCTTCTCCACCCCGCTGCCACCGGCGGAGCAGGCGGAGCTGCACGCGCTGTTCGACGCTTTCCAGCGCGCCGCGCCGGAAACCAACCCAATCGCCCTGCTGGCCCAGCCCCGCGGGGCGCCGCCGCCGGCGCATGGCGACTTCGATGCCACCGGCCGCGACATCCGCGGCTTTCTCGCCCGGCACATCGACCGCCGGCTGGCAGGCGCCGCCCCGGCGGCCGGGGCCCCGGACCTGCTCGCCGCCATCCTCGCCGCCCGGGATGCCTCGGGCCGCGGCTTCACCCGGCAAGAGGTGATCGACCAGGTCGCGCTGCTGTTCTTCGCCGGGCACGACACCACAGCCAATGCCTTGACCTGGGCGCTCTTCATCCTGGCGGAGCAGCCGGCGCTGGCCGCGGCGCTGCGGGCGGAGGCGGCGGCGGTGGCGCCGGCTCGCGCGGTGACGGTGGACGACCTGCCGCGGCTGCCGCTGACCCGGCAGGTGGGGCTGGAGGCCCTGCGCCTCTATCCCTCGGCCGGCTTCATCACCCGCACCGTGACGCAGCCTGCGACGCTCGGCGCGTACGAGCTGACGCCGGGGACCCTGGTGGTCACCTCGCCCTGGATCATTCATCGCCATCCGCTGGTCTGGGAGCGGCCGGATGCGTTCGACCCGACCCGCTTCAGCCGGGAGCGGGAGGGAACGATCCCGCCCGGCGCCTTCCTGCCCTTTGGCTTCGGGCCGCGGAGCTGCCCGGGACGGGGCCTGGCGCTGGCCGAGATCCCCTTCCTCCTGGCCGAGATCAACCGCCGCTTCCGGATCAAACTGCTCGCGCCGGAGTCAGCGATGCCGATCAGTCGGATGACCTTGCGGCCGCGCGAGGCCATCGGTTGCCGCCTGTTGCCGCTCGACTAGAGCGGGATCGCCGCAGGCTGGAGCGAGGCCACGGGACAAGCCGCCAGCCCATGACCCGCGATCCGATGATCGCGGATCGTCGCCCAGCCCTCACGCTGCCGGCTCGACGCGGCCCGCGACCAGAGCCAGCCGACGGTCGGCGATGGCGGCGATGCGGGGGTCGTGCGTTGTCAGCAGCACGCCGCAGCCCTGGCGGGTGGCGAGCGCGCGCAGGCTCTCGGCCACGACCGTGGCCGCGGCGGCGTCGAGCGAGGCGGTCGGCTCGTCCGCCAGCAGCAGCCGCGGCGCCCCGATCAGCGCCCGTGCCAATGCCACGCGCTGCTGCTGCCCGCCCGACAGCGCCTCCGGCCAGCGCGCGCCGAGGCCCTCGAGGCCGAGGCCGGCCAGCAGCGCGGTGGCACGATCATCGAGCCTTGCCGCCGGCCCGGCGGCGGCCAGGGCGCCGGCCGCGACATTCTCCACCACGCTGAGCGAGCGCAGGAGATAAGGCCGCTGGAACACGAAGCGCAGCGCCCGCCGCCGTGCCGCCACCCAGGCCGGCGAGGCAGCGCCGGCATCCTCGCCGTCGTGGAACACCTGGCCCGGCGGCGGGCGTCGCAGCAGCCCGGCCAGCGCCAGCAGCGTCGATTTCCCCGACCCGGAGGGCCCGGTCAGGGCCAGCACCTCGGCGGACGCCAGCCGCAGCGAGGCGCCGTCGAGCACGGGCGGCCCGCCATAGCCCCAGCGCAGGCCGCGCAGTTCCAGCAGCGGGGCGGTCACAGCAGGCTCGCCGGGTCGGCGCGCCGCAGCCGCCGCCCGGTACCGAGGCCGGCCAGCACCGCGACGACGGCCGCCAGGGCGCCGACGGCGGCAAGCCGCGCGAGGCTCATCTCCAGCGGCAGCCCGGTCGCGCGGACACTCAGGAGGTAAAGCAGGCCGGCGAGCAGCCCGGCCAGCGGCGTCGCCACCAGGGCGACCAGCAGGCCGGAGACCAGGATGGTCGCGGTGAAGAAGCGGTCCGGCATGTCGAGCGTGCGCAGCACCGCGTATTCCGCGAGGTTCTCGTCCACCACCTGCACCAGGACCTGGGCGGTGAAGATGGCGCAGATGGCGAAGCCGAGCAGCGCGCCGAGGTCGAAGAGGAAGCCGATCGGCGTGTCGTGGCGCCAGAAGTGCTTTTCCCGCGCGACCAGCTCCTCCCGCGTCAGCGCCACGAGATGCGGCGGCAGCAGCGCCTGCAGGGCACGCGCGGTCGCCTCGGCGTCCGCCCCCGCGCGCAGCCGCACCACCGCCAGGTTTGGCCGCTCCCAGGACTGGCCGTTGATGGCGGCGAGCGTTGGCGGCGCCACCAGCATCGTGCCCAGCGAGACGATGCTGCCGCCGAGCGCATAGGTGCCGGCGACCGTCAGCGGCACCTGCAGCAGCAGGCCCGGCAGGGCGGTCTCCAGCTCCACCGACCCATGGCGTGCGACGGCGCCGGCCACGTCCCCCCAGCGCGGGCGCGAGCGCCGGTCCCACAGCGCCCGTCCGTTGAATCGAAGCAGCGCGAGGTCGGCGCCGATCGCGTGGGCGTCCAGGGCCGGCGCCTCCGGGTCGACCGTCAGCAGCAGCAGGGGCTGGACCTGCCGGGTTTCGAAATTGCGCAGCATCAGCGCGGTGACGGCAAGGGTCGTCACCTCGGCGACCTCGGGCCGCGCCTCCACGGCCGCCAGCGCGCCGCGCTCGAACCAGCCGGCATTGGGCAGGGCGTTGAACTCCGCCGGCGCCACCAAGACCTCGCCGGCCAGCACGCGATGGATGCGCACCGCGCTTTCGTAGAGGGCATCCTGGAAGCCGAGCTGCATCAGCGCCAGGACCAACCCTCCGGTGACGCCGGCGAAGGCCGCTAGGCTGCGTCGCGCGCGGCGGGCGATCTGCCGCCAGCCCAACAGGATGGCGAAGCGAAGTAGGCGCGGCGGCATCGCGGTCACGGCGGGTCCAGGCGGATGGCCAGCTCGAGGCCTGCGACGAGGGGCAGGTCCGTGAGGTCGGGAAGCGTGACTTCCACCTCGACGAAGCGGCCGCCGCGGCCGGTCGCGGCCTCGCCCGGCGCGCGGTCCGCTACCCGCACAACACCGCCAATCCGTGCCACCACGCCCGGCCATTCGCGTGCCGCTCCGCGCGGCGTGACGCGCGCTCGGGCGCCGAGGCGAATCTGCGGCAGCAACCGTTCATCCACCTCCGCCACGGCCTTCAGGCGCGTCATGTCGGCGAGCTCGAGGATCGTCCGGCCGCCAATTTGCTCACCGGAATGGGCATGTACGTGAAGCACGGTGCCGCTACGAGGAGCCCGGATCAAGCTCAGTTCGGCTTCGGCCGTCGCGGCGGTCAGGCGGGCACCGGCCAGGGTCACCTCAGCCTCCGCGACACGAACCTCGCGCTCCGATATGTCGGTCGCGGCCGCAAGCTGCGCCTCTGCTTCTCGCAGGAGGGAGGCGGCACGACGCTGTTCCGCCTCGCGCGTGTCACGCTCTGCGTTAGCGCGGACCCCTGCGCGCTGCAGTTCGGCAGTGCGGCGCATCTGCTGCTGTGCCAAATCCAGGTCGGCGCGACGGGACTCTATCGCCGCGGTCAAGGCTCGGAGGGTCGCGTCCCGCCAGGGCTTCCGCACCTGTTCGAGCTGCCGTTCGGCGAGCTCCAGCGCCGCCCGTGCTGCCGCGACTTCGGCTTCTGCCCGAGCCCGGTTCTGCAATGTGGCAAGGACCTCGTCGGCGGCGACCTGCATGCCCTCCTGGGCGCGGACCTCCCCAAGTGACACGGTCGGCGCTGACGAAAAGGCTCCAAGCGCGAGGACGCCGTCTAAGGGCTCCAGCCGGCCACGCACCAAAATGGGCGTCGGGCCCGGACTGGCTTGAGCTGAGGGTTCCCTCGGCCAACGTTGGGCACCGAGCGCCGCCAAGCCCCCCAACAGGACCAGGCAGGCAAGGAGGCTCAGCCACGTCCTTCGCCGCAACGACACACCCTGGTCCCCCACCCGACCGATACCTAAAAGGCCCCGGAACGGTTACGGAGCGCAAGATAGTTCGCCATTGAGGCCGGCCACCCCGGCATCTCAGGTCGCAGAAAAAAGTGGTCCGGCGGCGCCTTAGCGGCAGCTGTCTACCTGGCCTTGGTACCCGGCGTCACTTGATGGGTTGGGTGCCCCCTGCTCTGCGGCATCGAGGTGCCATAGCGTGGTTGGCGCTGAGCCCCACCACGAGGGAGAGGAGGCATCCATGGAGGAGATTACGACGATCGGCCTCGACCTGGCCAAGAGCGTTTTCCAGGTGCATGGGGTCAATGCGGCAGGCGGGGTGGTGCTGCGGCGGAAGCTCCGCCGGTCAGCCCTGCTGGAGTTCTTCGCGGCCCTGCCGCCCACGCTGGTTGGCATGGAGGCTTGCGGCGGGGCGCACCACTGGGCGCGCGAGCTCACCCGCCTCGGCCACACCGTGCGGCTCATGCCGCCGGCTTACGTGAAACCCTACGTTAAGCGCGGCAAGACCGACGCGGTGGACGCCGAGGCGATCTGCGAGGCGGTGACGCGCCCGATCATGCGCTTTGTGCCGGCCAAGACCGAGGCGCAGCAGGCCAGCCTGGTGGAGCTGAAGGTCCGCGACATGCTGGTGCGCCAACGCACCCAGACCGTCAACGCCTTGCGCTCCCATCTCGCCGAGTACGGCATCGTAGCGGCGCAGGGGCGCAAGCTCGCCGAGCTGATCGCGGTGGTGCGCGATGGCGACGATGCCCGGCTGCCCCACTTGGCACGCGAGGCGCTGGGCGAGCTGGTGGCGCAGATCGAGGCTTTGGAAGGACGCATCGAACGGCTCGACAGCCGCATGGTCCGCCATGCCCGTGAGGACGAGACAGCCCGGCGGCTGGCCAGCATCCCCGGTATCGGGGCGATCGGCGCGACAGCCCTGGCCGCGCTGGGGCCCAATCCGCACGGTTTCGCCTCGGCGCGGCACTTCGCGGCCTCGCTTGGCCTGACCCCGAAGCCGCACTCGAGCGGCGGCAAGGAGCGCCTGGGCCGGATCGCCCGGCAGGGCAACTCCATGCTGCGCCGGCTGCTGGTGCTCGGCGCCACGAGCCGCCTGCGCTATGCCCGGCGCAGCCCGGAGGCCGCGGACTGGGCCACGCGCCTGCTGGCGCGGCGACCCTTCAAGGTCGCGGCCGTGGCGCTGGCCAGCAAGATGGCCCGCATCGCCTGGGCCCTGCTGGCCCGAGGAGGGACCTACACCACAGCCGCGACCGCCTAGGCGGTCGCGTCCGAGCTCGCCGGGCGCCGCGCCCGGCGGGGGCCAAGGTGCTGAAGTGACGATGACAGCGAGAGACCGGTGAGCCGGTGACGAGAGAGGCCGTTTATCGCAGTGCGCCACCCGAGCGCGTTCACCTGATTGCCCCTCGTTCCGCGCAGCTCATCAGGGCCCGCGGCCAGACCGGCCGCATCAGAGGCCGCACACATGACCGCACCCGTGCTCTCGGTGCCAGCGCTGCAGATCCGCCTTGACCCGCAGGGGGCATCCACACATGCGGTAAGACCCCCCTACCAGACTAGCCAAACAACCAGCCAGCCGATCAGCAGTGGCGACAACAGGACTACAACTGCTGCGGCTCGTATGAGCCCGACGGCGAGATAGGTGAGTAGCAAGGACGGCAGACTGGCCGGTGGAACTGCGGGTGCGGGCGTGGCTTGGTCGGAAACAGGAAGTGAGTGCGACACGAACTGTGGCCTCCACCATTCGGCGGTTTAGGCCGGGTGACCGAACACGCAGATAGTTCCTCACCCTCTCTTTCATTTCAAATCACAATTCTTCCGGATACGCATCACCCGGTCATGCTTGCAGTAGTCACATGCGATAACTCCCCCGCTCCGCAGGTTAGCCGCTGTCCATGTGCGGTGCGGCGATGCGGGCTTGGGCGAAGGCGCTTAGATAAACCAGTAGTTGCATCCATCCTGGTTACTACCTTCAAAGTTGCGTTAATTTGTAACAAATCTATATATTTGCACGCAGAAGTCGGCACAATCGTTATGTCCACGTGACATCATGGAAGGTGCAATGACTAAGCCGGACGAGAACCAGTCTACCGCTCCGAAGCGCCGCGCTGTCCTAGCCAAGACCGGCCAAATTGCGATGGCTGCGCCTGCTGCAACGCTGCTGCTCGCCGCCGCTTCCAAGCGGAGCATGGCATCGCCATACAACGGTCCCGGCCGTGGTGGCCCGCCCGGCGGCCCTCATAACCCTCCAGGCCCTCCCAGCGGCCCCCCGGGCCCCCCCTTCACCCCGCCCGGCCGTCGGTAAAAGCCCGCCCGCCTCGCATGATGCGGGGCGGGCGAGAGCCTTAAACCTTCCATCTCTTGCGATAAACGCGCCCTTACCGCAAGTGACGCCGCGCTTGCCGCAATCGCGGATAACCGCCAAAATCCCGAGGCGGCTGGAGACTCGGGATAATGACCAACCTTGGTCATGGTATTAGCTATACAGGCAGACCAAGTTTGGTCAGGAGTTACGGAATGAGCCAGGTCAACCTGTACGATGCGAAGACCCAGCTCTCGCGCTTGGTGGACCGCGCTGCAGCCGGCGAGGAGATCATCATCGCCAAGGGCGGCCGCCCACTCGCACGCCTGGTGCCCCTTGCGGCCCGCACGCAGCCACGTGTGCTCGGCCAGCTTGCCGGCGAGGTCTGGATGGGGCCCGACTTCGATTCCCCGCTACCGAACGATGTCGCCAAGGCATTCGAAGGGCGATGAGGCTGCTCATCGACACGCATATTTTCATTTGGGCCGTCACTGAGCCCGAGCGCTTACAGCCGCGCCTGCGCGAAGCGATCCTCGTGCCACAGAACACCATCCTCGTCAGCGCGGCGTCAGTGTGGGAGATCGCCATCAAACGCTCCCTGAGGCGGCTCACCTTCCCGCTCGAGCGCCTCGATGCCGTGTTGGAAGAGGCTGGGTTCGATCACCTGCCGATCACGGCCGCCCATGCCATCGAGGCTGGCGGCCTGCCACGTCACCATGCCGATCCCTTTGACCGCATGCTCATCGCACAGGCCTGCGTCGATGACCTCCTGCTGGCGAGCGACGACCCGCAGATGGCCGCCTATGCCGTGCGGCTGTTCGGGCGGGATGGCGGAGGGTGAGCGCGGCGGAGAATGCGGCACCGGCCCCAGCCGGGCTGCCAGCGGTGGTGCCGGAGCAGGGCAGGGACCTCGCTCCAGCCAGCGCCGCGGCCCTCGCCGCCGCCCAGGCCTATGCGCGCGAGGCGCTCGCGCCGGAGACGCTGCGGGCCTATGCCGCCGATTGGGCGCACTTCTGCAGCTGGTGCCTGGAGACGGGGTGTGAGCCGCTGCCAGCCGAGCCGGCGGCCGTGGCGGCCTATCTCGCCTCGCTGGCCGGGATGTACTCGCGCTCGGCGCTCGAGCGCCGGCTCGCCGCGATTGGCCAGCAGCATCGCCTGCGCGGGCTCGACTGGTCGGCCGGCCACCCGGCGATCCGCACCACGCTGCGCGGCATCTACCGTCGGCACGGCAGCCGCCGCCGTCAGGCCGCAGCGCTGACCTCGGCCGAGCTGCGCAAGCTGGTCGCCGCCTGCGGCGGCGACCTCGCCGGCCTGCGCGATCGTGCCCTGCTGCTGCTGGGCTTTGCCGGGGCGCTGCGCCGCTCCGAACTCGTCGGCATCGACCGCGAGCACCTGCGCTTCACCGGCGAAGGCCTGCGCCTGACGCTGCCGAGCTCGAAGACCGACCAAGAAGGCAAGGGGGTCGAGCTCGGCATCACCCGCGGCAAGCGGGCCGAGACCTGCCCGGTTCGGACGCTGGAGGCCTGGCTCGCGGCCTCGGCCTGCGACTACGGCCCGGTGTTCCGCAAGGTCGATCGCTGGGGCAACATCGAGCACGCCCGGCTCAGCGGCGAGGCGGTCCGCACCATTCTCAAGGGCCGGGCCAAGGCGGCCGGGATCACGGTGCATAGTACCGAGCGGCTGTCGCCGCATGGGCTGCGGGCGGGCTTCGTGACCGAGGCCTATATGGCGGGCGCCCGCGACGAGCAGGTGATGGACCACACCCGTCACCGCGACCTCAAGACCATGCGCGGCTATGTGCGCCGGGCCAAGCTGGTGACCGAGAGCGCCAGCAAGCTGCTCGACCTGTGACCAAGGTCCAGGGGATGGCACGGGCGGGGATCGAGACGGCAAATGGGGAAAGCGAGGGGGCCACACCCTCGCCGGCTGAAGTGATGGCGCCGGCGCATACCGACTGGCTGTACCACCACCTCCGGGTCACCGGCGATCCGGCCGAGGTCGCGGCCTTCCGCGGGGCCGCGGCCGGCGCTGGCGTCATACCCTGGCAGCACAGCCTTGGCCGTGCCGAGGAGGACTGGTTCCACCTGCTGGTCGCACCCCCGCCGCCCTTGCAGCGCAGCCTGAGCCTCGAGGGCGCCCGCATCCTGGCTGGCCAGCTGCGGACCGCGGCCGAGGAGCGGATGCGGCTGGTGGCCGAGCGCTCGGGCGACAGCCGGGCCTCGCCGCTCGACCTGCACCGGCTGCTGCCGGTGCCGGAGGCGGTGCTCCGGCTCGGGCCGGAGCACCCGGAGGCGCGGGCGTGGCTATGGGCCAACTGGGGCACGACCGAGGCCCTGCGGCATGTGGTTGAGCTGCCGGTGCCGAAACGCGGCCAGCCGCTCAAGCGCGAGCCCGGCCTGCTCTGGCTTGGCTTCTGGTCGGCCGACTGGACGCCCTGGCCAGCGATACGGCAACTGCGCCAGCGCTGGCCGGCGCTCCAGATCGCGGTGCAGCCACACTACGATGACCCCTGAGGTGGACAGCGCCGAGGCCTTCCTCGACGCGGCGCCGGCCGCGGTCGGCAACAGCGGCGTGCCGGCGTTGCGCTTGGGCGCCTATGAGGGCCCGCTCGACCTGCTGCTGGAGCTGGCGCGGGCGCAGCGGGTGGACCTGGCGCAGATCTCGGTCGCCATCCTGGCTGAGCAGTTCGGGGAGCTTGTGAGCACAGCCATCGAGTGCGGTCGGGTGCCGCTGCCGCGGCTGGCGGACTGGCTGATCATGGCAGCGTGGCTGACGCTGCTGCGCTCGCGGCTGCTGCTGCCGGCCGCGGTGGCGGAGAGCGCCGAGGCGGAGCGCGAGGCGGCGGGTTTGCGCCAGCGGCTGGCCGACCGGGAGTGGGCGGTGCGCCTGGCGGACTGGCTGGAGCGGCGGCCGCAGCTCGGGCGGCAGGCGTTTGCCCGAGGCGAGGCGGAGCCGGCCCTAACCTCCGGCGCCGGCGCCCTGCCGCTGGCGGACACGGCGGAGCTGCTGCGGGCCTGTCTGCGGCTGCTGGTGGTGCCGCACCGCGACCGGGTGTACCGGCCACGGCCGCCGGCGCTGTGGCGGGTGCCGGATGCGCTGGAGCACATGCGCGGTTTGCTGCCGATGGTGGGGGAGGGGGCTGACCTTGTCAGCTTCCTGCCGCCGCCCACCGAGGAGCGGGCCCGGTCACAGCTGCAGCGGCGGGCAGCGCTGGCAACGACGCTGATGGCCGGGCTGGAGCTCGGCCGGGAGGGAACCGTAACGCTCGACCAGGACAATGCGTTCGGCGAAATCCGGTTGGGACTGAGTGGCCTGAATAGCAAGGCTGTTGTCCTGGAATGAGCTAACGCCGGGAAGGGTCACGGTCCGGGCTTTTGCGGATGGTGCTGACCACACCGCTACCGATGGTCATAATTCCAGGGCAAGCATCCCGATGCATCAACTCTAACAGCACAACAGGGCCGGAGCACGCCATGCAACTTGGTGTCCCCAAGGAAGTCAAAGTCCACGAATATCGCGTTGGCTTGGTCCCCGCCTCGGTGCGGGAACTGGTGCAGCGCGGCCATCACGTCTTGGTCGAAACCGGTGCTGGCGCAGGCATCGGCTTCCTCGACGCAGCCTATGCCGCCGCCGGTGCCGACATCGCCCCGAGCGCTGCCGAGGTCTTCGCCGCGGCCGACCTCGTGATCAAGGTGAAGGAACCGCAGCCGGCTGAATTGCCGCTACTCCGCCCTGGTCAGGTGTTGTTCACCTATCTGCATCTCGCACCCGATCGCGCACAGACTGAGGGCCTGCTGGCTAGCGGCTGCACCGCCATCGCCTATGAAACCGTGACTGACACCACGGGCGCCCTGCCACTGCTGGCGCCGATGAGCGAGGTGGCCGGCCGCATGGCCATCCAGGTCGGCGCCCGTTGCTTGGAGAAGGAAGCCGGTGGCGCGGGCATCCTGCTCTCGGGCGTGCCTGGCGTTCCGCCTGGCCGTATTGTCGTGCTCGGCGGCGGTGTCGTCGGCTCGAACGCCGTACGGATCGCCGCCGGGATGCGAGCCCAGGTCACGGTGTTGGATCGCAACCCGCGGGTACTCGACGCGCTAGACCGGGAGTTCGCTGGCCGTGTCGCCACCGTCTTCGCCACCGCGGAGGCGGTGGAACAGGCGGTGGTCGAGGCCGACCTGGTCGTCGGCGCCGTGCTGATACCTGGCGCTGCGGCGCCCCGGTTGGTGAGTCGCGCTATGGTCGCCGCAATGCGGACCGGGAGTGTGCTGGTGGATGTGGCGATCGACCAGGGTGGCTGCTTCGAGACCTCCCGCCCCACAACCCATGCTGAACCGACCTATGTGGTGGATGGCGTGGTGCACTATTGCGTCACTAACATGCCGGGCGCTGTGGCCAGAACCAGCGCTGTCGCGCTGAACAACGCGACGCTGCCCTTCATCCTGCAATTGGCTGACAAGGGCTTCCCGCGCGCTTTGACGGAGAACCAATACCTTGCACAAGGGCTGAACATCCATGCGGGGCATGTTGTCCATCCTGCGGTGGCTCAGGCGCACGGGCTGACGGCTTTGCCATTGCCAAAGGCGCTGGGCGGCTAGCGCTGCGGTGCACTTCTGAATTGAGCTTTGGAACAAGGCGCCGCTGCAAGCCGGGGCGGCGGCCGGCCTGGATGGACCTGACCGTGGCAGCGTGGGAAAGCGATTGAACGGAGGGCTGTTGACTTATTTCGTGTGGACATTGCCAGCGCTGCTTGTCATCGCTGCCATAGCAAGTGGGCGGCTTGGCGTGCTCGCCGCATCAGTCATCGGCTTGGCTTCCGCGCTTGTGGTCGCTTTCGCGGCGGCACCGCATACCTTCCAGCTTGCGGATGCTGTCGTCTCGCTCGCACGAGGTGCCTGGATCGGCTGGATCATTGTCCCCTATATTATGGGGGGGCTTTTGTTCTGGCAGATCGCGATGCGAACCGGCGACGCCGGGGTGCCCACTGCAACGCCCATACTGAATGCCCGTGCCGGGCGGCGCCTGCTTTTCCTGGCCTGCTTTCTGATCGGCCCTTTCGCAGAATCGGCCACCGGCTTCGGCGTCGGCATCATCGGCACCATGGCGCTGGTGCGCCGTCTGCAGATCAAACCCATTCAGCTTCTCGTTTTTGCCCTCATTAGCCAGACCATGATCCTGTGGGGTGCGATGGGCAGCGGCGCGATCATCGCTGCTGCCTTGGCCCGCACCGACCCGACCACGCTCACCCTTCATGCCAGCACCCTGGTTATCGCCTTCAACATTGCATGGCTGGCGCTCTACTGGCGCCTGGCTGACCGAGCTGGCTTCGCCGCAGGCTATCAAGAGCGGCTCAGCGAGGCGCTCTGGCTTGGAGCCAGCTTGGCCCTCGTGGTCGCCGCGACAACAGTGCTCGGTCCCGAAACTGCAATGCTCGCCGCCTACGGTCCAGTGATCGCACTACGCTACTTGGTGGACGAGCGCCCGGATCGTCGGACCCTCGGTCAGGTATTCCGTCGGGTGCTTCCATTCGGCATCCTTATCCTCTGGCTGGGAGCTACCCGTCTTGTCGCTCCGCTTGAAGGCTTTCTGCTGGAAGTCGGGCGCCTGTACCCTTTCGCCGGCGCGCCGGCTTGGGCGCCCCTCTTTCATGCCGGAACTTGGCTGCTTGTCGGAGCAGTCCTCACGAGTCTACTGCGTGGCCTCGCCCGATCCTTCCCGATGGATCTGAGGGCGGCCTGGACAACCGGCCGCCTCGCCATCCTCAGCATCTTCACCTTCTCCACCATGGCAGAGGTGTTGTCCGGCTCAGGTATCGCCACCGGCCTTGCCCAAGGCCTGTTTCAGACATTCGGCCGTGCGGCAGTTGTGGTGATGCCGTTTGTCTCAGCGGTCTACGGCGTATTGGCCAATAGCAGTAACGGCCCAAACGGGCTTTTTATGGCAGCGCAGGTCAGTCTGGCGACGGAAGCCGGCCTCAATCTCGCAGCTGCAATCGCGCTGCAACACGTCGCGGCCTTTTCGCTCAACATTGTCTCGCCCGTACGTATGTCCATCGCCTGTAGCCTTGCTGGCACCGCAGGCCACGAGCGCGATGCTTACCGCGCCATGCTGCCATTCGCCCTGGCGGCGGTCGCTCTCCTTCTCCTCGCGGCAGTCTTGGTTGCCTCAGGCCGGGTATGACGTGATGCAAACCAGAGCCCCCGGCGGTCCAAGGCACCAAGCCGCCGCGCAGCAGGCCGGACCTAGGGATGCGGCCGATCGGATCTTCCACACACGCTTCAGCAGGGCCGACTGCATTGCGAATGAGGGTAGGCGAGAGCGATAAACAGGCCAGCAAGCAAACTTCGTACGGGATCACTGCGAACAGCCAGATGCTGCACGGCGCCCGCCGTTTGCGCCCGCTCCGGCGACACAGCAAAGCCAGCCGCGCGCGCTCGACCGTGCCTTCCCTTTACGGTCGCTCCGGCAGGCCACGTACCGACAGCTCAACCAGCATCTCCCAGTGAGACGGTCAGAGCTCATCGCGCCGGTGTCGTCAGTGCGAAAAGCACCCTGAAGGAGATTGCGCCTCCCTTGTCGTCCAAAAGGCTCTGAATCCGGAGCGACCTGCCGCGTGAGGTTTGCACGCGACCGCGGCTCGCTCCATCATGGCGAACACGACGTCTGGGGGGTTGCATGTGGCTTACCGAGGCGCCCTTCGGGCGTCGCCGCCTTCTCGCCAGCGCCGCGCTGGCATCAAGTGCCGCGCGCGCCCAAGACACCGGAGAGTGGCCGAACCGGCCGGTCCGCCTCGTCGTGCCTTTCCCGCCTGGCGGGCCGACCGACATTATCGCCCGCCTCTACGCCCAAGCGCTTGGGCCTGTCCTGAAGCAGACCGTTCTGGTTGAGAACCGGGCCGGTGGCTCCGGCATCAGCGGCACGGACTACGTGCTAAAGTCCGCTGCGGATGGCTACACCTTTGGCATCATCGACGGTGGCTCGCTCACTATCCTGCCTCACACCCAATCTAAGATGCCATACCGAGTGCCGGAGGACGTGACACCGATCTCAGTCGTCACCCGCGTGCCAGAGGCGCTGGTGGCGCATCCGAGCCTCGGCGCGAAGAGCTTGCCGGAGCTACTGGAGCTGGCGAAGCGTCAGCCCGGCAGGCTTAACATCGGTACCGCGGGCGCGGCGGGGATCAGCCACCTGACGGCCCTCGTCTTCCGTGCCCAGACGGGGGCGGCAGTGGAAGTTGTACCGTATCGCGGCGCCGCGCCGGCCGTGACTGACTTGGTGTCGGGGCAGATTCAGCTGCTCTTTGCCGACCTGCCGCCGCTATTGCCCCACATCAAGGCTGGATCGATGATCGTTCTCGCCATGGCCGCGCGAAGCCGCAGCCCGACGCTGCCGGACGTGCCGACCACCGGCGAGTTCGGCTTCCCGAAGCTGCTAGCGGAGAACTGGTACTGCGCCGTCGCGCCACGTGGTCTGCCCACGCCGATCGCGGCACGGATCTCGGCCGCGCTGAAGGAGGTCAGCCAGGCGCCTGGGGTGAGGAACGAACTCGCCGCACAGGGCGCCGAGGCGGCCTGGACCTCGCCGGAAGGGATGCTCGCCCTGATGCGCGAGGATTCGGAGAGTTGGTGGCAGGTGGTCGTGGCCTCGGGGGTGAAGTCGGAGTAAATCGTGGCCGGCCTTTCGTCATCCCATACCTGCATCAGGAGCACGCTCCATGGCCGCCAAGCACATACCGGTCGTCCTCATCCCCGCCTTGCTGTCGGACGATACCATGTACCGCGAGGTGATCGAGCAATTGGGCGAGGCCGTCGAGGCGCAGGTGATTGTGCTCTCGGAGCCGACGATGCAGGCCAATGTCGAAATTGTTTTAGCCAAAGCGCCGCCGACCTTCGTTATGGCCGGCACGTCCTATGGCGGCAGCATTGCGCTTGAGGTGGCGCTGGCTGCACCCGAGCGGGTGTCGGCCCTTTGGTTGATGGGATGCAACCCGGCGGCGCCGGAAGCGAACGTGCAGGAACTGGTGGGCGGGTTGGAAGCCATGCCGGACACCGTTATTGAAATGCTGGCGGGCCTTGCAGTGCCGAAGGGGTCCACTAAGGCAGCGGAAACGTTCAAGTCGATGGCCCACCGCGTTGGCGGCAAAGTGGGAGCAACCCAAGCTCGTGCGTTAGGCTCAAGGGCTGAGGTAACCTCCCGGCTTGGTGCGCTACGAATGCCAACGCTGGTGATCTGGGGAGAGGCAGACCAGATCGTTCCAGCCTCAGTAGGCCGGGCGCTCGTGGATGCTTTGCCTCATGCGCATTTCCATGTGCTGCCCGATTGCGGCCACCTGCCAACGCTCGAGGAACCTGCTGCGTGCGCGGAACTGTTTGTCGAGTTCCTCGCAGATAAAGCCGGCCACGCGCATTCATAGAGGCATCGTGAAGCATCCTTCCACAGCCCAGGCCTGATCCAGGCATGTATGGAGCGTTGTTGCACGGCTGGCCGGTGGCGCTGCAGATCGGGCCGGAGTAACAGGACGACTCCTCACCTGCCCCCCGGATGGGCCATGTTGCGTGGATCAGTGGGGAGGGCACCCTCACCTTTACCCCGTTCTGGATCATGCGATGCGAACGGAGATCGGGCGTCCCGGCTCCAGCATCCGGTTGAGGGCCTCGACCGCCACGTCCACCTCGGTCGCCCGACGCTGATCCGTGCGCGAGCGCAGCTCGTCTCCGGGCTCTGGGCCGGGCACCGAGAAGGCTCTGTGCCCGAGCCACCTGCTGCCGCATAAGGCGCGCTATGGAAATGCTCCCATGGGCGAGTAGCCATACCTCACGCGCGGGAAGCGGCACTTATCGCATGTGTGGATGCCCCTTGCAGGTCAAGGCGAGTCTGCGACGCTGGCATCAAGAACACGAATGCGATCATATGTCTGGCCTCTGACGCGGCCGGTCCAGCCGCGGGCTCTGATGAGCTGCGCGGAACGAGGGGCAATTAGGTGAACGCGCTTTGGGAGCGCACTGCGATAAACGGCCTCTTTCGCCACCAGCTCAGCGGTATCTCGCTGTCATCGTCGCTTCAGCACTTTGGCCCCCGCTAGACGCGGCGCCCAGCGAGCCAAGTCGAGGCCGATCGTCGCAATCTCCTCATGGATGCCTCCTCTCCCTTGTGGTGGGGCTCAGCACCAACCACGCTATGGCACCTCGATGCCGCGGAGCAGGGGGCATCCACCCCATCAGGTGATGCGTTTGCCTCGGATCCCGGTAGTTGAGCCAGGGTAGACGACGGTGATCGCAGCAGCAGGCGTCAGGGCAAGAGGTTCGCTGGTCCTGTGCGGAGCTGTCACGCTGCTGCAGTTGCCATTGAGCCCATGTGTGTAGATAAGGCCCATGCTCCCCACCGATCGACCCCTGCGACTGGCCACTCACAGCGGCACTTTCCACGCCGATGACTGTCTCGCCTATGTCGTCCTGACCGGCGCCCTGGGGCTCGGTGCAGATGACGGCACGCACGTGCTGTTCCGCACCCGCGACCGCGCTGCCCTGGAGGCTGCCGACATCGTTTGGGACGTCGGCGGCACCGCCGACGAGGCCCGCTGGCGCTTTGACCACCACCAGCCTGGCGCACCCAAAGCGCCGAATGGCGACCCGTTGAGCTCGGCAGGTCTGGTGTGGCGCACCGACAACCTGGGCAATGGCTTGAGCCTGGGGCAGCTCTACGTGCGCAATACCCTGGCGAAGTCGGGTTTCCAGGGGGTCGCAGGCGACGTGGTGGCCCGCATAGCCGAAAATGTCCGTCACAAGTTCGTGCGCCACATTGATCTTGTGGACAATGGCGTCGAGCGCGCTGCTCCGACCGACCTTACTGCGATGGTAGATGCCTTCAACAGCGCCTGGGATGAGCCGAGCCAATCCAACCCCGCCGCGTTCGAGGCGCGGCAACTTGCCGGGTTCCTGCGGGCCAGCCAAATGGTCGCCGTGGCATTGGAGCAGCAGGTCGAGAAGGAGCGCAGCGCCGTCTTTGCGTACCAGGCCGTGGCGCAGGCCTGGGAGGATTGCCGATCAGGGAGTAGCGGCCTCTACCCCGATTTGTTGGAGTTGCCGCGCGGCATGCCATGGCAGCGAACGGCCTTTGAATTGGCCATGCCCATCCTTTACGTGATGAGCCCGGAGCCGGACGGCCGCTGGAAGCTGCAAGCGATGCCGGCCGAGAAGGGCAGTCTCAAGAACCGCCTCGATATGCCCGAGGCTTGGCGCGGCCTGCAGGATGCTGCCCTCGAGAAGGCGTGCGGTATTCCGGGTGCGGTGTTCGTCCACCGCAGTGGCCACTTGGCCATCGCTGCAACCCGGGAGGCAGCGCTGGCCATGGGCCAGGCTTGCTTGGCCAACAAGCCTTCCCCCGCCGAGGCGCTGCGCAAGGCCTGGGGGCGATAGGAACTGCGCCCCACGGTGCGTCCCTTTGATGGCCGCCGAGCGGCAGGACCGTACGGCGCAGGGCTACCACCGATGGCACTTCGCCAGCAGCGGCGCGCAACCAGGACCAGCGGCAGCCAGCCGGGTTCCGTAAGCCGCTCTTCATGTAGCTCTCAGTCGCTCTCAACCGACATTGGTTGTTGGATAAGGCGGACTATGGAAAGGGTCCGTTGACGCGTTTCGACCTCAACCGTCCGTCAACGGGTTGAAAAGCAGGCAGCACAACGTCTCTGTCGCTCACTGAAGTCGGCTGCAGCGGTTGACCAAAGTCGGCCGCATCTGACGGGAGGGAACCGTGGTCCGAGCTACGGCTCCGAATGGCAGACAGCCTCCACGTTGTAGCCGTCGGGGTCGAGGACAAAGGCGGCGTAGTAGTTGGCGTGGTAGCGGAGGCGCAGGCCCGGGCCCCCGTTATCCTTACCGCCCGCCCCCAGCGCTGCCGCGAAGAAGGCGTCCACGACATCCCACGACGATGCGGCGAAAGCGAAGTGGACAGCGGCAGGTCGCGGATCGCCTTGACTGATCCAAAAGCCGCCTCCAGGGTCGAGCGAGCGGCCCGGACCGTCCGATACGCCGAAACCCACGGACGCGGTACCGTCTTTCACGACACGGAAGCCGAGGGGGGCGAGAGCCGCAGCGTAAAAGCGCCGGCTGCGATCGAGGTCGGATACGTCGATGGCGAGGTGATCCAGCACGTGTGCCGCTCCTGATCTCGCGGGTGGTCCGCCGCTCCTTCGGGCACCTGCTGCGACCGGCTTTGGCCGGATCGCGCCCGAGCCTGTCAGGGTGCAACGAGCAACTTTAACGGCAACCGATGAAACCGGCTATGGGAAGCGACATTGGCTGAAGCGACTGCCGCTGTGAGTTTTCCGAAATTCGGTTTTTCCTCACTTTACGTGCTGGCCGGGCCGAGACGACGGACGCAAACGATTTTCTTTAAACGGTAATCCACAGACCGCGGCGTCCAGCTCGCCATTACGGTCATGCCACAAACCATACTCAAAGCTTCTCTAATACCGCCCCGCCTTGGGACTGACTCGATCGTGAGTTGAGGCGACGCGGAGCGAAGTGATGCTGATGTTGTCCGACCTGGCTAGGGAGGACGCGATGGGAGCGAAAGGTCTTTTGATCCGCGCGGAC
>JAESFQ010000112.1_pt1 | contig 29072 bp, 37 predicted proteins | sample 9269431 | NCBI WGS metagenome assembly JAESFQ01 (sample SAMN14502588, study PRJNA617103) | algae metagenome | isolation source: Plectolyngbya sp. WJT66-NPBG17 and co-occurring heterotrophs from well... | place: USA: Mojave Desert, Joshua Tree National Park, California | collected 2006-08-06 | reverse complement strand
CGTAGCGCCTGGGGGTGTTACAATCCGAGAAAAATCCGCCAAAATTTCGAACATCTATGCACTTGCTTTCTGCATGTGACTTTGTTAAGTGATATCAACCACACAACACAAATCAACAGCTTTCATCAGAACATATCTCATTGGGGTTCACACCACTATAATGGTTTTTGAATCTTCCCGTATCCGTCACTTCGTATATAGTCGTAAGCCCTCCCAACGCCTCTTACTCCATGTCATGCTACGATGCAAATGGGGTCGACGCTCATCTACAATACTGTACCAAAGCCGAAAGTCGTCTTGATACTCCTCACGTAATACTGATCCCAGTTGGTTTTGGTAGGTTCCTCCTGACCAACTGGCACACCCTTCCACTCGACTCTCATGACTGTCACGGCATCAACATCGTTTTGATCAAACCATATCGACAGTATCGAGTAGTGTCCCGCAGGCCATTGTGCAAGTCGCCATTTCTGGACGATGTGTGTAGGTTCTTGGAGCTCGGTGAACTCTCCACTGACGTTTCCGCCGAAGAGCTCAAAGGTGCCACCGGGCTTTGCACCTGTAAAGTTCTTTGGCGGTGCCCGTGTGAATGCAGCGAGGCGCTGAGGATCCGTGAAGGTCTGGTACAGGTTGGCCGCATCTGTACGGAACTCTGTGCTGTCGGTGATTGTGGTCACGTTGACAACTGCACCAGAGCTGCTCTTTTGAGAGCCAGACGCGGCCGTCTGAGAGCTGGACTTGTTCACGCTTGAGCTCGAATATACCTTGGGTGTCGAGATGCCGCTACCAGGATTGGAACCTGGCGCGTGCTGAATGTCCTTTCCGTGTTCCGCCATGACCGCTGGCGCAAGCTGTGCGAAGCTTTTGCGCAGTTGTGGTAGGATCTTAGATCGTACTAAATCCTTTACAGGTTGTTTGCTAGCTTCGTCCGAGTAGACGTCTACCTCAAACTATAGCAAGTTGTTAGTGACTGTATACAGGGGCAAGTGTAGAGAAAGGAAGGGGAGTGCCAGCGAAGGGAACATACGACATACTCGTCTTCCTCCGTGTCATGAGCGACTTCCGGGACGGTAATAGTGCCGCTAGCCTCTTCGCCTTCTTTGTTCTTGCCTGCCGACCGAGTCAGCTCGCCCAAGAAGAAGAGCGCAACTGAGAAAAGACGTACCTGAATACTCGAGCTTCAGTTTCACATCAAAGATGGTTATGACTTTGCCCTTGCGCTGGCTAACGTCTACGTCTCCGTCCATGCTCACGACCTTGTCGATCTTTGCTGTGATGCCGTCTTGCTCCGCCGAAATTTGCGTAAGCTCCTTGTCAAGGTACTCTCGTGTCCATCCTGACACGTCCTTGTTGACCCAATGCCAGTTGTTCGGGTTGTGGAGGACCATGGTGATATACGGGGACCGCGCTCAATCTCAATTCTATTCCTGTAATGGGCTTGTCAGCTTTGGTCTCTTACATTTTGAAGATATGCGCATGTAGTGGGAGATTGTCAGTAGGTGACTAAAAAGTCTAAGCAGCTGATCCGCATGCAAAGAGTACAAGTCTTCTCAGACTGGTGCCAGCTTGTGTCTCATCATTCAAAATTGAGTAAAGGCGTTTAATACTTACAAGAAAAAGCGCTACAGCTAACACAGAGCTTGACAAGAGGCAGATCAAAGCGAAAGTGCAGGATATAGATGGAGAGGCCTCTTGATGCGAGTTATGTAGAGGGGAGCTTGAGGGAGAAGTTTCTGGAACTGATACGCCAAAACGCGCTACTCTCGGGCCGACTGATAATCCGTCCGTTTTTATCGGCTCGAGCTTCCCTCATTAGCAGCAACACCAATACCCATGCCTGCTAATGGCTATAGTCGATTCAATTCTTCTTCAATATCCTCGCGAGAAAAAGAGCTCGTGTTTTGAAAATGTTATGGACAGCTGTATTGGGGCAGCTCACTACAGCGGAAGCCGTAGAAACGTTCAATTGCTTGACTAGCAGATAGAGTGCAAATACGGAAGGCATTCCAGAATCCCCAATCCCGGCATGGCTTGCAATGTTCCCAAATGATTGGGAGTCACAATTTCTGCTATCCTTTTACTGAGATTTGTACTTGGGCTACTGTAAAAAGTGTGTCCTTGTAACTATACTGGCGCAGCACGTGCCCAGGTGGTGACGAGGATGCGCGCTAATCTAGAGCGCAGGCCTAGGGAGGCGAGGGAATTGTGTAAAAGCCCAATTATGGCTTCTCTTCTTGGGTGCGGACTAGATCCATTCTTGAAGAGCATGCATAGGCTGTAAGATGGGGCGAGTACTGGTAGGTTATACTTTTGTTACCTTTGCGTGTTCCCTTTGTTACGGAGACGAAATCGTTGCGCAGGAGGAATCAGCACTACCAGTGAACGCCAAATTGTATCTACTGCAACGTATGAATCCCAGCTAGTAAAATTTCCGTTAGGCTGAGCTAGGCGCCTGCTATAATGAAGCTTGTATATCTTGGTCGTATCTGCCATAGCTCACTCTGGAGGCATACACAGCATTTGCTGTATTACTTTGTTAAAGTAGAGTACGGTGTATAGCTTTTGGGTACATCGTGCGTGTAAGGGAATACATCGATCTTGTATCTAAAATTAGATGCAATGGGCAGGCTTCACTATGTAAGGTCTAGAGAGTGCCTAGGCCCGGAGGTCTTTAGGGTATTCTAAGGTCTCAGAGTATTTGTAATAACTCGATGAAGTGTTCCAGGGACCAACAAGACATGTGAGAACAATTTATTTTCTTTACTGTGTATGCGGTAAGCAGACACACCATATCAGGGTCCGATCGAACCATGACAGCGGCGTTCGGAACGGCGACAAACTGGAAGGATGGTCGTGGCTGCTGATGGATGGTACTGCCGACAAAGCTACCCTACACCTAAACTAGCTGGTCGACTGGCTGCATGGCTTGGACACCGAGGAACTACGACCTTGTCGCTGGTATCCTGCCAACGAGTGCATCGACCGGCCTTTCTGCGGATGCATTCTCCACCCACTGGATGTTGGAGAGAAGTTGCAGGAACTGCACACACAGGACTCATGAGAAGCATTTTTGAGGCGTTTCCCTACAGGATTGGCTCAACATCTTAGATGCTGCTGGTAAGGAGTAGGAGCAATTCAGTCTCTACTAGAGCTAGGAGAGAAGTAGGAGCATCGTGCTACATAGGCCTTATCGCAAACACGTTTCTGTCAGGGCTCATAAATTGGCGCTATCGGAACCTCAAAGGGAGTATGTCGATGCTGGTTGCCGCTAGTGCAGTTTTTGTAACAAGGTTGAGTGTGCAACAAAGGAAACAAGAGTAAAAAGCGAGGCGGCCGACGAGCGTCAGCGAGCTCGCCGCCTCCGCCAGCCCGCCGCGCAGCGGCGCCGCAGAGAAGATTAGCATGGCCCCTGCACTAAGGATGACACGCTCAATCAAAGAGAAGCTGCCATTTTTTTGCTCTTAATCTGGCGCCGGAGTAGATGTGATAGTACTTGCAAAGTGGATTTGCAGTACAATACTTTTCTTATATATATAGAGTAGAAAGCGAACGGCAGAACATTAGTATTCTGAGCATTTCAAAGGGTCGCAAAACCCTTGCGAGGCAAACGGCTTGCAAAAAGAAGGCCGGTACGAGATTCGAACAAGGATTTTCGCGCAACAAGTTCGACAAAGGGGTCAGATTAAGAAGCAAAAAAATGGTAGCTTCTCTTTGATCTGTTGCATCTAGTTAGTACCTGGTAATGTGTTGTGCAATGTGGTACGTACTGAGCGTGTCATCCTTAGTGCAGGGGCCATGCTAATCTTCTCTGTATCGTTTCAAATTGACCAAATGCCCGAAGGCGAAGAATGACCAAATCAAATGGTATATAATGTCTTGTTGCAAAGTTTGGGTTCCAGGGGCACTAGTTGTGGATGAAACGCCGAAAACTGGGTCGGTGTCGAGCAGGAAAACCAAACCTTGGAAGTGGATTCAGCTCGAATCACAAGAGTCTCTGGGTGACCTGTGCTTATGGAGAACCTGCAACGATGGCTATGATAGGCGGGCTTCGCCCACCTATGATAGCCCTCCCCCTAGCTTGGGTGCATAGCTGCAGATCAAGTTCTCTCTTGTGAAGATCACTGTAAGGCCCGCGCAACCCAGAACATTCGATGAATCGTCATACAGCCGAGCCATGGGGAGGGCGTATTACTGCCGTCCGCTGCCTCCATATAACGGTAAACCATAGTTTTCGCAGCAGGTGTTCGCCATCTCTTTCTTTAGTCGATATAATGTGTCCAGGTTGCAGTATACGGCTAGCGGTTACAAGCTGTCACCATACAGATGTATCTGTCAATTCGGTAGTCGTCCTATCGGTTGGGAGAGTACATAGATCCAGTGTGTGGAAGATGAATCTGTTACACACACTATTAGCCATCTCCAACATCACAAACCTTGTTTGCAATGTTTGCAATGCTTCGTAGCTGGTTCTTGAAGCTGTCTGTCAGCTATCTGCATCGTTCGTCCGAGTAGTTGCACCTAAAGGCGTAGAGCCCATGACACGCGGGTAGGGAAGTCTCATGTCCGGGTACGAGGTGGAAGTCAATGTGAGAGGAGCAGTGTTTGTGAGAGCATTGTTGCAGAAAATGCAGTCGTGTGGGAAGACTAGGCAAGTGGAGAAATTGATGTTTACCCCTCCACCCCACTTCACATCTCGAAGCTCGAATGAGCCGTCGCATTGCGCATTCCAAATTCCGACTCAACTGTAAAAGTGTCTATCTACAAAGAAATGTGCATTTTCCGACGTTGTACTAAAGTGCTACAACATACTTAAAGGCATTATCTAGGCTCTGTAGTATAAGACGAATAAGGGAAATGCGGTAGACATACTTGGCCAAGTTTCCCGTTCAACGCGATTTGGAGGATGTGTATCTCTTCGTATCGACGTATTCATGTATAGGGCATGTGGCCAAACAGAAACACTTTCCGTTCTCAAGGCTTCAATGATGCGCACGCATCTCTGATCACGCACGATGCCACGAGAGGAGACCAGGGTATCATTATTACACACATCTACTCTTCCAACAGATCCATCACCAGCTGCGGAATGACTTGCACACCTTCTCCTAGTATCGCACTAATCGGCACAGTCTGCACGTTGCGCCGCCACGCATGCTTACGATTGCTAGGATGAGGTTGCGCGCCCTTGCTCACCTCCTCCAGATAGTTGCTCAAAGCCTCAAAGTTAGCCTGTGTGTCCGGCAAGTCCGCCTTTGTCGCGACAACAAACCACGGCTTCGACGAGATCGGTGTCGTGGTTAGGAAGGGCAGAGGCTTTGGTGAGGGATCCAAATGCGGCGAGTCGAGAATATCAGACGCGTCACTCGGGGGTGTGCTCCTACCAGCGGGTCTGTAGGTAACCATCCTGCGCTCCGTCTCGGCGTTGAGTTCCTTTCCGCGCAAAGTCTCGTACTCGGATACTTCGCGCCAGAGTAGCTTGAGTGCTGCCACAGCATCGCCGGCGGAGAGATCGATAACAAAGGCGAGCACTGCGGCGCGTTCAATATGTCGTAAGAAGCCTAGTCCAAGCCCCTTGTCTAAATGCGCATCTTCGATAAGACCGGGCACATCGGCAATGGTAAAGTTCTCTCGCAGCTCTCCGTTCGGTCTGCGTGATCTGACGAGTGGTCGCCCCTTGTGGTCGTCCAGAACAACGGTGCCGACGTTTGGCTGGAGGGTTGTAAATGCCCAATTACCGACGCGCGCGCGGCTATTGCTCAAGGCTCGAAGAAGCGTACTCTTTCCAGCGTTGGGTAGTCCCACAAGCCCCAGATCCGCCAGAATCTTCAACTCCAACTGCAGTGATATCTTCAAGCCTTCGTCCCCACGTGTAGCCATCTTGGGCCTATTGTTGAACGGCGTCATAAAGTGCGGGTTGCCCAATCCACCCATCGCTCCGGCCGCGATCAACATGGGCGTCTCCATATGCTTGTCCAAGTCCAGCCACATAGGCGCTTCCGGTTCGAGGGCCGCGAGATGCGATCTTCGTGGCGGAGGGAGCTTGGGAAATTTGATTCTGCTCAGCTCTGAGGGTATAGTGCCAGGGTAAACCAGCCATCGGTCTCTTCTGTAGCTGGCTTTTCCCTCTTCCAACTCGTCCGCTTCTGGCTCCTGCTCCATCTTCCAATGCTCCTCCTCCATTATCGCAACAGGGTCATGTCTCTGCAGCTCGCGCACAATAGTTCCCACTGGCACCGTGATCAAGACGTCCGTCCCCCGCTCGCCACCCTTGACCTTGCCCTGCCCATTGCGCCCTCTGCCTGCCTTTATCTGTCGGCGTCGGGCAAGTTTATGCAGTGATGTCTCACCCCGAACTGCTTGTATGTAGACATTCCCTCCACTACCACCATCGCCGCCGTTCGCGGGTCCTTCTTCAATGTATTTTTCGCGCAAGAACGAGACGCAGCCGTGGCCGCCGCCACCAGCTTCAATGGTAAGGATGCATCGGTCGGCAAAAGGCGTAAGGGAGTAATCATCCGCTGTGGGATCTAACCGCGATGATAGCACATTCGGGTGAGCATCGGACTGCTCAATAGACGTAGAGTTGCATCTGAACTGTGGCGGGAATCGTTTGCGAAGCGGACATAGGCGCGCAGCCGAGGCAAGGGGCACTTGGAGAAAGGCGGGATACAAAAACGGCGTCAGCGTACCGCTCAGACTATGCGAACGAGCGAACGACATGCGTTGGTTGCGAATGTGGCGTAGTTAAAGATATGTCCTATACCAACGATTTCGAAAACACAATGTCGCGTCAAGGGACTAGCGAATGGCGGCCCCAGATCCGATGATCTACAACGCTTGCAACAAGCTAGCCCTACGTGCCTCGGTATCCAGCAATACTCGCAAGTACTTATGAGTTCCTGTCAATGTCTTCTGCATTGACAAGCATTCGATTATTTGCACAACCTGTATCATCCTTCGAATAGCCCCCGGCCTTCGTATCGGTACCTGCATAATCCCTGCTCCAAACACCCCCCGTTGTCAATAAAGCCTCCGCCCCAATCCACCGCCCCATCATGATTCGATGTGCCTTGCTCACACTGGCATCAGTCCTACTTCGAGTTGCCAAACCCGAGTACTTCACACTTGGTGGAAAACTCGGTCTCTCCAGCAGTCAGCTTGTAACCCTGCAATGGTACCTCAAGTGGGCACTACCGGTATGGGCCATACTAGACTTCAACTCAGCGCTGAATCGATTCGCGGAAAGGCGATGGATGTGGAAGACCGATAAGAGTATTTGGGATTGGAAGCATGAAGTCGCTGTAGTAACGGGTGGTTCGGCGGGCATCGGGGGTTGCATGGTCAAGAAGCTTACCTCTCATGGCATCAGGGTCGCGGTTCTAGATGTGAGCCCTCTGTCGGAAATCTTTACCAAAGGTTCGTTGCGGCACAGAGTCCTTGTGTTTCATACTAATGAAAATAGATGAGCTTGTTCTCGTACGGTACTACAAATGTGACATCACGTCGCGAGACAACATCCATCAGGCGGCGGAAGCCATACGTTCCGACTTGGGCTCACCATCCATACTGGTTAACAACGCCGGCATTGGCAATGCGTGGACTATTCTCGATATTCCTCAAACAAATCTGAACAGAATGTTTGACATCAATCTTCTGAGTCATTGGAGTACCGTCCAAGAATTCCTGCCAGACATGCTGGCTAAGAAAAAAGGCCACATAATGGGCGTCGCAAGTCTTGCGTCCTTCGTTGCTCTCGCAGGTGCTGTTGATTACAGCGCGACCAAAGCGGCGCTCCTTGCTTTCCATGAGGGATTGACGCAAGAGATCAAGCACCGCTACAAGTGCCCATCGATCCAGACCTCCATAGTGCATCCAAATTGGACCAAGACTGCCATAACATCACACGAGGCGATTGCGGCGGGGCTAAAAAGCGTCCGCGCAAACGTCCTGAAGCCAGAAGATGTCGCCGAGGCCATGGTCAACCAGATAGTCGCGGTGAAGAGTGGACAGCTGATTCTTGGTCCGGCGCTATCTCCCAAGATTCGAGCACTGCCTCTTTGGATACAGGAGCTCATCCGCGATAGCCAAGCCAAGATCGTCACTGGCGACGGCTCAACGAGTGGCTAGGTGCATGAACTATTGCTTCGCTTCGTAGTGACAAGGAAGAGCGGCAGTCAGGAACGGTGCGGTACGGAGCGTACCCGTTCCAGCCGCCTGGGGCCAGGAACCTCACTGAGAATAGGGCAGGTTCCAATCAGAAACGCAGCGCCGCAATTTAGAGATATTCGTTCGAATTTCCCGCGAAGCCAGTTCAGCGGCACAGACACCCCGAGGTCGCTGAGGTCGCTGAGGTCGTTGAGGCCTGCGCCACATTGGTACTGGGGTCTGCAATCATGAGCGCTTCTTCTGTCAATTTAGCAAAGTCAATAGTTGATACTTTGCGCAGCAACATCACGGGCATGCGACAGAAATGCAATTCGTTAAAACCGTTATAAACGATCGGGCGGCTGATCCACAAATATGCGAACGATCGAGCGCCACAGCCGGGCTCTGAGCTAATCATAGCTGATGCCGTTGTATTCTCGGGGTTGGATGCAAGTGTTATGGACTCAGCCCCAGAGTTCCTACAGGGACCATGCAAGGTACCTCGCGCCAACCCCAACTCGGCCCGAACAAAGTGCAACCACACGAAGGACTCGGTCTTGACGCAAGAGGCGCGGAATTCAATAGATATATGTCGTCTCTTTGTTGTCTGTTTCATCCTTCTCGGGTGTCTGTTTTGTTGCGTCCACCTTGCTGTCGTTACTTTGCTTGCTCTCCTCAAGTCATTCGTTTCAGGTTTTGTGAGCATGCAATGGGTTGGCTCGAGTTTATTCTGTTCGCTTGTTGCACTGCATCTTTGGTAGTTGGAGGTAATGTCAAATCGGATTCAAAGAGTAAGTGAGCGGTGTCCACATCGTGATCATACCTGCTAACACGTGCTATGCAGATGCAAGACACTCTAATACACACTCCACGAACGAAAGATCTCCTATATTTCCACGACGCGATTTACCTTTCAACAATGGCACAAGTACACACGAAACAGTTCAGACTACTCCAAGCACATCAGCCGCACCAACTCTCGATACGTCTACAGCCTCGTCCACCGTGGGCGAGTCGACAACAGCATCGCGTAGCGTCACAGAAGCGCAACAGCCATTCGCTCCCTCGTCGATCTCTTTGGTCAAACCAACGCAGACCTCGGTATCTAGTCTGTCATATTCTGTCTCACCACCAACTGCTTCATCTGTGCGCGCGTCGTCTACTGTGAAGGAAGTCCCCGTTGTCTCGGATGCTAGACCGACAACGAACGACCGGATACCAAGTGTAGCATGGCTGACTGTGGACTCGTCGAGAACCTTGAGCATTCAGTTGCCCATCGTTACATACTCTGACATCATCTTGTCGCAAGGTCGTCTGTCTACTAGCCTCAACGACATACAACAAAGCACTCAAAGCAGCACCTCAAGCCTGAGAGTCTTTACTACAACGACACAACAAACTCTATACGAGACATCGGTATCAGGCATAGCGTTCTCCAGCCTGGTGTCATCGGTCCAACAAATTCCGCCGTCCGGTACCCCGGCGGAAATATCCAGCGTGGTAATTCTTCCTCCACAGAAGTCGTTGTCTCTCTTTTGGACTCTCACCTTCGATGCTACTGTGGTCACTCCAATCACGTCTCGCACCCTTGCCCTGACACTGCCAACGTCTTTCGGTACTCCAGCAACGGCCACAGGACATCTTCAACATTCGGTATCTAGTCTTAACACCCGGATAGCATCAAGCTCCACCATAGTGGTCATCGGAGACAGCAGTCTTGCATCAGTTTCGGCCTCCGTCACAGACGTAGCTACCGCAACTAGGGTCATATCACAATCAGCACAATCGTTTGCTTCAACAGGATCGCCTAATCTGTCATTGGATCAAATTTATACATCATTCGGCACGTCAAGAACAGCATTCTTGACAGCTCCTACGGGTTCAGCGGTCGCAGGTTCATTATCAAGCTCTATTTCAACCGGCGGAGTGGGAATTGAGACCCCTGCAGCAAATGTGACTGCGTCTGTTCAATACAGCAGCTCTTGGATCGACAACTCAGCGTTGAGCAGCAGCGCTACCACTTTGGCGACAAACTCCTTTCATGATTCGGTTTCCCAATCCGTGGTTCTAACGGGAACCATCATCCCAATAGCAAGCTACCTTACAACTCGAGCTGCCTCGGATCTTACCATGTCAGCACAGCCAACTGAGTCGACAGCTTGGTTTGCACCAGGAAACGGCACTCTCTCTTCCTCACTAGCCTTTGCGACTACCTCTGTAAGAACAACTAGCCTCTCAAATACCACCAGAATCGGGTCATCCTTTACCACGGTCGAAACGCCCTCGTCGGTTTCGTCAGTCTCTAGCTTTTTCACACAAACTTTTGTTGTGTCTATGACTAGCCAGATCTTGGATACTGCAACATCTTCTCAGGCTACTGAGATCTCAGAAACAGCACTTCGGTCGAGCGATACATCCATTGTAAGACCAAGCACCGCTTCAGAAACCGACAAAACATCTTTGGTTAACTTTCCCTTTTTCCCTTCGGTTTCGACAGCTCCTTCTATCGGGTGGACTAATAGCTCGACTTCCAGCACCACCGAGAGAATTCCCACTTCAAGCGGATCATTTCTTACAACTGGTGTCGCTAGTAGTTCTCGTAGGAGCAAGTCAGATGGCTTACACACAAAGTCCACATCAGGCTTCCTCTCCTCAACCGCCACGTCGGCCGTTCTTTCCACTCCTACGTCAACCAGCAGCTTCATAACGAAGACCAAAACTCGGAGCTCCAATTCAATTTCATATATGACCTCGACGTCGGAAGAAACTCACGACACCGCCATAAAGACTCAAAGTACGACCTACACGTCTACCAGCAGTGCTACCGAGACAGTGGCCGCAGCAGCTCCGCCTACACTGACCCCATCGCAGACTGCCGGGGTTGCCATAGGAAGTACAGCCGGGATCCTGCTTGCTATAGTCGCTGCGATAGTTGTCGCTCGCCGCTACCACGCACTCCATGCAGCAAAGCGCAGGAGCGGGGGATCATCGGGTATTTACCCCAAAGTCGCATACTTGTACGATCCTTCATTAGGCGAGAACGATGGAAGAGGCAGTGGAGATGAAGAGACAATGGTCTTCATGTCTGGTGGCGCAAGTGGAATGCCATCCACTGGAAGCAGAACTCCTCCTCGCGTGCCTCAAAACTCTCTCGATTATGATCCTCGCGGCTGGTTTAACATCAATGGGCTAAATTACAGCGACCCTAGCAACCCGTTTAGAGATGCTGAGGACCCCTTCATGGACTGGAGAAGTAGCGATGCAATTGGCTCACCGAGTGATGCTGCGTCTGCTCTTGCTGCTGCAGTTGCAGCGTATGGTGCAGGTCCGCAAAAGCCTCTTCCTCCAGTCCCAGTCTCTTTGACGCCACTCTTCCGCGACCACATCATTCCATCGCCAACTCTGAGCCCCATGGTTAGTAGTTGCAGCTTGCATCGCAGTCATGCACATTCGTCAAGGCGAAGTAGTGTCAAAAGCCAGAGGTCATTGAGGAGTCTTCGTAGTTGTTCAACGGACCCCGAATCAGAGAGCTGCCCACCAGTGTCTCCGTATCGCCGTGGAGCACGAAAAAGTCTGGCGTCTATCAGAGAGGGAATTTCCGACGAACCCTTTCCAGACCCGATCGAACATGACCTTCTTCTGCCAGTCGACGTTCGAACAGAAACGCCAGACTCAGTAATGGTATACGCGCCTGCACCCGTAATCAGGACGCCACGACCGGCCTTACCAACGATACTGTCCCAAGGCCAGACTTCCAAGACCTCGCTACTAAGCATAGCAGCCGCGAAATCGCTGGCAGTTGCCCAACCTCGATCAACCGGAAGCATTCTCTTCCCCACATCCAAAGGCGACCAATACACCTATACGCCACTCGCTCACAACGAGTCTCCCTCACCGTCACAACCTGATCGGCCATCTAGCGATCTAACAATTACCCAATCGACCTACTTCGCCCACCCTCCATCTCCAACCCCAACATCAACCTCCATACCCCGAAACAAAGGTTGGGAAGAAATAAAACGCAAGTCCAACAGCATATCCAGCCACATCTCACGCCTACCCACGCCACCTCTCCATCATTTCGCCCCATCCCAACCAAACCTCTCCCCTCCACCCCCTCTAAAGAAACGCTCTCTAATCCAACTCCGCCGCAAGACACCCTTAGCCGGCGCCGGACAGCTCATGATTCCGGGTTCGAACACATACTCAACTTCTCCTACGTCGTCGCCTCTGAAAGTCAAGACCAGTTTCGTGTTCGATCCGAATAATAGTTTCGAAGGGCCGAGGATGAGTTTACTGGCCAAAGTGAACAGTATGAGTGATATCAGAGATGAGTCTGCGATTCAGAAGAAGAAGAAAGCGGTTGGGATTGGGCTTGGATATCGCGACTCCCTTTCAAGGAGGACGGAGCAGATCTCGCGATGGTCTCCTGAGGATGAGGGGAGGAAGATTTGAGTTTTCAGATTGGCTTCGGCTGCATTTTCATCTTTCTTTGAGCTTTTCGTTAGCTGTCAGTACCGTTCACGACAGCAATGTTTTTCCATTTCAGTAATTGGGTCTGTCACCACGATTCTACCGAATGTCGATCGAAACCTGTCGCCACGAATCCCTCACGACATACCCCGCTCCTTTGCTATATTTCATGGAGCTCTTTTTCCTACATTTCATTACATCTTGTCAAATCCTAGCTTGTATTAGGGTCTCTTCTTCTCAACGCCGTGACGCCGTTTACTGCGCCACAACAATACTTTATTTGTATATAGAATCTGTACAACTATTTTCTAATACTACTTTAATCCACACGAAACGTCGTACTCTATATTACAGCACTAGCAATTTGATCCGTTTGTTTGATAGCCTCTTACGCAGCGAATGTATGAAGTAAATGTCACTGTCGATATCTCCAAAACACTAAACAGCACATAAAAGATGCAATCCTTCTAGACTAAATAAACAAAGCATAGCCCACTTTCTTCTAGTGAAACGCTCTTACACAATCTTCTCTTCTAAAAGACAATGTCTACACTACTTCCATGCCACCACCTCCACGCAGCACCATATTCACAAAACCACACCTACACACAATCCACCCTCGCACCAACCCCCCCAAGCAATTATCCACTCCATATACAAGCACCAATCGCATCATCTCCATCCCAAACTCTCACCCCTGCCCATCAATGCCCATTTCCAAGCAAGCCATCTGCAAGCTCCACTACTACGTTACATCTAGCCCGAAACCTTATCCCCACATACACGCATACACGCATACATCACCGACGCCCCCCGCCCCCTTCATCAGCGCCAACACGCGTGCTGCTCTGGGATCAGAGTGCCGGTTGAAGACGACGAGCGTGATACGCTGGCGTCAAAGTAAGGGTAATTATGTTTGTTTTTTCTTATCCCGAGGAACGGGTACGTGAGCCGATGTATAATTCTAAAACTAGTCTAAACTACAACTTTATTTGACCTTGGTGGGTGTACGCGGCACCTACGCGTCTGATGGTGAGGTGCTGCATGTAGGGTAGGGTAGCGTATGTGGACGAGGGTGGATGGTGTTGCACATCGCGGGATGGGGACCAGGGATCGTTGTGCCGCAGACGTCCTTTCTTTTCTTTTCTTTTTTCGCATCCCAGCTCGTTGACACACTAGCATGTTGCAGTGTAAGCGGGGAAAGCGGTGATAGCGGTGAAGTGCGGAAATGCATTGAACCCTCTTTGCGATCGGGGTGCAGAATGCAGGCTGGGGGTTAGAGGATAGGACAAGCGGAGTATGCTCCGCAAAACATGCCTTGCATATGCAATGCAGCCTCACCCTGCTTTTTACCGGCCTACCTATCCCGTTTCCGAGAGCCCGGGCGTGAGCATAAAGGGTTCTCAGTCGAGTTCGGCTGCAAAGCTTCAACTTCTAGAAAGAGAGCACGACAGCGTGCATGTCGGATGAAACGAAAAAGCAAATAAGTAAACGTCATTCAGCACTTCTCCTTCGGCGATTAAGAGGAAGCAGGGAGATTTGCAATCTTGTTGTGCAGGATGATTGCTTGTGTAATATTCATGGTTCGTAACTGGGGCATAATCTAATAGTGTTTGTACATCGTAATATTGGGACCGTAGAAGGTCCGGGCCCAAAAAATCCCCCGCGGCGAACTATTCCCGAATAGTGCAGCACCTAGTGCTGTCTCCGGCACGACCATGCGGCTTCCTCCGCGTCTCATGGAAGATGATCCAGAACGTGATAGCTAGACGTGTGTCTTACAGATTGTTCCAGATCGTAACGACCTCGAAAGGTCCAGAGCCGAAATCGAGATTCGTTACTCCAACACATGCATCGTCAGTATTTCGCTCCTCGTCTGGCCATTAGCTTCGAGCCAAAAATAAAACCGCTGACAGCCACCGACTTTACCACCAAACTTCGATGAATCACCAACAAACCGGCGGACAGGCATTAGGTCATATCTATGCCGTTGCGCTTGTTCTTCTTTCAAGCCCACAAGTCGTCAAGCCACTCATGAGAACCCTCGGTTTCAATGGGGCCGGGGCACAGCGGGAGTCTCTGGCGGTGTTTCTTCTCATACTCACGAATCGCCAAGTGACACTCAATCTCCTGCGACATGCGCTCGAGTAGCTTCTTTGCTTGTTCATGATTCTCAGGAAGGGTACCAAGAGCCTCTTCAGCCTTGGCTTTAGCCTTGTCCGCCGGCACTTGTACAAGGTTGCAGAAAAGTTGACGCTTGTACAGCTCCATTGATGCGTCTAGAGGAGGTGCTAGGCCGCCAAGCTCGCGTGTGAGGATTAGCGGAGTCTCCGTGTAGATCCAGGTTCGTGCCCCATGGAGTGAGCTGTGATGCAGGACCTGCACGTCGAAAAGGTGCACCTTGGTTGCGCCCATATAAACAGCGTTCAGCAGGTCCCGTCTAAGTCCATTGGCGTCGAGGCTTGCGTTGAGGATGGGATTGTCTGAGTCAAGGTTGACGCTCTGAGTCTCCGCCTTGTTGATGCGGACATGAACGAAGAGAGTGTGTACTTGTCCTAGGAACAGTTGAGGAATCTCCTCGCTCCCACAGATACTGAGGATCTCACAGCCAGCCTTAGTTCGGATGTCAACGCCCAAATCCGTCAGTTTGCCCACGGGTTTCTCGGAGCGGGCGTTTATCAAGATGCGCTTGATGCGACCAGGCGTGGATTGATACTTTGACCAGTTACTGGCAAACACATTCTCGCAGCAGTCCCCCAGACAGATAGTATCATGCAGCTCTGGTTCGAGTCGATATGGGAGAAGCGCAGGGCTGACGCGGTGAATGTAGAGACCCGGAAAGGACTTTGACACGTCGTGCAGAACGTGGGCCGCAGGAGACAACACAATGACATGAGTTCGACCAGCCCTGGGATCTTGGCCCAGCATAGATTTAGCTATGCCAAGGATGACATCAGTCATGGAGGGGTTAGGGCGAGGCGGATCCCAGAGCTGCGTGCCCAATTGTGCGATCTTAGAGGTCACCTCCTGGATGATTTCTTCGGTATTCGCACAGACGGGTCGAAGTGAATATAGCATCTCTGGCTTGTTTCCAGTGACATCACGGTGGGTGCAGTGAGTCGTGTATAGCGCCAGGCGATCTCCAGGGCTAAGATAATGCTACAAAAAGTAAGCAGATTGCTTATGTGGAACTCCAAACATGATGGCTCACCAAGGCGCCATTGACCGCGTCCATTGACCGCTCCAGACAATCTGCAGTCACATAGTAACTGTACACAACGTTAGCTGGCATCATCGATCCCATTACGGAGACACGTACCCGTTGTCTACCACGAAGATGACATCAATCTCGGTATTAGGCAGAGGCTTCCGGTTGTACAGAACGCCCTCAATGTCGATAGCAACGCTGATTTCTTGGAACTCATCGGTAAGAAGCTTGACCTGAGGGAACAGTCTAATCGCTGGGCGCAAGGTCGTGGGCAATAGCAAGTTTGAGTCTGACACATGTGCTTCCGACATGTCGTGATCAAAGTCCGTTGGGGGAGGCATGCGATTCGCCATCCCTTCCATAAGAGTGGTAAGCTTGGCTGCGCTAGATAATCTTAGTGGTTGTTGAACAAGCCCGGTATCGGTATGCACAGACTTGAAGGCATTTCGACGCAAGTAAGCCTTGACAGCTTCATCGTCTGGATGCTTCACCACTGGTCGTTCGGTCTCATAATGAGGCGCAAGCGCTGCAGCAGCCACTGGTGACGATGTATCAGGTGTATCACTGGCACTGGCGCTCGTCTCTCCGGTGTTTTGGCGACGTAGGAGGGGTAGCCCGCTTGTAAGGAGTCGCAACTTGGACATGCGCCGCTTCGGGGGTTCGGTGTGATCTTCTGTGTTGCTAATCGCCTTCTCGAGAGCCTGTTGCGCACTCATGTGTTCAGCGCCAGCAGGGACAATGGACGGCTGCGCAGGCTCGTTTGGTGCCACATCGATCAAGGGCCAAGGGGTCAATGTAGCGGTATGCGAAGAACGTACCGGGCCGCCGTTTTCAGGCTCGTTTTGACTGTTCTTGCGCGAGTACGCCATCGGATCTCCAAAGCTTGAGCCTGAGGCTGAAGAGCGGCTGTTTCTGTTCTTGCGTATCGTTAGAGGATAGTCGCTTGGAGTGCGACTGACGGGTAGAGGCGTTACGGTCCACGATAAAGGTGCCTTTAACGGGTGTGCCCAGTCAAGGACGGACCAGTCGAAGCTGTAGTCGGGCGGTGAGTCCCAAATATCGCTCTTGATCTCGTCGATGATATCGTCTAATGGACCGCACACGTACCGGTCGTCGCTGTAGGTAGGAGTTGACTTACGAAATATTCGCCGCCGGAAAGTAGCTTTGCGTGACTTCTTCTGGATGTGGAGTGGGGGTGGGCAGAGAGGCGCGCGGTCTTGGAGGATGCCACCAGCTACTGTTGTTGTGATCATTGTAGACGCGCCAGAAACAGCAACAGATAAAAGCTCAGTCACCGTGACGCGCTCGCGTTCACCTCGAGATATTTGGAGAGCACGTGGTCTCTCGATCGACAGTGACGTCAGATACAAACGGAATGTGAAGAGATGGATAAGAAGAGTAGCCGATGCACAGATTGACATGTAAGAGTGGGATGTAGACATGGTGGTAGACGGCCCAAATGGCGAGGGAAAGTTTTGGGGTGAGAGGCACTGCTACGCTGGGAAGGTGCAAAGTGTATACATCAACAAACCTATGACGCTCCTTCTCGAATCATGCAAAGTCTTGTGACGACCTCGTGCCAAGACGCGCTTCAGTCCAAGCTGAGCTTCTGTAATTATGCCTTTTAAAAGAACTCGATGCCGTCCATCGACAAGCAGTGGCCCAGCGGCTACGCCTCACCGAGTTGTGCAGCAGCCACTTGCAGGTGCTTCTTCATCGTCTCTTGCATCTCGTCGTCCGCCTCGCGAAAGCGAATCTGTCGCTTGAGTAAGCATTGGCTTAGTCAGGTATTATTGCAACTTACTATGTCTTCTCCAGCGCCAGTGCCGAACAGGACTGATTCAGATATACTAGCCTTGACTGCTTTCTTTACGCGGTCCTCCCAGACTCCCTCCCAATTCCACTCTCCTGGTCGCCGGTTACGTCCCAGTGCAGATGTACCTTCTGATTTTTCCGCTGTGGAATGCTCGGGGCTAGGAGATGCTCGATTAGACTGTTGAGACTGCAACATGGGAGCACGATGCGCCCGCCACGCATGGTAGGCGCCTGGATTCGCGGCAGCCTCTAGCGGGAGTGAGTCCAATATTGTCTCCTCGCTAAACGTCGAACGAATATACTCTAGCATGCGCACAATGGAGTATTCCGCAGTAAGCTGAGAAGCCCCGAGGACGCCAGAAGTAGCACTGGAGTCGGACCGCAAAGGCAATGCATTTGAAGACCCGCTGACATCGCGAGAACTTGGCACAGATCTTCGAGCCCTGCCAAACCAGTGCGGGAAGCCGTGTCGCAGACTGAAGCCTCCCGGTGGCAGTCGCTCTTCGTCTGTTGCACTGACGGTATCCGTGTCGGCGGAGCCAGTTGTGTAAGTGTACGTGGTGAGTGGCGTGAGCAGCGGGTGAAAGACATCGGTGGAAAAGGTCACGAGGGGCGGTATAGCAGGATAGCTGGGCGGGAAGGAGATTTGGAAGCGTAAGACTGCAGGCGCATATGGTCCTGTCCAACGTGAATAACGTCGCAAGCAACACAGCACTGCCGCTTAGCCCTACGAAACAGCCTACCTTTTCGCACGAATATGACGCCCACCCACAGTGACGGGTCGCCAGGCGTGATGCTCAGGAAAACGCCGTCCAGCTGTGCATAGCGCAGCCGGGAGCTGTGCAGAGTTAGGAAATGCCACGGCAAGCCGTGTGCCTCGACTCACAACTCGACGAGAAGATGCTGCTTCCGAAAAGACGGGAGAGCCGATGCAGAGACGGACAACGGCATCGCTCGTGAACAAGGCTGATGGTTGGGTTGTAGGTCATTCGGCATCGTTACGAGCACGGCGCCTCGCCGCCTGCTTGTAAGCCCTGGAGAGAGCCGAAGCGCGTTTGACGCTAGTGGCTAGCCGATCTGCGCCCTCGCCTGCCTCAGCCCGCCGCGCTTCCCCGCCTGCGATTCGTCGAGCGTTCAACTCCACCAACATGTCTCTGTATCTCACCGGAGCGTGAAAGGAGATGCGCGCAAGGTAGCATCGTGAGGATGCCGGCCTGCTTACCGACGTGGCAGTCGCCGAGTGGTGTTTAATCTGATCAAGCTGATTACTCAGTGGATGCGACACCCACGTCCAAATGTCTCCTACACCACCTCTCGATAAATTCGCGGTAACACTGCATGCGTCCTTCTCACCCGCCCGATGCCGGCTTACCGCTGCTCCATCCCCGTCGCCCATCTATGTCAGACCCTACTCGGGACATCATGAGCGGCACTGAGACAAGGCTCTGTCTGCACGCTGAGACGGAGCAACTGTGTCGTCGTGTCGGCACGCTCGCAACGGTCCGGTTGAACGCACACCACCGGACTCACGTCAGAATGCCTTGGAGGACGCATGACCATATGCGCCGTTAGCACGGACGAGTCAGAGCAGAGCTGCCTCACGCACACACACACACACACACACCTGTGCTGTTAAACGTCTGTGTTCGGGACATGAGGCTAGTGATCCCGCTTTGCGGCTGCCGAGCCAACCTATACACAAGCATCAGAATAATGACCCTTTGCCTTCCTGTGCTTATTTCGAGATGCTGTGCCGCTCCTGTGATGATTGATGACCACGTTGTACGACCCTCGGGTCCAAGTGCGCTGGCTCCAGTCAAGTCATGATGGGTAGCCTTACGCGACGGTACTACACGTCGTCGCAGCCAAAGGCAGAGACGAAGCCTTGCACACCAGATTGAGAAACAGCCTGCTGCAGAATGATCGGGCAGCATCAACTCCGATCGACCCACGCTGCCGGTTTTGAGGCTGGCTATTCGTTTTTGTACGCTCGTTCCGACAAGCGCGTGAACACCCCAATCCTCCGAAATACCTCCAACCCACGCCTGCGTCTGCTGTCATGGACGTCACAGCTCGATGACTTGTGCTCTTGCCTAAGAGCAATGCAGCATGGTGTCATTCTCGGAGGATTCCATTAGAGCAATGAGAGGGCCAGGGGGCGCAATCCTGAAGACGCTAAAAAAGGCGGTGGCTGTCTCAGACGCTTCCATCTCTATGCGAACCCTGTCCTCGCGTGGAAATCTGCAGGCCAGCCTTACATATCCACACCGCCATGACCGCTTTGGCCAGGTTGCGTCGAAACAGCCGTTGTGCTTCGACACCATCGCACCAGCAAGCAGAGATCGCTGGTATACAGCGACAGCCGACAGCCCACTCATAGCACACGACGGAAGCCTGTCCGGGGCCCACCGGAACTCTGATTGCTGGCAACGCCTAGTCGCGAGCGGTCTGAAATGGGCAGCAGTACAGATGCTACGTCGCCGCAGGCGGGTCAGCTGATGGAGGACCTCGGGTTATGATGCCTGGATGACTGATGAGAATGCAATCACGATGTGTGACCAGCAATGACAGATGCAAGCACCAAGCCACGTCCTGCGACCCGGTTGGGCCCTGTGCGCAGTCGTGGGAAGCTTCGAAACCACGCTGACCGGGCAGGGGTGCACAGAGGTGCTACCTGGGGCAGCAAATGAAATCGCCGCACCCCCAGGGCCAGGTTGTGATCTGAGGGATACGAAACGCGCTGCGTCGTCCTCCTCGGCCATTCAAGCGACGCGACTCGTGCCTTGTGGCGCTGACGACGACCCGGGACCCGTCATGTACGGCAACAAAGCGACGTTGTCTACTACTGCGCATTGCCGCGTGACCGGTTGGTGTGCAGTGGGCGAATGGCATGCAGTACACCGCCATTTTTTTGGGGGTTTGTCGGAGCAATCAAGGTATGATGCCATGGCAGAGTCTCATCATCAATGACAGCGAGGGCCCCAGCTGCATGGTCCGAGCTGCTTCTCGAAATTCTGCGGCGAATCTTCTGACTCGCCTCATGTCAAAAGTCTGACCGCGGCGCAGTGTTCTGGTGCCCCTGAGGCGGGCGCTGCGAAAATTAGCATTGCCTTGTGCTCTACACCATTGGCGGCACGACGTCCTATTTGTTGGCGGGGCATCGGCCTCTGAGCCGCTGGGTCTGAATAGGAATGAGGGACGCCCCAAGGACGCCGTGGCTCGCCGGCATGTCGTTCACAGAGCGACAGGGTTTCCCCTGCTGTGGCTCGATTCAGGCGCTAGTGCCTGTGAATGTCGGTAGAGGCCTGCGGGCATCGCTAGCGCCGAGCATTTGGGTCCCGGGGAGTCGGGACGCTCTGTTGATCCTGTTCCTCTTACGAGCCACGTCCAACGCTCTTGCAACTCTCCCTGGTCCGCCTTACTCGGTTCCTTCTAGCTCGTCCAATGTCGTGGATTCCGTCCAAGCCGGACCGGTTTGTTCGATGGGCAGAAAGCTTCCCCAGCCCAGCCCCGGCCCACTCTCAGGGGTTTGCATTCGCTTTCGCATGCTCACACAGAGCCCGTCCGGTGACTTGGAGTCACAAAAAAAACAGAGCTAGGTACAGCTCGGCTGCCAGCACTGCATTTTCCGGTCGCTTATCGACAGATGGTGGGCTGTTTCGCAGCAACGATGGCATCACGGATCCGCTACTCATTTTACATTCGCTGGTCCCTCCGCTGTCCCTATCCGCCCACACTACGTATCCATACCCACTGCCATCACCGCTTGTTCTCCGTTTCTCCCCCGCCGCCACAATCCTTGCTCATCCCAGCGGCCTATCCGTTTTGAGGACGCCACTTAAATCTTGCTGCTCCTTATATACCTTGTGACGCTCGCGTCCTTTGCAAACTGACTCTGCCCTCTGAGCCCTGGAGGTACTAATCTGTCGCAAACTCGCACATGTCTTGTTTGTCACTACCGATTCACACTCTACTTGACATCTACCACCTTTTGTCATAGTGATTGACACTTCTCTCTTCCTCCACGTGCACATCTGTACTCTACCTTTACATTCGACTTCACCGTTACCATCATGGCCCGGTATGGCACAGCAGCTGCCGCGGGCAGCGACACAACGCCTTTTCCCACTCGACAGATGGCCGTCCTTGGTGAGCACCATATCACGTACGGATGGCATGGGACATTCACTAACAATGCCAGCCTTATGCCGGATATGCGAGCCAATCGCGTTCATGTCGATATTTCCCTACGCATATTTCATGGTCGAATCCTTCATGACCGGACAAAGCACCGCTCAAATCTCCATGTACACGGGCATGGTCACGTCGTCATTCGCATTCATGGAATGCATCAGTGGCATTTTCTGGGGCCGGCTGAGTGATCGGGTGGGACGGAAGAAGGTGCTATTGGGTGGTCTTTTCGGCACGGGGCTGAGCATGTTGCTCTTCGGCTTTTCCCAGAGCCTGCCAATGGCTTTGATTGCGCGGGCTCTCGGCGGTTTGCTCAACGGGTGAGGTCATAGTGTGATGTAGCGTATGAGCCTCGCTAACCGAGATGCAGGAACATCGGCGTTCTCCAGACCACCGTCGCTGAGCTTGTTACAGACGAGCGACACCAGCGTGAGTTTCGCCACAACTCTAATTACACGCTGTGCAAGACTGACTTCGTATAGCGCGCGCTTATTCCATAATGCCCTTTGTTTGGTGCCTTGGGTAAGAAAGTCCCGACCACTCGACTCGTCCACGCTGACCGCTTCTTTGTAGCACCATCATTGGCGGAGCACTCGGCGGCTTGCTCGCTCGTCCTGCAAACGTAATGCCGTTTTTCCAGGACACCATCTTCGAAACATACCCGTTTCTCCTCCCAAACCTTGTCTGCACCGGCTTTGTCGTTGTTGGACTTACCGTCGGTATCTTGTTCCTGGAAGAGACGCACGAGGATTGCAAATACGACCAGGATCGAGGACGCGAAGCGGGGCAATGGCTTGTACGCAAACTTTGGAAGCGAGAGGCAGATGCAACGTTTGACGACAAGGATGCCTCGCTTGATGAGATGCGATCGATGTTGGGCGACCACGACCACAACGTACAGGCCTACCGAAGCACCGACAGCTCGCCTACGCTATGCAGCACACGAAGTTCGATTTCAGAAGTACCCGACTTCCAATTGGACAAGCAACTTGAGCCAGCACCAAGTTTCCGACAAGCATTCACGAAGCAGGTCTGGCTGAATGTGGTGTGCTATGGCATTCTCGCTTTCCACACCATCTCTCTCGAGCAGCTTCTACCCATTCTCATGTCCAAGGAGGTACCAGCCAAGGGTAGCCAGCATCTTCCGTTTCGCTTCGAGGGTGGTTTCGGATGGTCGACGCAAACTACAGGAGCGTTTCTCGCCGTGCAGGGATTTCTCCAAATGTTCGCTCAGGTCATTGTTTTCCCGTGGCTGAGCAGGAAGCTCGGCAGCCTTCGGACTTTCTGGATTACGCTAGCCTGCTACCCGTTTCTTTACCTACTTGCTCCTTACCTGGCCGTCCTTCCCGAGAGTCTGCGCATCCCCGGACTTGCCGTTCTGCTTGTCGCCAAGGTCACTTTCCAATCCCTCTCGTACCCCTCCCTGGCCATCATCCTTGCCAACTCATCGCCATCGAAGAAGGTTCTCGGCACGCTGAACGGCGTTGCCATGTCTTCTGCCAGTATCTCTCGCGGCTTCGGTCCCACGATATCAGGTGCCGTGGACAGCTTGGGTACGTCGCTCCACATGTCTGGCCTTGCATGGTGGACGATTGCCGCCGTTGCTCTCCTTGGCTGGCTCCCTGGCTTTGCTCTACGGGAGAGCAAGCGATCAGCCTTGACCGTACAGGAAGACGAAGAGGCTCTCATCGACTCGGACTCTGATGCAGAGTCTGTCATCACTCTCACCCCGGACGACATTGAAATTCTTCTCTCCAAATAGATACACGCCATCACGATCAAAAAACAGTAACGATGTACCTCGACTCACAGGACACGGCACAGGCCATCTGCTGGGCGTCGACGCGCTGGTAGCAACCTTTCCTTTCACAACCTAATTCCGGATTATAGAGAATATTTTTTTTTTCAGCGGGATGATGAGGGTTCCATCTCCTAGCTCGGCGCATCGTCATGGGTTCATTCTAGCGACATTGGTTTACAAGGGCGGCTATTTGTTTAGGTCAACATTTATTAGAAGGGAAAGCTCGATTGTAGTGGACACCAGCAATGGTTATGCACGAGCAGGCGTTTGTCTCAAGAACAGAATACCCCCCGTAGTTATTAGTTTTGCTTGCTACACTGTATGTTAGATTAGCGTGCTCGCGCACAAATTCATGACTTGGATGATTTCTCAAATACGCAAGGCTTTGTCATGTACATTGTGAGGAGTGCATTACCCGGAGCTGAGTCAGTGCGAGCCTTCAGCTGTAAGATGGCTGCCGTCAGACCCCGGGGTCTAGACTGCATTCCCGACGTGGTTCCCTCGTCCGTTGCGGATGCTTCCTTTTTGCTTCTACACGTGCCTGGAACGGTGTGCTTCATGCACGTAGTCGAGGAGCGGGGGTGCCGAGTCAGTAAAGGCCACGCTGCGGACACAGGATAGCGAACGCCTTGCATATCTGCTTCGGCCTCGAGACGATGCATCACAAGGTCATGGGCGGGACAGAACTGCCTGGTGACAAATGCAGCGTCGTCCTGTTGAGGTTGAGGCTGTGCTTGAGGTTGAGGTTGTTGGCGTAGGAGGGACGCGACGGTGGCTTACCGAGGCCGAGGCCGGTTAGTAATACAGCACATGGCTTGAAATCAGCTCAACAGCTGTGGTCGTAGCTGGAGCTGTGGCCAGAAAGGCCATGACGCGACTGACAGGAAGCGCCGTGGAGGTGGCACCGTCATGATATTGATGCTACAGCTATATGCACCCCATAGCACAGGGCAAAGGGCAAATCTACCCACATGGCGAGCATGACGTGCAGCAGCAGCAGCAGCACCCACACTCGGCCCACGCCTATCGTTCGCTGCAGAGATAAGGCCCATTGCCGTGCCGACGTGCTAGCCATGCACGAGCGAGCGACGACTATCGCCTGCCACTGGGAGAAGGGCAGACATGATCCTCGAGCAATCGCATTCGGCAGCCCTATCTACGCCGCCCGTTGTGGTCGCTGACATCTACGTCTTGGAAGAGAGTGCGGGGGAGCAGCAGTACCTTGGACGAAGGCTGTCGCCCACCCGTCCTGAGCGAGCTTCGGAGAATAGACGCCAGACGTGCGCGAGCTTCACTAGCCCGAACCCTGCCTACTTTCTTGCCATGCGCCCTGATGAGCAGCCTCAAGCGCTCTTTGGACGAGTCGTCTCATGACGGGGACAAGGCCTCGCCCTCGGACTCGTCTGTGTCGACGGTGAAGCCCGCATCGCCCGCCGCGCCCTCGTCGTCGAGCTCGTTCCGCAATGTGAGCGCCTGCAACCGCTGCCGCCTGCGCAAGAACCGATGCGACCAGCGTCTGCCCTCGTGCCTCTCATGCGACAAGGCCGGCGTCAAGTGCGTGGGCTACGACCCCATCACCAAGCGTGAGATTCCGCGCAGGTACGCAGCTTGGAGGGGAGCTATCGCGAGTCGCCTCGGCCTAGGACTGACCAGCCCAACAGCTACGTCTTCTACTGCGAAACCAGAATCGCATACCTCGAGACGCTCCTGCGAGACAACTCGATCCCCTTCGAAGACGCCGAAGCCTTCAATCCGGCCTTTGCCTCCAATGGCGCCGTCACACCACGACCCATATCCGCCGCATCCCAGCCTCGCAATGGCGACACCACGCCTACCGCGGCCCAGGCGAAAGAGGAGAGCGACAAGTATGACCGCGAGAAGCTGACCAAGCTCGTGTCAAACATTGGCATGGTCTCGGTGCAGGGCGCCAGTGACCCGAGATATCTGGGCTCAACATCCGGCATATCCTTTGCCCGCGTCGTGTTTGCTGCCGTCAAGAGCTCTGTATCTGGCTCCTCGTCTGAGCGCGGAAGCAACCGGGGCGCCAAAGTAACGAGCAATGTCGTTGACAGTGGCACCTCGATGCGCGACTCTTTCTTTGGCCTACAAACCAAACCCACTATACGGCAGGCGCCCTTCCCCGACCGAGAGCTCGGGTCGCGTCTTGTTGAGCTGTACTTTGAGCACGCAAACCCGCAAATACCCATCTTGCACCGCGGCGAGTTTATGGAAATGTTTGAGCGCGTGTACGCTTCCGGTGAACGGCACCGTACCTCGCGAGAGTCGTACATGCTCAACATAGTGTTTGCCATAGGCGCCGGCATCATCCTAGGCAGTTCCGACTCTGAGGCTTCGCCGACGTCGGATCATAGCCGCTCACCAACAAAGTCCCGCTCGTCACCGCCGAGTAGCAAGAAGCGGCGACTTGCGGGTCACCAGCACCAGCCCGAGGAGTATCACGCGTCCGCAATCGTGCACCTGGAGAATTTCCTGGGTTCCTCTCCCGCTGCGGACCGTCCCGACGGCTTCGGCGGTGGCCTGGAGGAACTGCAGGCGGTGCTACTGCTAGCCGGCTTTGCGCTGCTGAGACCCGTTGCCCCTGGGCTGTGGTACATTGTCGGAGTGGCTGTCCGTCTCGGAGTGGATCTCGGGCTGCATTACGAGGATGGGGTAGGTATCGACGGGGCGGGTGCGGAAGACCAGACTGCTGGAACCGCAGCTTTCAAGACTGAGGGTAACGGGAACACGACGGCTGCCAGCGGCGGGAATACGTCCAAAATAGATGCAAAGGAGAGGGGACGCAGACAGTGGGTCAGAGACCTGCGGAGACGCTTGTGGTGGTGCGTTTACTCGTTGGATAGGCTGGTGAGCACGTGTGTTGGCAGACCTTTTGTAAGTACACTCTTGTGTGTCTTATTATCGTATGATACTGCCGATCATGGCGATCACGTCACGATCCCGAATGCATGGTACGGCAGTCTTGCCAGGGGTCATGTATAACGTGCCGATTGGAAAGTTGGACAACCACTCTTCTTAGCTAACAGCAGGACAGGGTATTACAGATCAGATTGTGACTACCGAGTTTCCTTCACTCCTCGATGATCGCTACATTACCAAGGAAGGGTTTCTGGAACCGCCTCTGCATCAAGAAAAGCCGACGTACAAGGTCGTTGCCCACCATTACTTCCGGCTGAGACTACTGCAGTCTGAAATTCTGCAAGTCCTACAATATCGACAGGCACAGCAGGCAAGAGCAAGCGGTGCAAATCAGAGCAACGAGTTTATGCATACCAAACTGCCATCGCCATTTCTGATCAACTTCGAGTCGTTCCGCGCTTGGCGTGTAGATATCGACAGACGGTTGCTGGAATGGAAAGACTCGGCGCCAACACAGCTCGATGCTGGGGTGCAGTTTTCGCCATTATTCCTAGAGCTCAATTACTGGCAAGCGTTGATTATGCTGTACCGACAGAGTTTGGTCGTGCCCTCTGGTTTGCAAGACGAACTGGGCAACACTGGCTCTGATATAGGAAGCCCTTCGATGAACAACCTTGAAGAGCGCGAAGATGAGGATCTGGTCTTCCTCAAGGTAGCTGAAGCTGGCCAAAAGGTGCTGAAGCTGTATCGACAGTTGCACCGCGTACATCTCGTCAACTACACCTTTTTGGCAACCCATCACCTCTTCATGGCTGGTAAGCTAGACCATCTTCGCTACCTTTCAATGATGTTGACATGTATAGGCATATCGTTTCTTTACGCAGTGTGGCACAGTGTTCATGTACGCAGTTTATTGGTAAGTCGATCCGAGCTCTTTGTGCATATACGGATACAAGTAGTATGTGTAACAAACTCATCTAACCAATGCAGTCTCTTGACGACGTCGACTTCACCGTCCTTGCCGCAACATCTGTGTTGGGTGACCTGATCGACAAGTGCCCGCCCGCAGAGGCATGCCGCGATGCATTCGATCGAATGAGCAAAGCGACCATCCAAATGTGCATGTCCACCACAGGCTTTGGACCTCAAGCTCTGCGGTTTCTTCCTCAAGCGCAGCAGTATCACGCGCAAACTTCACCGACCACTGCATATACATCTACAGTCGATACAGATACGGATATGCAAGGTTACGGACCAACAAACACAGCCAGCTTCCTTGGCCAGCAGCAGCAACAACAACAACAAGCGCAACAACGACAACAACAACAACAGTCCCAGCGACGACCAATGCCACGCTTCGACATGAACCTCAAAGATCTATTTTCCGACGACGAAACCGACAAACGCTCGTTCAGCCGCGTAAGCAACCAAGTCAACGCCATGAGGCCCCCTCCCACACCCATGAAATCCGAATCCCAAATGCAACCCTTTACAGCCGATCTCAAAATCTCCCCGCAACTCCGCAGCTCCTCCCACCACCACCAACAACAGAACTCCTTCTTCGCCGCAAGTCCAAACATGACCAGTCCGAACCAACAACAAACCGGCTTTTCCACCTCCCCAACCCCCAACCCATCCATGCCCTCACCCTACAACCTGAACAACCAAGTCGCTTACAGCAACAATAACAATTTCACACAAAACATCACGTCCAGCTACCCCGATCTAGGTTTCTCCGACCTAGACTTCTTGGACAGTTTCCCCGGAGTGCAAGGGGGAAGCGGCAGTGGTGGTGCTGATGCAGGGAGCGGTGGACTACAAGACGTTGGCATAGGATTTGGCATGGGATTCGGTGATGGGACGCATGATTGGAGTGATGTAAGTTTGACCTCTTCATGACAATGTGCTATACTAACTCCTCGTTCTTCTAGGGTAACGGACTCGATCTTTTCGATGGGTTTTTCTTTGGCCCAGGAGGTACGGGGGGCACGGGTATGTGAAATGCTGATGCTATTTCCAAACTATTCTCGGTGGTGTACATTTACCTTGCGCCCTCAATGCCTGAGCTTGCGCATAGAAGACGGAGTTAAGCCGGCAACATGTATAGTGTATTGTAGTGTGTGTACTTGATACCATTGAGTAAAACAGTGCCAGCATATGACAAGTATTTCTTTACCCTTCTAATCGGGAATGTGCGGCGCAGTCGTGAGTGTGGTGTGGGGGTAGATGGGTGGGGTGCAAGTCGGGAGGCGGCGGTCTCCGATGGGGTGCGGGATACTATACCATTTGGCGTTTTGAACACACAAGGTGATGGACTTCTGGTTGTTTGTATGATGCAGACGAGGATAAGGACCATGATGATTAGGATGAGTCGTCTTGAGGCTATGAGCTATGAACTATGAGAAGACGTTTTGTGCAGATGGAGATAGAAGCCAGACTTGATTATTCCACGTTTCATCTGCGAATATTTTCTGGCTTACTTGATTGCGGCGTACACATACACACGCACACGCCGTCTTGACTATGTTGTTACACTGAGAAGATTGATTACATAGGCAGGTA
>JAESFQ010000111.1_pt1 | contig 29244 bp, 27 predicted proteins | sample 9269431 | NCBI WGS metagenome assembly JAESFQ01 (sample SAMN14502588, study PRJNA617103) | algae metagenome | isolation source: Plectolyngbya sp. WJT66-NPBG17 and co-occurring heterotrophs from well... | place: USA: Mojave Desert, Joshua Tree National Park, California | collected 2006-08-06 | reverse complement strand
TAGTAAAGCCACACACAATAACTAATCATTTCGCCGGGAAATCGATGACGGGAGTACATGGGCAAGCGGATGCGATCAACGTTGAATCAGTACGATTATTCTACAGCCCGGTTAACTTGACAATGCCGTGTCAATTCTACGAGTTCGATGTTGTAACCATCGTTTTGAATAGCTGAAAAACTGGACAGCTTGATTTTCAGTAAGCCTTGATGGAAGCCTTCTTTCTCGAATGATCAATTCGACGAATGAGAAAGCGATTTGTGTCACCCGCTTTACTTTCTGCATCGTTCTTTCACCTGTTGATAAAGCTTTTCATAGTGAGCCACGATCGTTTCTGCCGAAAAGCATTGCTCGACTCGTTGACGACAGTGAAGACGATCGAGCTTTGAAACCTGATCGATCGCAGTGCAGGCTTCTTCTAATGTGTTGATTAAAAATCCATCGATTCCGGGGCGCACAATTTCCGGCAGTGCCCCACTCGGACAAGATATCACAGGCGTTCCACACGCCAACGCTTCCGCAAACACAATTCCAAACGGTTCTTCCCACTCGATCGGCACAATCATCGCCACTGCTTGACCGAGTAACTCATTTTTCTGCACATCATTCACGGTTCCGACATATTCGATCCCGTCTTTGCCCAAATGCGGTTCAATTTCTTCGCGCCAGTACTGCCCTGCTTCTCCAGTCGTGCTGTAGTTGCCAGCGATCAATAAACGGCGATTGGTACGACGAGCAGCAGCGATCGCGGTATGCGCTCCTTTAATTCGTTCAATTCGGCTCAAAAACACTAAAGGGGCATCATCCGCAACCTTCGGCTGAAACGTATATTTCTCAATTTCTACGCAGTTATGAATCGGATGCCAAACTCCACCTGAAACGCGACCTGTGCGACAGATATAATCACTACAGCCTGTAAAAGCAAGAGAGCTTCCCGCCAGTTTTGTTGCCCAGCTTGTGGTTCGAGCGCTGGGGTAACGCTGATAAGACATGATTTTGGGAAGGGTCGATCGCAACAACGGCAATAAATACAAAATCCGCGAAAAACTATGAATCAGATCGGGCTGGAAGCTCTGAACAGCGGATTGTAAGGTGAATGTATTTTGCAGGGCATCTAATTTGTTTTGCGATCGCAGTCCTTTCCAGGCAAATTGTCGATCGGCAAGTGTGGTAGATTCTCGATGCGCTACTAGCCCAACGGTATGGTCTCGGTGCTTCAGTTCTGTAATCAACAAATCAACAATCCGCTCAATCCCACCATAGAGCTTGGGTGGAACAGGAAGTTCAGGATCAGCAGTAAGGAGAATTTTCATCTAAAAACGCCGAGATTGATGATACGCCAACAATTCATCTGCCTGCTCTAGAGATTTGTCGCCAATGACTTGAAACTCATAGCCCAGCGTCGTGAGAAACTCGCGGCATTGTTTCTGAATCTCATCTCCATGCGTCGCTAATACGATCGTCGGATGCGCGGTTTCTAAGATCGTTTTCATTCCATGCAATGCTGCGACTTCTGCTCCTTCAACATCCATTTTGATGTAATCCGGCAGGGAAATTTTGCCCTGTGAAAACAAACTATCCAAGCTCGCTGTTCTCACTTGTAAGCTACCTTGCGCGGCTAAATGCCCATGAAAGCTACTAGCTGCTAGATCAAAACAAGCGACTCCATCTGTATCAGAAATGGCAGCATTGATGACGGTGACATTTTGAACGTGATTCATTTGCAAATGCTGTTTCAAATAGCTGAGATTTTTAGGCATCGGCTCAAACGCAAACACTTGACCTTCAGAACCAACTAACACTGATGCTAATAGCGTATGAAATCCAACATGTGCGCCCAAATCGAAGACGATACCGCCTGCTGGAATCGTTTGTTCTAACAATTGCTGTTTATCGTATTCATAACTTCCTAACCAGCATCCATGCTGACTCGATCCAACAATCCAGCGTTTGCTTTTGAGCTTCCCCTGCAAAATCGTCATTTGCATATCCTTGGGTAGCCATTGTAACGGCGATCGCAGAAGTTTGCCGAGAGGAGATTGAACAGAAATTCCAGAAAAATTCATGACAATGCGCGTTTAACAACAGATAAAAAGCGGTGCTGCTCAACATCCCAGTTGTACCGGGTTTGTCCTAGTTCCCAAGCAACTTGGCAAGTTTGGACGAATTGCTCTCGATGACAGAGCCATTGATCGAGCGTTTGAGCGATCGCAATTGGATCACGGACATCTATTAATACAGATGCTGATCCGAGTTGTCGGGATAATTCTATCTGAGCTTCAGTTTTGCTCATCAGCACAGGTAGCCCAGCTAACAAATACGTAAAAATCTTGTTAGTCAAACAAATCGATCGATTGTGCGGCGTAGTCAGTTCCAGCGATAAGCCGATGTCATGTTCTGCGGCAAGTTTCACCATTTCTAAGGGGGAAGCAGAAGGCAAAAAATGAATGAGATCGCGCACCTTCCTCGCGTCTGCAAGCTGCATCAAGTGATCTCGATATCCATTGGCTACAATTCCCCGTAGATAAAGCTCTACCGGGGTTTTCATTTGTCCCATTGCTTCGACGATCGCTTCGAGTCCTCGACCTGCTCCAATCGTTTGCGAGAACCAATAAAGCGATGGAATTTGGCGAGGAGGTTTGAGAAGTGGAGCGTTTGATCGAGAAAAGACATTTAAAATCGGTTCCATCTCAATGCCATACCGAGCCTGATAAGCCGCAGCAATTCTCGGTGAAGCCGCAGTGAGATGCTGACACTGAGGCAGTAAAGCGCGTTCAATGCGATCGCGAATTTGAATTTCGGCTTGATTTTCAGGAGTGTCTTCTAGTTCGCCAATATGAAAATCCTCGGCATCAAATCCGAGACGGGCGCGATGATGTTTCGCCGCGATCGCAGCACTCGGAAGCGCAGCTAAACAATGAGCAATATAAAGATCGGCAGGTTCTGCCATTGCTGCTTGCGCCAGTCGGTAACTCATTGAACTATGTGCCCGGACTGCCCAAGTCAGTTGAGGCATCTTCTGAGCAACTTTGTGGGCGACTTCTTGGATAATCCGACGACGCAAATACTCTGGACGCGATCCGAGTCCAACTGGTACCCACATCCAAGTCGCTTTAGACAGAATTGCAGCATCCAACAGGCGCACCTCTGCCATATAGTCTCCAGCCACTACTCGCACCTGATAGTCCGCTTCGTGCAGACTATCCGCTTCTTTGACGAGACGAGGATTGGAGCCGATATGTCCTGGACTAACGAGACAAACCCGCTTCATAGCTCGAACCCTGCGGCATCGAGTCCATCCCGTAAATGCTCAATCAGCGATCGACGATAATCCGACCATTGCCACTTTGCCGCCGTTTCCAAAGCTGCTTTCCGCATGGCTTGAAGTTGAGATCGATGCGTGATGCACCATTCCAACGTTTCTGCTAAGGCTTGGGGATCGCCTGCGGGAACAATGAACCCATTCACACCCGGTTGAATTAAATCAGCCGCTCCTGCTCGATCAGTTGTAATCACAGGCAAACCCTGGGCAAAGGCTTCTGTTACGACCATGCCGAACCCGTCACAAAGCGTTGGAAAGACCAGCACGTCAGCTTGACGATACAATCGATAAAGTTCAGCACGGGGAACTGTGCCAGATAGATGAATAGAATCAGGCAGGTCTACAATCAAGCTCGAAGGTAATCCCATTGAGCCAAAAACTTGAAGCTGAGCATTTTGAGGCTGTAATTGTTTCCAAGCTTGTAGGAGATAGTGTGCGCCTTTGCGAATGCTGAAAGTTCCTGCCCATAAGAACTGAGTGGAAAGCGATCTCGGTTCGTTCAGCGCATCCACATTCACAGGCGGCGCACCATAAGGCACAACTCGCGCCTTTGACACATCTAAGCCAGCGGCAGCATACGAGGCTTTGGTAAATTCAGAATTTGCAATCACAACGTCTGCCAGTTCCCATTCTTTTCTGCGTCGCTGAGTGCGTTCGGCTTGCCGCTGTTTGACGTACTTTCGATAAGGTGTTTCTAATTCTGGATAGTGCTGAAGTTCTTGAGAAAGCAGATTTTCAACAAATTCGTGTTCGGGTGCAGGCACATCATAGATACAGGCAATTCCCTGCTGTTTAGCAGCTTCAAATGTAGCAAGACAAGCTGTTTCATAGCCATAAACTATCCGACTCGATCGCACTGTTTCCTGTGCCACCCAGCGATCGTAAGCCTCAATCCCCCGATGAAACACCCAATCGCTTAATCGTCGATCGCGATCGAAGCGTCCGATCAACAGTTGCAAAATCTCATGCCACGGATGATCTTTGACCAAGCTTAGCGGAAATTCGGTGACAGCACGGCGAGATAACTGTTGAGCGAGATCGAACTGAATGCGATCGCCTAGTGAAGTTAAAGCCTTCGTAATCGCATCATCAGGACGATAAACGATCGTGGTTGTGAATTGGCTCAAGAGATTCGCTTCATAGAGTGCCCGCCCGACTTGCTGCACAAAGGGAGTCGGAGCCGGGTGAGCGAGTGTAACCGAATTGAAAGATTGAGCAACCATACTTTTAAGAAGATTTAGGAATCAGCAGTGGGGAAAGCTTGGCACGAATCATCGGTTGTAAAACTCGCTCTAAGAGGATGGAAAGCCCGATCGACACTCCAAACCAAGTCAATACACGCAGAGAATAGCTCCAAATCGTTCCTTCCAGTGGAAAGTATTGATAAATTCCGTGCATTACGGGGAGATGAATCACGTAAAACGCATAAGAGATTTGTCCCATCGGTGCAAAGATATTGAACACATTCGACGGCATTCTAACTCGCCAAAGCGCGATCGCAAGCACGGTGATCACAGCCAGCAAAATCCAAAAATCTTGCTGGAAAATGCGACCTTTGAGCAGCAGTGGAATCAGATTGGCAACGGGAACCAACAAACAAATCACTTGAATCAGTTTGAATCCGGGAAATTGCCGCTGTGTGATTCCTGCAATGAATAGCAGAGAGATCGGCAACCATCCGAGTGTTGCTAAGTTAACCTTTCCTGGACCTAGAAGTGACCATCCCAGAACTTGGAACAAAAGCCCAAGCGGTCGAATATGATAGAACGCTAGAAACAGACATAGATAGCTGAATAATGGAATTTTCTTTACATTGGGAGATGGCTCAACCTTCCAAGCTAGCCACAAGCCAATTAACCAAAACACAAACCCCGTTGAGAAGTTAGAAATGCTCTGTATGCTAACGGCTGAAGAATGGAGAAAACGCCCTAGTAAGCTGAGTCCAAACACAATCGCAAAGACCGTAATCACTTTCGGTCTCAGCCACCAGATTAGTAGGAATAACAAGTAGAAAACGACTTCGTAACTCAGGCTCCACAATGCCTCGTTGCCCGTGATGACGGGAACGAGAATTTCCTGTAGAAATAGGGCATTTCCAGCGATCGTCGTCCAACTAACTCCAGTTGCAAACGGAATCGTGAGCGCGATCGCAATCCAATAAATCGGGACGAGCCGAATCACACGACGCATCAGATATTGAATCAGGGCTGGTTTTGAAAACTCGCCTGTTGTCGTCAAGCCAATTACATAACCAGACAAAACAAAGAATAACAGCACGCAGATTGGACCTGGAGTGAGATATCCCAGAACGCGATTCGGTTGGAAACCAGGATCAAGTTCAGGTCCCAGCACATGATAAAAGCCAACTGCAAGCGCCGCATAGCCTCGCAGTCCTTCTAGCGCCCAATCGAAAGCTCGACGGGTACAATTCTGTGAATTAGATTCAAATGAACTTAAAAGATTTAGCTCTTTTAAGGCTGGGCTTGCAGTCATAGAGGCTTGTAGGTTAGAGAATTTAGCATCTTACTTAGCACTACTGATGAAATGAGAAGTAGAAGTGTCACGTTCTTGCATTCGTTGATCCGTTCGCTGATTCAGAAATTTCCAGAGTTTGGGATGTACTTCGATCGCTCTTAAATTTCGGATCGTTTCGAGTGGATGCTTTAAGCTAGAGGCAAACAAGAAAAGCCAATCGTTTAATGTGGCATAGTCAAGCAATTGACGACAATCTTGGCAAACAAAGGCAGCAAAAAATAAACCATTAGTCGATCGAGCAGGTTTTGATCTTGCATCATTCCAAACTTGCTGCATGAAGCTCGAATCTGCTTTTGTATGTCTGAAAAAACTTGCAGTTAAGAGCGTTTGAACCTGCGCCCATGCGGTTAATTGGTCGGTACGCGCTGTACTCTGAGTGACTGCAAAATTTGCACACACTTGCGATACCAATAAAATCGGAAAATGAAATGCTCTTTCTCGCACAGGTTCTGTCAGCGCGAATGGAGTCGTTTCGGGAATCGTATATTGTTCGGCAGAGTGAGATCGCACCATCATCGCTCCGTTTGAGTGAAGCGCTCCTCGAATCTGCTGAAACTGTCCCCAGTCAAACAATCGAGTCGAATCTGCTTCAAGCCAAACCGTTTGCTCTGTATCGTTCCAAGTCCCATCTAAGTCCTCTTTCCAAAGCCGCATATTTGCCCAAGCGACTTGCACATCGGGATATTGATTCATAGCGGCAAGGAGCGTTTCTAAAAAATCAGGTTCCCACCAGTTGTCATCTTCCAAGAGTGAAACAAACGGTTCCGGTACGGATTGAAATACTAAGTTGAAGGTGCGGGTTGCTCCTAAGTTTTCAGCATGATCAACCATGATGATTCTAGAATCTGAGATCGATGCCACAAGTTCACGAGGAAAAGGATCAGTTGGATCATCATTATGAACTTCGCAAATCCAATCCGTCATGCTCTGCTGAAGTAAGCTGTTTAAAGCGCGGGGAAGAAGATGATTTCTACGATAGGTGAGGAGGTAAATTCGACAAATTGCCATCTAGCCCACCCTCTGGTAAATGCGATTATGTCCCATGTTCAGAATGTTGATGAAGCCCAATGATGGAATGATTTCGCAAGCACGAGAAACAGGCTCATGTCCCTTCCAAAAAGCTGTCCCAGGCACATAGTACGAGGCATCATCCATAACTAAAAACCCATTTGGCTGAAGCTTAGAAGCATAGTTATGAATGTCTGACTCTACCCCTTTAAACGTATGATCTCCATCAACATAGATCACTGAGAACTGCTCGCCTTCTACTGACTCAAGCACAGTGGCATCATTAGAATAGCCTTGAATTAGTCTGATTTTTTCAAGATCTAGATCAAATGTCTGAAAAAGTTGATGAATTGCAGCACGATAGTCCTCTTCTGGATAGAAGTTACCTGCTTTGATTTCTTCTACAAATTGAGGATTGATTAAGTTTTTCCAACGGCGACTCCATTTAGAAGTCGGTAATGGATTACCTTGAAGCGGCGATATTGCTGAAATCTCGATCGACCAACGATGCTGGCGGGCGATCAGTGCCCAAAGAGAAATCATTTGCCCTTTGAAGACCCCAATTTCAAGAAACTTAGGTGTCTCGATTTGACTCACCCAATGAGACAAAATTAGATACCACATATAGTGAAAAGCGGGTCCACCGTAACCGAGTTGATGAGTTTCAATATGCTGACGATGTTCGACTAGAAAGGGGATTTTTTCAAATTGTTGAACAAAGTCTTGGTACACTGCATCATTGCACTCGACAGTGTTGGTGTAGGCTGTGGTGCGTGCGGAGAAAGAATCAGTCAATAACATTGGATAATCCTTGGTTAGTGTGATTTGAGAACCTGATTGGATCTGAATTGTTGATATCCCCAGCGATAGACTTGAGATTGAAGCTGTTTTGCTCGTTTCCAGCCGATTAAACGCGAGAGAAGCCGAAATGACGAGCTACCCGGTGGTGAAAGCGTTGCTCCTCCCCATTGATAAATCTTCTCGATCGCTTTATCCTGAATGTCTAGTGCATCAGGATAAATCTCATAGATAAATCGCTGATATAAGTTTGCACAAATTTGTTTTGATCTCGGACTATCTTCGTGAGCTAAAAGATTCTGAGTTCCTAATTCCAAGGCGCAAAAGGCAGAATGCCAAGCTAGATAAGACTTTGTGCCGCTGAGACTCTGAGGATTTCCAGAGCGATAGTAGGTTTTTGCACCCCAACAAAATTTTACGCCTTTGCTGGCTAAAACAATGCGACTGAAGTAATCAAAGTCATTGATTAGAGACAAATGCTCTGTCCATTTGCCTGCACGATCGACGATCGGGCGAGGAATTAGCCAAGCCGCACCGTGCATCATGTAATGTCCATCCCAAACACAGAGCAACCAATCCACAGGAGCCATGTCTGCCCACGGTGGCTGAGGGGTGAATTTGGCTTCTTGGGGAGACTGATAGAACCGTGACCATTCTCCTGCCGCTACATAGGGAGAACTGCTATCTCCTAATAATTGTATTTGGCGCTCGATCTTATCTGGCACTAACAAATCATCCGCATCTAGATATTGAATAAACTCGCCTTGGGCTTCTTGCAGGGCGCGATTTTCTGAGGCGCTTTGTCCTTGGTTGGCTTGGTGAATTACTTTCACGATCGAGGATTCGTACTGTTTCGCGATCTCTAAGGTACTATCCTTCGAGCCATCATCAACAATAATAATCTCAATATTTTTCCAGGTCTGAGCGAGAGCAGAATCTAGCGTTTCTGCAAGATATTGCTCGACGTTATAAGCAGGGATTAGGATCGAAACAAGCGGTTTCATTATGATGTAGGTGAGATGTAATAGCGGCGTTTCAAGCGTTCGTACCAGCAATTCGGACTATAGGTTCCGTTCTTATCAATCTGATTTTGTCGCCAAATTTCATTCTACAAATGTAGAGCATAGCTCTGGCGGGTGACTCGTCTGAATTTATATGAGGACGGACGATAGTGCGAATTTGATCTTTAATCGTGTTGATCAAGGTTTGTGGAGTTAGCGTGGAATCGGGATGAACAATTTTGTTAACTGCTGTCCAAGTCATGGAACAAAAAGCTTTTGAAGAAACAATAGAAGGTTCGTAATTTAAGTAGCGGATAGAGTTTTGAAGCAAAATTGGACCGATATCTCCATACCTGATCGTGCTGGGGTCTTGCGCTTCACATTTGTCAATTAAATAAGCAATCAAACTACTTTCTGAAGGCGCTTTCAGTACGCATGTATTTGCACAATCGCCCCATTGCCCCTCATAGCTTGAAGAGATAACATGCTCTGCTGGAAAGTCGAAGAACTTTAAGCAGATTACATCTGTATCTACCCACCAACCGCCTTTTTTGTATAGAACCCATTTGATATCTTTTGTTCTGTTTTCAAGGCTAACAATTTCTGGATTTCATGTTTTAGATAGTCTCTGAACTGTAGTTTTTCTCTCAAAACTATGAAGCGCTCGAAACGGGTTTTCTGCTTGCCTTATATTTCAGGAAGAGATCCCAAATGGGTTCTATAAAAGATGAAAGCGGAACAGGTCGGCAAACCCAGCATAGCTACCTTTGCCAAAGCCAGATTGATAAGTAAAGATGCGGTTTTCTGGCAAAATCTCGCGTCCATCTTTGACGATCGTTCCTTTGGGAACGTTTTTGACAGGCTGATAAGTATAGAGATGATACTCATGCCCATTTTGCAAAAAGGATTGAATCGACAACTGTTCCATTGTGGAAAGCTCTCCACCAATCCATAATCCTTGAATGACTTTATTCGTTTTGTTCATACTAAAGGTGCTGCGATGTGTTTCCAGGCATAGCGAAAATACCAAGGTTTAGAATCTGCGACATAATGATGCAGAACGGCTTTGGGTTGGATAGCTTCTTCGCGATCGGGCTTCACAATGTACTCTTGAGAAGATGCGATCGCACAAGATTTTCCCGCCATCAACATTGCGACTAAAGCTTGTTCTTGGTAGTAATGCGTTCCCTGCTGCTCGATCAGCGTTTTACACCAATACTCTAATTGATCCCAGTCCATTTCACTACTATTTAATCCGCAAATTCCAACATTGAGTTGAGGTGCAATCGTAGCTTGAGCGAGTTCGGTCATGAGTGCCGTGGAGTATCCATAGGACGGCTCGACATCAATCATGTGACAAGGTTGCTGAGGCGATTGTAGCCAGTCTAGAAGCAGATTTGGCGACCGAAAAAACAACATGTCAGAATCAAGGACTAACTTCCAACCGGACGCACCCGCATGAATATCTGTGATTTTTCGCATGTGAGGATAGTTCAGCCGCCGCTCTCGCAAATGGGGAAACTTTGCGATCGGAAGATGAGTTTCGATCCGGTCTTCAATTTCTGAGTTGAGGATGAGTTGAACATTGGGAAGGATTCGGCGCAGTTCATCTTGGTAGGGTTGTTCTAGTGAGCCATCATCGTGAATGACGGGACGGAGGGGAATTGCGCTCTGTTGCATCATCGAATAGGCACAAAAACAGGTTTGATACCAGAACTTTTTGCCGCTAAGAAAGTGGATGCCAAAGGCTGGTGCGGTTTGAATTGGTAATGGCTCTAGTTCGTAGGCAGCTTGCTCCATTTGCTCTCGTGCTTTGGTGTTAATCGCACGATCGACCAGTCCTTCACGCATCAGTGTGGTGACGAATCCCTTAGGTGCGTAGTAAAGCTGATAAAACAGAACTCCGAGTTTTAACTGTTTGGAGAACTGGCGTAAGTTTTGATTGAGGGCGCTAGTAGTCATTTGGGTTAGATGCTAGAGAGGCATTGCATAAGGGAATTGAGTTTTTGCCGATCGAGCGTTTGAATTTTGGAGTAGTGAGGGCGTTGTACTCGCCGTAGAAGTTTTGCAGCATTTTCGATTCCGATTAGTTTGGCAAGCTTTTGAAATAGACGACCGCCTAAATTCTCGATCGATGCTTGCGGTGATGTTTTCCAGATTTCTAGTAGCTTTGTCTCAAAGTCTGAATGAAAATTTCTGGGCAGTTTGCGCCACGCAATTAAGGCAGATTCACCAATTTGTCTACGTGCCTGCAAGGTTGAATCGTGCTTTGGACAATTCTTGAGAAAAATTAGAGTCATCAACAGCGAAGCGATCCCGGTTGCCTCCCAACAATTCGAGTAGCGGTCTTGCTCGTGTTGTAGATAGAGCGTGTACGGCTGATTGACTTTCACAATCTTGGCAGGGTGGATCATTAAGTTGTAGTAGATCCAAGTGTCGCCGACTGGGGCTAGCGATCGCTGTTCTGGTACGAGCGGATTTGCAAAGTGCTGGTTCAAATAATCGCGGCGGAAAATCAGATTGCCTGGAGTCGGTTGGATTTTAAGATAGAGTTCAACGGGATCGGTAGTCAGGGGAAGCAATCGCTCTGAAATTACAGTTAGTGAAGATTGATCTTCACCGAGGCAAACGGTACATTCGTCGGAGTAACAAACGTCGGCTTGATGCGCCTCTAAACAGGCAATCTGGGTTACAAACTTCTCAGGATGGACTTGATCATCTGAATCGATGAAAAATACATATTTGCCGATCGCATGAGCTAAACCGTTGTTCCTTGCCACAAGTGATCCTTGATTCGATTGATGAATGAACCGGGCTGGGAAATCTAAACTGCTGGATAACTGTTCTGCTAAAGGTTCCGCTGAGCCATCATCGACCACAATAATTTCCACATTCAGCGTTTGAATTGCTTGTTGAACACTTTGAAGGGTTTGCCGCAAGAGAGCAGCGCGGTTATAAGCTGGAATCACGATCGATAAATCTAACGCCATAGTTAATCTGGTAAAGTACTCTGCCCCTCAAATGCGCCACAAGCCCCTTGCCACCGAATATAATCGATCGGGCTTTTCCAAGGTTGATAGGTGATCAACGCCTTGAGTTGTCTCGGTAAAACACTCCAGCGTGGAATTTTCTGCCAAGGTCGAATCTGATGTGTATCAAGAACTTGTATCCAAGATCGAGCGATCGAACGATTCAACCGCGCCAGATAGGGTTTTGTGACACGATTGGCAGAGATCAGATGCGTTAGCTGTAATTGCGGAAAGTAACCGACTCCCCAACCCGCAGTAATTAAAGTGAGATTAATGTCACAATCTCCACCAGATTGCAGGCTGCGTCCAGTGCGATCGAGTGCGAGTCGAGTTGGATCAGTCAGAATCGTCTGAACATATAATTCTGCTGTCGATCGCTGCAATGCCATTCCTGCTCCAATGGGTGCAAAGACGGGATGCTGCTTGTCCCCTCCAGTCTTCGGATCATAGAAGTAAAGCTGCTCGATGTCTCCTAAGTCCCGCAGTGCGAGACAGCCCCAAAATGCTTTTACCCAGGGTTCTGGTTCAACCTCAAACTTTGGGAGAGATTTACCGCCGATTGCGCCCAAAGCTGGATTTGCTTGAAAAATCTCTAAAATGTGCTTGAGGTAATTAGCTTCCAGCACATTATCATCATCTACAAATATGATGTACTGACCTTGACTTGCTTGGATTCCCGCAATTCTGGCTCGCGTCAGTCCTAATTCTTCTTCTCGAATTGTGCGACCATTCGGATGCCACCCCAATTCAATCTCAGTAAAGCAGTCTGAAGCATTATCTACAATTAATAGCTCCCAATCTGAAATTGGCAGGGACTGTGATCGCAATCCGCTTAGAGTTCGTTGTAGTCGATCGGGATTGGGGTTATGAGTCGGCACGACTACCGATATCGAGACACTCATTGTAAAGTTTTCAAGCGAATGAGAGGGGGACATTCCTTATTACGAATTTGAGCAACGAAATCAGGAGTAATACGGTAAGAATTGGCTAATTTTATACTTATCTAGCACTTACGGGACAATACACAGTTTGTGGTGACGATACTGATTTTAGGATAGGTATTCATTTTCGCATTCTGATAATTTTTGCTGGAACTCCCACTGCGATCGCATAAGGCGGTAAATCTTTTGTGACAACCGTCCCTGCACCCACAATGCACCCATTACCGATCGTCACGCCGCCCAATACCGTTACGCCTGCACCCAACCAAACATCTTCACCGATCGTCGTCGGTAAGAGAACATCAGGCTCCCATCGAATGTGTCGATCGCGACCTGGAACCGCATGATTAGAAGAAAGAATTCGACAGTGCATCGCGATTAAGCTGTCTTTACCGATCGTCACCCCCCCCTGCCCATAAATCACGGTATAAGGTCCGATGAATACATCTTCTGCGATTGAGATTGACCCACCCCAAGCATCTAGAATAACCCCAGGTTCAAGTTGCGATCGCGCTGCAATCTGAATCTCTCCCCTTTGGCTTCTTGCAAATCCTAATCGAACGACTACCCCTGAACCTAGCCCACAAGCAGGATCAATCTCAATACCGTTTGTTTTCAGTTTGAACTGTCGCCAAGCGAGTTGAATCGATTGCATTCGATGAAACAGCGATTTTAGTTTTGAGGGACTGGCAACTTTTTTAGTAGACGGCTCAAGCGTTAACATTGCGGTAGAGTTAGTTAAGATATTTATTCTTGAAAATGAGTGTAAACAGCGTTTTTGCCATTAGCTCATAGCCCTGCTCCTTCATGAATTGAAGGATTCTTGAATCACAGATTTGCTCGATCGGAAGACAATCGAGATCCTCAACTAGAACTATATGAGGTCGATATTGATTCCAGTCGTTTGAATTTAGAACTTGATAGTCTAGTCCCTCTACATCAATATTCAAAAAATCAATTGACTGATTCTTAGGTAAGTACTTCTCTAAAATCTCAGCTAATGGATAAGTTTCGACCTCTTGCTGAGTAATGATAGTCCGACCTTGTTCGAGGAAGCGATGAGCTGTTTCCTCGCAACAGGTACTCATGTTTGGATAATCAAATAAATGATAGGTGAGCTTCGATCTCACTTGGGACACTCCCATTTCTAGATTGGTGTCTTCAGGTCGCAGTTGTTGAAACAGCTTCATCCTTTCCGGCATCGCATCAATATTGATTCCCCGCCATCCTTGAAGGTAGAAATACTGCGTGGTCGAGTAATGCTCTGGATGAAATGCGCCCACATCGACATAGAATCCACCGGAATTTGCATACAAGCGATCGGCAAATTCTAAAGCCAGAATCATATCTTCGCCTTGTTGCGAATACGATCGACGGTAGGGCAGTACTTTCTTATGTGTCACCCACGTATGATATATGGGTCTTAAGAAGTCTTTGATCGGAGTAAGCATAGTTCTGAAGACCCATTAAATGATTAGAGTTGTTGGGTTATAAGCTCAAAAAACCCCGAAATCTAGTTCCAATGCGCTTTTCAGCGATTTTTGACTAAAACGACTGAAACTTAATTCTGGCAAGGCTTTCAGCGATTTTTCTGTTAAATCCCAACAGGTCTATTAAGTTCGACTGTCATCCAAGAAGAGTTTTGGATTTCGCATCCATTGCTGGAGGTACAAAGCTTGCAAGGCAGGCAAGAATACTTTTAGAGCCTTCAAAATTGGATTGTGCGTTGTGGGAGGACGCTGCCCGATTGAGATACAGAACTGCACCGCACGCTGCGCCATTTGCAGATCGCGCTGGAGCAAAGCAGCGATCGCAACTCGTTCTGCTTCTAAAGCAATTAGCGATCGCAATGATTCAAACTGCGTCGCATAGATTTGTAGTAATTGCAGTCGGCAATTACTACAAATTTGTTGATTGCGGCTCAATCCGCGATCGTGCCGCAGGGAATAGGACAACACAGCCTCAACCACGCTAAATTTTGCACCTGCTGCGGCTAGTCGGATATGTAAATCGCTATCTTCCCAACATTGAAAGGACTCATTAAAGCCGTCGATCGACAAAAACAGTTCTTTGCGGTACAAACCACTAATGACACCAATTGGATTAGTTAGGGTTGCTGCTAAAGCATTCTTGTCGAGTTCTTGCTGAGTGTATCGACGGGGAATCAAAAGTTGCTGTGTTGCTTCATCAATCCAATCGGCATCACACACAATCACATCAATCTCTGGTTGAATTTTGGCTTTAGTTTGCGCTAAATACTCAGGATGTAGCGTATCGTCAGCATCATGAAAATGAATCCAATCACAAGTTGCTGCCTGTGCGAGTTGATTTCGGGCAAATGCTGCCCCTCTACAGACATCGCCCCGAATCACGGTTGCCCCAAGTTGCTGTGCCACTTCAGCCGTATTGTCTGTGCTGCCATCGTCGTAGCAGATGATTTCGTCGAAAGGAACAGATTGAGCTTGGACGGTTGCCCAAAGACGAGGCAAGTAAGCCGCTGCATTGTGGCAAGGAACTAGAAGACTACAGGTGGTCATACTTTTCTCAACCAGAAACTCGTGCCGTTGCCAAGCAGATTGAGCAATTTCTGGATCAGGCAGGCGATCGCGCAATGAACGGGTTTACCAAATCCCCAAGCGGACTGCTTTGCCAAACGATGGGGAAAGAAAAGCCGAATCAACTGAGTGCCAAATCCTGGTACCTCCAATTGATCTAAAATGCTCCAAGCTTGCGGATCTGCTAATCGCTCCTGTGTTTGCTTGATTTGTTGTGAAAACCGACGCTGTTTCAATGCACTTAAGCTGACTTCCATGCTGTTTGATGCTCCAATCTAATCCCAATTCCCTCGGTGGGTGGCGTATCCTCCACGTCCATCGAACCCGCTACCATTAAAAAGCTCACCCGTTACTTCAATTTCATAGCCCGTTTCTACCCAGATCTTGCATTCTCCTTGTTTACTGAACAAACCCACCTCTAATCGAAAGTTACCGGGTAAGAGCGTATGAAACTCTAATCGGCACCGTACTCTCATTTTTCCATTGGAATCAAAGCCAAAGTAGAGCGCTTCATCTCTGGAAAACAAAGAACCGTGATAGTTCTTCTCATAATCTGTAAAACAGATAAAAACGCTAAATTCTTCGTTAATGGTTTCGCTGGCTAAGAAGATAGCGGTAATCTCTAACGAATTGAGAACAGGAGCGGGATTCGGTGTGATTTCTACATAGTCAACTCTAATTTGATCGTTCTTAACAATGAAAGTCTGCTTGCCTTTGGTTGAAGCAACTGTATCAGAAATAAGAAGCTGATAGTGCTTCAGCACGTCTCGCGTTTGTCCTGACTGAATTAGGCTTCCCGAACTAAGCAGGATGGCAGATTCGCACAGCCGAGAAATCGCAGTCAGATTATGGCTAACGAAGAGTACGGTTCGCCCTTCTTTTGCTACGTCCTCCATCTTTCCCAAACATTTCTTTTGAAACTGCGAGTCGCCAACGGCTAGCACTTCATCTACAACTAAGACCTCAGGTTCTAAATGAGCAGCAACCGCGAATGCCAATCTCACATACATTCCCGATGAGTAACGTTTGACTGGTGTATCAGTGAACTTCTCTACTTCTGCAAAGGCGACGATTTCGTCAAACTTGTGCTTGATCTCTGCTTTGCTCATTCCCAAGATCGCGCCGTTGAGGAAGATGTTTTCTCGCCCACTCAGTTCAGGATGAAAGCCTGTACCAACTTCTAGTAAACTTGCAACTCTTCCTTTGATGCGAATTTCGCCTTGAGTCGGAGCAGTGATGCGGCTGAGAATTTTGAGTAGCGTAGATTTTCCGGCTCCGTTGCGCCCGATGATGCCGACTCGATCGCCTTGTTGAACGTCAAACGATACATCTTTGAGCGCCCAAAATTCTTCGCGCTCTTTAACCTTAGAAGCAGACCGACGAAAGGGATGTGAAAATTTCTGTGTCAGCACATCTCGAAACGTCGTTGCTTTTTCCTGCTGATGCGAGAGGATGTACTTTTTGCTTAGATTTTCAACTCGAATGATCGGGCTGCTCATTACTAAAACCGTAAAAATTAAACGATGTCCACAAAGGTCTGCTCGATTTTGCGGAAGTACCAGATTCCACTGATTAATATGAGTGTGACGAGAATCAGCGAAAGGGTAAATCCGACAGGTTCGATCGTGCTGTCTCTGCCCAAAATCGCCCAGCGAAATCCATCAATCACACCTACCATCGGATTGAGCGAATAGAGGAGTCGCCATTGTTCTGGGATCACGCTCGACTTAAAGCCAACCGGAGAGAGATACAGTCCAAACTGAATGATGAAAGGAACGACGAATCGAAGATCTCGGTATTTGACGATCAGGGCAGCAAGCCAGAGCCCTGCACCTGTAGCCGCGATAAAAGCGATCGCAATAAATAGAGGCAGCGTCAGAATGCGCCAGCTTGGAACGAAGTTATACCAAGCCATCAGTCCTATCAAAATGATTCCGGAGATGAGAAAGTCTACAAAGCTAACGATCACCGAAGCGATCGGAACCAGTAAGCGCGGAAAGTAAACTTTGGAAAGTAAGTGCGCGTTGCCAACGAGACTATTGCTACAGTCGCCGAGGGCGTTGGCGAAGAACTGCCAGGGTAACATGCCGGCAAAGACGAGGATCGGGTAAGGGACTCCATCCGAGGGCAGTTTGGCAACGCCGCTGAAGATGACGGTAAAAACGACCATTGTTAGGAAAGGGCGGATCAGTGCCCAGGCAACGCCGATCGCGGTTTGCTTGTATCGTACGAGAAGATCGCGCCACGCTAGAAAATACAGTAATTCTCGGTAGCGCCATAGGTCTTGCCAATATTGGCGCTCGACGCGATCGGCAGCGATGACTAACTCGGTTTGAGAGGGGCGACTCATAATTTCGGAAGCTCTGACAGCACGAGCGTGTCATTTCTCTTTCTTATACAGTTTCTTAATCCTGGATCAGGAGAAACCTCGGAGAAAGATCATGTATTATTTGTGAAGACGTATTTGTTAGATACGGTATTTATGGGTGCTTTAAAAACAATCCACAAGATAAAATCAGTGTGAAGTTGGAATTTACACGTCATCTTCTGGAACATACTGAGCTACACTTGCTCAGTCAGTGTGATAAAGGGTGCAGATTACCAGAGATACGGTGTAATAACACTGAACAGATTTCGGTTTTTACAGAAACGCGATCGTACTCGATCAATGCTTTCAGGCTCAGGGTGATGCTAGGCGAATGAACTCTGCTCATTACATCTATTCAGCAGAGCAGATTGACATGAATGTAATTCAACGATCATCACTTGGAGCGATTTATTACGATGAAATTGACAAAGACGTTAACGCAAGTTGCGCTGGCGGCGACTGGTACAGCGATCGCGGCTTTCGGCTCGATCAGTTCTGCCCAAGCTTTTAGCTTCACCGAAGTTCTAGATGCGCCTAGTGGAGTAACCAACGCAGCCTTCAACGTTGCTAGGGCAACCCAGAACGCAGGAGCTACTACATCTGGAACGAATACTATTACAGGAAGTAGCTTCGCCACCACAACCGTTGGTGGTATCGTCACTTTCAGTGACCCAGGCGACCTTTTTCGGTTCGTCCTAGCCCAAAGCAATGTGCCTGTGACATTTTCCGTGGCTCGCACGGGAGGGACAGCTACAGGTTCGGGGATTGGTAATTTGGCTTTGGCGTTGTTCACTCGCACAGTAAATGGTTTTGGATTGACGACTAGCTCGACCTTGCTACAATCATCTTCAACATTCTCACCTGTTCTGGCTTCAGGTGAATACTTCCTCCGGGTCATTCGCCCTACGAGTAATGTGAGTAATGGCAGCATTAATTACCTTGCAACCATTAATGTTGGATCACCTAATGCTGTTCCAGAACCGTTTACCATGTTAGGTGGCGCGGCTGCTCTGGGTGTCGGCGGCATGATGCAGCGCAAACGGAAACAGCGTCAACTGGCAGCGCAGAAAGCAGATTAATTGACAATTGCTTAAGTTAAGGGTGCTTTTATTTACCAATCACGATCGCTGAATGTGCGATCGCATTTCAGGGTGATTTACAGCCACGACAACAGACAACGATCCTGTTCCGAACTCCGCAGCACGATCGCGCTTCTGTCGTCGTGGCATCCTGAATGTTATCTAAGGGATTGAGGAAAGCTCATGAGGGTTACGTTAAGGCGATCGATTCCTGCGATCGCGATGTCTCTGTTTACGATCGGCAATCTCAGTTCAGTCACCGCTCTTACTGCTGTATTGGCAGGCTTGGGGATGCTTACACTAACCCAGACTGCTTCTGCTTTCATTGTTGGAGGGGGCTATAAAGCCAGCTTAGAAGCCTACAGCTTTGATGATATTTCCGCAACAGGTACAGGCTTACTCGGCAATGCCAATAACAGTACCAGTGGAAACCTGAATCTTGGCTTTGCTTTTAATTTCTTTGGGGTTGACTACAATCAATTTCGGATTAGCTCAAATGGATTTCTGGCACTAGGAATCCAGCCGGCTTCTCCTCCGTCCAATGATGCTCGATCTCTAAACCTTGATCTCAACAACTTGAACTCAAGTAACGCACCGATTGGACCAATAATTGCATCATTTTGGGATAACTTAACTTTCAATGGCAATGGGCGTGATCGTGCCTACTACGAAGTTAAGCAAGATAATCAGGGCAAAAAACGCTTGATTGTTCAATGGAACAAAGCAGGTATTCCTGGGACACCAGGAGTTGCAGGTGATGATCGAACGATCACATTTCAAACTGTTTTGTTTGAGAATTCCAATGATATTTTGCTTTCCTATAAAGATACGTTTGTATCACCTGGAAATGCAAGTAACAATGGAAGCAGTGCGACAGTTGGAATTAGTGATGGATCAATTAGCGGACAGAGGCTTCAATGGTCTTACAACTCAGCTTTCTCTGCTTATGAACCACCACAGACGGGTCCTACTATTCGATTCCGCAAGTACCCTTAGTGCAAAGTTCGTAAGCCAACTCGTATCTCATACATAACAACCAACTTCCTACGCCAATTCGCGTAAGTGATCCAGATTGACGCAATCCGCATCTGCACTGATAACTAGCAGCCTGCTCTCCGTGGAATTCATTTCACTCGCTCATGAAACTTGTACTCTCTTCCCCCACTCAACTGCTGCGAATTCCCAAGTACTGGCTACTGGCGATCGGTGCAGGTTTGATGGCAATCCATCTTTCTCTCGTGTGGCGAAGCAACTTACCGGAATTCCAAGGTAACTGCTTTGTATTCTGGGCTGCTGCTGTTTCGTTGGTGTGGCAAAAACGTGACGATTTCGAGTTCAAAAGTAGTTTTGCTGCAAGTCTGCTTGGGTCTGCATTAATCGCGATCGCACTCCTGAGAATTCACATTCTCCCAGACTTCGGACTATTCCTCCGGTTGTTCCCGCTGATCACCGGACTCGGTTTAGCTCTGCTCGCAACCGGATTCAAACACCTGCGGCACTACTGGCACGAATTTGCAGTATTCATCCTGCTCGCAATCCCGCCGACTGCTTTATCGTTTTTCGAAATCTCACCAATTACCGCAAGATTCTCTACTCTGTTGCTCTGGCTTTCAGGCTTTGAAGTGCAGCGTCAAGGAGTTTATATCATGCTCTCAACTGGAGCTTCGATCGAGGTTTATCACGGCTGCTCAGGCGTTATCGTCATCATTCAAGTGCTTAAGTTCGTCGGTCTTGCGTTTCTCCTGTTTCCGACGAATTGGATACAGAGAATTGTGCTTCCGATCGTGGGAATTGTGATCGCGTTCTTTACCAATGCAATTCGAGTGATGATTTTGGCGATTCTCTCAGCACCGGGTAGCGGCGAAGCCTTCACCTACTGGCACGATGGCAGCGGCTCACTTGCGTTCTCGATGCTGGCAGTCTCGATCGTCGGTGCACTCTGCTACTTCTGGCTGCTTCGGGACGAAGACATAGAACGGATCAGCGAAGAAGGCGAGGAGTGGTAAAGATGCAGCAAACTTTTTGGCAATCAGCTCGAATTGGACTGTTCGCCAGCCTATTCTTAGCCATAACTTTAACATTCGGCAGAACAATAGTCCTGACAAAACCCGCAACTGCCCGTACAGATAAAAGTACGATCGAGTTACCTGAAACTGTTTCGCTGACGGGATGGCAAGCCACAGGCAGCAAGATCATTCCGAATGCAGGACTGAAAGAACCAAGCTCGATCCCAAATCGACAATATCGCTACATCAAAGATGGCATTCCATTAGAGATTACGATGCGTTACTTCTCCGACAGTAACGGCGACGTGAAGCCAATCCTGCAAACCTTTACACCCCTGTTGAAATCCAAGAGTCAGCTTGATCTAGGCATTCGGCAGAAAGACAAGGTTGGTTTTTATGGTGTGTTTGTAGAGCAACAGCAGGCACATTTGACCAGTTGCATTAACGGTCGGGGTGACAGTACATTTACCGCCTTGCAGTTTCAGCACAATCGGAATGTCAATGACCTGCTTTCAGAACGACCGTTACTTTGGCTGGTGGGTCTTTCAGACATACGCGATAACCGTTGTCTCCTCGTTCATCTCCAAATGCCGCTACAAAACCGATCCCCAGAACAAGCATATCAACTGCTCGAACAAGCTTGGACAGAATGGCATCACTCGTGGCAACCCCGTTTTCAACGCTCTTAGGACTGCATTTATCAACTGCTCAATTTACAGAAAATCTAACCCATGAAAAGTCAAGACAACACAGAATTTATGTCGATCGGTGCGTTTCGCATGGTTGGCTATGGACTGTTGATTTTCGCGATCGTCGATTGGCTCAGTATTCTATTCCCGGTTCGCTGGCTCGATGCGGCTTGGACATTCAACTCAGTCGGGGCAATCATCGAAAGAGTTGCGGTTCCACTCCTCGCACTGGCGCTGATTTTTGTCGGGGATACCAATCTGCGGCAACGCTGGGAGAAAGTCGCTGTCAGACTGCTCTCTTGGGGATCGCTTGCTGCGAGTATTGTTTTTCTCCTGATGGTTCCTCTAATTTTGGTGATGACACTGCGTTTGAATGTGCAAAACAATGCACAACTGAACAATCAAGTCAGTACTCAGATCAATCAGATACAGCAGTTAGAACAGCGAGTCGGCAGCGCAAGTTCGCAAGATTTGGCGACACTGCTGCAAAATATCAATCGTCAGGGCAATGCAGCACCAAACGTCAATAGCCCAACGGCTCTTAAGAGTCAGCTATTAACCGAAGTCGAACAATTGAGAAATAATGTGAAATCTCAAGCAGATACAGTGCGATCCACTCAAAGTACAGCCTTGTATAAGAGTGCAGCGAAATGGAGCATTGGAGCGTTTGTGTCTAGCATCTTGTTCTTCGGCTTATGGCGGTATAGCGGCTGGTCAAGACGGAAGCGCCGCACAGGATTACGGGCTGCGAATGTCAATGGTTAAACTTTATGCGCTCCGGTCAAGCTAGGTCTAAGTCAACTGTTCGATCGCATCCTTTACCTACAATGATGAATCCTTTAAGCTGCACCTCTGTATCTCACCAAACTGTTTATCCCGATTTAAGCGCCAATGAACAAGCTTTGCTAATTGCAACACTCGCTCAATCGCCCAAACTGTCGCAGTGTTTTTTTTCCGAATTGTTGCAGATGTCAAAAAACCTTGATTCTATCTTTCAACGGTTGGAGCATTCATCTGAGAAGCAAGTTTGTCAGAAACGACAACAGCAGGTACTACAGGAACTCGAATTGCGAAGAACACGATTTGAAAACCTATCTTCTAGACTCAATGCGAATTTGCAGCAGATTAAATCGTTAAACCTTCGGTTATACGATCGAGTGTTTGCCAAGATTAATTTTGAGTTACTGTTAGAACGGGCGCTAGATGGAGATGAAATCACACTTCAGCAAGAGTTATCGAGCTACCAGCAACTGATTCACGATTTCTATGAAGACCTAACGTTGCGGCAACTCGCTCCGATCGCTTGCCAAAAACGCAGGCTGATGCAAAAAACAAAGCGACTGGAGTTTTGCTATGAATACCTACCTGTACTTAGCTTGGCGGTCACAACAGTCTCTTTACACATTTGGTTGACTTGGACTTGGTCGCTGATTGCAGCGATGTTTATTGTGGGTCCAATGCTAATTTGGTTTGCTTATCCGAAACGCTGTGCGCTACGGAATTGGGCAAGGCACACGCTTGAAATTCAACAACACTCAATCGCTCAAGGCAGATGTAATTTGACTGCCCAAGAAGCTCAAGTGATGAACTTACTGTTTGTAGCAGTAGAGGGACAGATTTAAACGCTTTTCGATCGCCTCAGATTTAAGAACTCACGTCAGTTCGATGAATTGTCTCGCTGCGTTGTTTATTCGTCGTGGATTGAAGTCGGGGCTAATGGTGCGAAGTCCTCCTTCAAGGACTAAAAGCTTCCCCAAAACTGTAACTAGCTCGAAGAAACTCATCGAACTCACGCTTACTCAGATTGTCATACTTCTCGCACTAACACTTCACCCACAGGTTCGGCACTCTGAACCGCCCCCTAGATTCAGGATTCTCCGTATGGCAAGAAGAGGTACGGCTGTTTCAGCACCTTCCGGCTCAATGCTTCCCGCAGAGCCTCCCCCGGCACTGGTACAGCTTTCGATTTTGACTCAGTTTTTTCCACCTGACTTTGCGGCAACAGGTCAGTTGATTGAAGAATTATCCCGCAATTTGCAGCCGGAAGGATTGGCGGTGCGGGTGTTTACCGGACAGCCTGGATACGCGTTTAGTAAAGCAGAAGCCCCCACGATCGAGCGATCAGATCAGCTTTTCGTTCGTCGGTCCCGAACGGCTCAACTGCTTCCAAGCCGGATTCGCGGTAAAGCGCTGAATGGACTGATGTTTGTGGCACGATCGGCATTGTATTTAATGCGATCGCATAATCGGGGCGATTTATTGATGGTCACGACCGCGCCGCCTTTTCTGCCCATTTTAGGATTTCTGGCAAATTGGCTGTTTGGTACGCCCTACATCTGTTTGCTCTACGATTTATATCCAGATGTCGCAGTTGAGCTAAAGATCAAGGCGGCTGATCATTGGATTGTTCGCGCTTGGGATTTTGTGAATCGCTGTGTTTGGAAACGCTCGACGCGGATCATTGTGCTGAGTTCTTCGATGAAGGCTCGGATTGTGGCGAAATGTCCCGAAGTGGCAGATCGAATTGCAATCATTCACAGTTGGGCTGATCCTGATTCGATTGTTCCGATTCCAAAGCAAGAGAATTGGTTTGCTCAAGAACACGACTTGGTAGATAAGTTTACTGTTCTCTATTCTGGAAATATGGGGCGCTGTCATGACATTGAAACGATCGTGGCAGCAGCGCAAGAACTTCGAGATGATCCGGTTGAGTTTTTGATCATCGGAGATGGTGCCCAACGGGAGCGATTGATCGAAAAGCTCGATCGCTTAGATCTGCACAATTTTAAGTTTTTGCCTTACCAAGATAAAGCGAATCTGCCTTATTCGTTGACGGCGTGTGATTTGTCGCTGGTAAGTGTGAAGCCTGGAATGGAGGGGATTGTTGCACCGAGTAAGTTGTATTCGGCATTGGCAGCGAGTCGTCCGATCGCGGCAATTTGCGAGGAGCATTCTTATTTGCGATCACTCATTTCCGACGCAGGCTGTGGGGCTTGTTTTGATAATGGAGATGGCGTGGGACTGGCGAATTTTATTCGAGGTTTGGTATCTAGTCCAGCGTTAGTGGAACGGATGGGACGATCGGGGCGGAGATATATGAAGGCTCATTTCACGCCTGAGATTGTTGCTCGACAGTATGCGAATGTAATGTATGAAGCGGTTCTCAGTTGCGATGATTTGATGTATTCCTTGCCGTCGGTTGCTTCGGAAGCGTGAATGCGATCGCAAATGAATTTCTGCTGTCTACGCATTCTTAATGAAACAGCTATCGCATTCATGTTGTATCTAATATTCATCAATCTTTTACGCAATTAGGCTCCGGTGTTACAGCAGGCGTAGGTGCATTGATTCGTAAAAAGCAGATGAAAAAGAAATCGATCGACTAAATTGACTTTTAGCGGAAAACAGTTGGAGATCAGCCTCTCCGACTGTTTTTTATCAGTATTCGAGATTAGCGATCGTATTTGTACCTTAATCCTCATAAAAACTTCTTGAATTTTCGATCGCTTCATCCTGATATTCCCTGAGAAACCTTGTATCAGTAGCCAGTGAGGAAAGTTGGTATCAAAATTAGCTTATTTCGCTCAGGCTTAACGAGTGGTTGAATTATGCAGTCTACGCCCGTTCGGATTTCAGTTGTTGTTATCGGTACCGTCACGACCCTAGCCGCTTATGGTTTTGGGCGCACCAGTGCAAGTCCTGTGGACGATTCAAAATCCGCTCCTAGTCCAGAAACCAAAAAACCGATATCTTCAGCTTCACCCGTCCAGCCCGTCGATGCGATCGCGTTGCCAGAGTTGATCGGAGCACAGCCATTTCGCAAAGAACCTCAACCCTCGACAACGCAACCCAGCGCAAAGCTCGATCGAGCCTCTACAAAATTCACATTCGCCTCACTCCGCCCACGCGCTTTAACACCCCCTAAACTTAATATTCCTCGCATCAGTGTTGATCAAGTTCCGATCGATGCTGTCATCGCCTCAGCCTTGCCTTCAGCAACCTCAACCAAAGCGACTAAACCCGCTGTTAAGCCTCGAAAAATCACCGTAGCCGCTCAATCCCCACTCGCAAGCCCACCGCCACCGATCACCCCACAATCAAGCGATTCGGAAGTCCCTGCTGCCGCGATCGATGATGCCTCGTACACGCTTGGCGCAGGCGATCGTATTCGCGTAGAACTTTTCAACGTCCCTGAATACAGCCGCGAATATCAAGTCCTCGTCAACGGTATCGTCAATCTCTATCTCGTAGGATCGTTATCCGTTCGAGGCATGACCCCGCTCGAAGCTCAAACCGCGATCGCTCGCAAATATGCCGCGATTGTCGATGCTCCACGAGTCGATGTCACTTTACTCGCCGCCCGACCGCTGAGAGTTGCGATCGCAGGCGAAATTACCCGCCCCGGAACTTACGCCCTCACGACGTTAGAAAACAGTAGCTTTCCCACCCTCACACAGCTAATTCAGCAAGCAGGCGGCATCACCCAAGCCGCCAACCCTCGCAAAGTAATGATCCGCCGACCCCAAGCCTCAAAACCCCCGCTGACCATTCAAGCGAACCTGTGGGAACTGACGCAAACAGGCGACATGCGACAAGATCTCACTTTGCGAGATGGAGATACGATCGTCATTCCCACCAATGCAGACATCAACCTCGCAGAATCTTCGCAACTTGCCGCCGCTAACTTTGCCAGCGATAGCAAAAAAGCACTCAACATTACGGTTGTGGGTGAAGTGATGCGTCCGGGACCGCTCGTGCTTGCCGCTGCAACAGGCGGACTTCCCACCGTCAGCCAAGCGATTCAGCAATCTGGAGGCATTACTGCACTCGCCAATGTTCGCGAAGTCGAAGTGCGACGCACCACTCGATCGGGCACGACCCAAACCTCGCGCCTCAATCTCTGGCAACTTCTAACCTCTGGTGACTCCACTCAAGATCTCGTGCTGCAACAAGGAGACACGATCGTCATTCCGAAAGGAACCACGTTGACTGCTGCCGAAGTCACTCAGGTCGGAGGTTCTACCTTTGCTCCGAGTGCAATTCGCATCAATATTGTGGGTGAAGTTGAATCGCCTGGAGCCGTTCAAGTGCCCGCTAACACTCCGCTCAATCAAGCCCTCTTAGCTGCTGGAGGATTCAATCGCCGCGCCAATCGTCGCTCTGTACAATTGCTTCGCCTCAATCCTGATGGCACTGTCTCTCGTCAACCTGTCCCGATTGATTTCGCTCGCGGCATTGATGAAAAGGGCAATCCGATTTTGCGAAACAACGATGTCATCTTAGTCGATCGTTCTGGAGGCGCAAAAGTAGAGGACACGCTTGATAAAGTAAGCGGCTTCTTAGGAAAAATTCTTCCGTTTGGCTTCTTTCTCCGTTAATTCACTTGTAACGCGGCAAGCTTCAGCCCGCACGATCGTCAGCCCTTGTGAATCTTCTATATCTACATCGCCCCTGTGAAAAACACTAACTCTTCCCCCGCATCTACGGAAACAAACGGTAAGTTATTGCCAATCTTGACTTACTCCTCTACTCCAAGCCCTTCTGATGAGGAAGGAGGGTGGAGTTTAGCCCCAATTCTGGACGTGGTGCGCCGACGCGCCATCGTAATCATCGGCGTTGCAACAGTTGTATCCGGTATTAGTTGGTATGGCTCCTTTACTCGAAAGCCGACCTATAGCAGCACGTTTCAGCTTCTCGTCGAGCCGATTACTGACAATCCAAGCTTATCGGGTCTAACCAATTCTAGTAGCAATCGAGGCGGTGTAAGCTTAGACTACCGATCACAAATTCAAGTTCTTCGCAGTCCCAAAATTCTAGAGCCGATTGCCCAGAAAATTCAAGCACAATATCCTGGATTTAACTACGGAGTGCTGATCAGTCAGTTAGCGGTTGTTCAACCTGCACAAACAAAATTAATCGAAGTTAGTTATCAGGATTCAGATGCTCAAAGAGTCAAGTTTGTCTTAGATAAAGTCGCAGAAGGATACATGCGCTATAGTCAGCAAGAGCGACAGGGAAACTTGCGTCAGGGCGTTGAGTTCGTTAACGATCAGCTCAATAAAACTCAAAGCCGCGTCGACCTTTTACAGCGACAACTACAAGCCTTTCGGCAGCAAAGTACGATCGTTGATCCGCAAGCGAAATCCTCACAGGTAGATAGTCAACTGACGGCATTAGAACAACAACGATTAGAAGCCGGTAATCAACTCGCAGAAGTTCAGCAGGTTTATAGTAGTCTTGCAGGTCAATCTGGCGCGAGAGCAGCTTTATCGCAGGCAACTTCTTATCAGCAATTCCTCGGTGAGTTGCAGAATCTGGAGCGAAAAATCGCGATCGAACAAGCCCGATTCCGAGGTGAGAACCCAACCTTACAAGCTTTACAAAAACAGCGCGATCGATTGTTACCGCTTCTTCGCGAAGAAGCCCGTCGAGTTTTGGGCGATCGCCTTTCAACGATCGAAAACCAACTGACGGTCTTGCAAGTTCGGCAAGCCGCGATCGAGAATGCGACTCAATACTGGCAGCAACAAGCCCAACAACTCCCCATTACCTCACGGCAATATACTGATCTTCAACGACAGCTTACCGTTGCCACCGAAAGCCTCAATCGCTTGCTGCAAATGCGCGAAATGCTTCAAGTCGAAGTGGCTCAGAAAACAGTGTCCTGGCAGTTAATTGCACCCCCTGGAGATCCCCAAGTTCCCGGAACTTCCACACCACAAAATCTATTGATTGGTGCATTAACTGGACTGATTGCGAGTGCAACCGCTGCATTTTTGCTTGAAAAACTCGACAACACGTTCCGTTCTTCCTCTGATCTCAAAAAGCAGGTTAAACTACCGCTGCTTGGTGCAATTCCTTACTATCCCTCGCTTTATGAAAGTTCAGGCTGGGGTGCAATGCTCAATCGCTCCACTGCCACCGCTTCCTCAATGCAATTCCTATTTTCAGAAGCATTTCGATCGCTAAATGCTACGGTTCGACAACTCAGCGTTAAGTCACCCAAACGCTCGATCGTAATCAGTTCTGCCCAGCCTGGAGACGGCAAATCTACAGTTTCTTTATTCCTTGCTCAGGCAGCCGCTGCAATGGGACAACGAGTCCTGCTCGTCGATGCAGATTTACGCAGTCCCCAAATTAGCACCTTGCTCGAACTTCCGAATCAGCCTGGATTAAGTGACCTGCTGCTAGACAACCTTGACTTCAATACGGCAATTTGTTCGATCGCCCCTCAAGAGCAAACTGGCAGTACAAGTGCCTTAGTGCGAAACACTGGACGAGGTGGGCTATTTGTTTTACCGTCCGGACAGATTCCGCTTGAACCGACAGAATTGCTTTCGAGTCAAAAGATGCAGGCACTAATGGAAGACTTGCAATCAGCGTTTGATCTCGTAATCTATGACACTCCTCCGATTCTCAATCTCGCAGATAGTAGCCTACTAGCAGCACACGCGGGTGGACTCATTCTCGTAGCAAGCTTGAGAAAAACGGTTCGCTCTGCGGTGATGGAAGCGCTAGAGAATTTAGAAACCGCTCATATTTCAGTGCTGGGAATTGTTGCGAATGGAACACGTGGACAAGCTTATGGAACACCATTGCGATATGCAGAACGTGGGGTTTCAACAAACACGATCGAGAACTGATTGATCGTAACGTTAATTACCAGGAGTGTTGAAGATCCTCGTGTTCACCGATCAATTCTTCAAAAGCGCCGAACAACCGATTAATTGATCCAACATCTGTACCTTAAGATTGACACCAGAACCGATCAACTGATCGATTTACCGGTACTGTCAACTTAATGAGAAAAACCCAGAATTAAGTACAATCGTTCCGCTACGATCACGATTTGTCTAATTTACGCGGCAGAGTTTAGGCAAGCAACCTCTCGCCAATCCTCAAATCGTTGGCGG
>JAESFQ010000110.1_pt1 | contig 29714 bp, 28 predicted proteins | sample 9269431 | NCBI WGS metagenome assembly JAESFQ01 (sample SAMN14502588, study PRJNA617103) | algae metagenome | isolation source: Plectolyngbya sp. WJT66-NPBG17 and co-occurring heterotrophs from well... | place: USA: Mojave Desert, Joshua Tree National Park, California | collected 2006-08-06 | reverse complement strand
AGCAAATTACCGTCTTTCCCAAACCCATAGTCTCTGCTAGTATACCGCCCCGATTCATCTCATAGTAGCGCGGCTCCTGTAGAAACGATCCGTCCCGAGCCCCAAAGTAGAATTTCTTACCGTCGGGCGCCATTCGAACCTCTAATCTTGGATCAAGCTGCAGCTGTGGCGAAGCTTCTCGTTGCAGCATCAAGCTCACTGAACGTGTCTGGTACGCGTATAGTCTGCTCTTGAGCCCTGGCAGTGCCTGCTCACCGTGCTCCGACCACTCAGAGATTGCTGCAGATTCCTGTACGTCCTGTACGGCGGCTCGTGTGTAACGACATTTGATCTTCGCCAAGTCTGGTGCAGGTGATGGCAGCTTGTTGAAAAGGTAGTACAGGGAAGAAGGTTCCGCGCCGGCCCAGGGATCAAAGCGACGTACCTCACCCAGATTTGAGTCACCGTTCCATACATCTGGTGAGACATCGATCTCTTGGAGGAGTTGCCGCAAAGCAGTCTTCAAGCCCTTGCTATTACGGTCAATCGAACGACGAGCCCAGTCTTCGGGTAGCAGATAGACGCGGACAAGACTGTCAAGGTGTGCGTTATCTGGCTCTTTTTGACGCAGAAACAGCCGAATCCACGACGCTTCCAGCAATCTTGATGCTTCTGAGCTGATAACATCCTTTATTGCGTCGGGAAGTTCCTGATACAGTAATTCAATCCAATCACTATCAGTTGGCGAGGCTGAAATGGCATGAAGTGGTCGCTTAAAGCGAAGGCATCCAAGCGCGATATACCGATTCATATCCTTCACTTTGTTCTCGACGCAGTCGCTATTATCAGCGGTTGAGAACATTGCTGGAGTGACAGGCGTAGTCGTTCCGGTTGCGGCAGAGACACGCGCTGAAGACGAAGATGTAGATCTAGCATCGTCACGATCGTTCATTTTCTCGTCAGCTGGCTTGTTCATGTTCTTGCGTGTCGCTTGGTGATCACTTCTGCTGCTTGTCGTGTCCCAGAAGGTAGCTGACTCAGCTGATATTAGTTCTGCCGTCACGGATGTTCATTACCATGAGAGCTAATGAGTGCAGCCGTACAGCCCAAGTATTGTGGTACGAGTTTGTGAATCAAGGATGATGATCGAATTGTAGGTGAGAGATGGGAGGCGACTGCCTAAGTGCCAAGTGTACGGTATCCGCATTGCGCGCTAACCCGAAGCGTTAGCGCGTACCATCAGCCTGTTAATCAAGCCCAGGTGAGGGCAACATCCACCTACTGTAGATCTAACAATACAACCGTGTACAAAATATTAGAAATGTTGCAATGGTTCTTTTCGGAAGGTTGCAACATGACAAGGATGCACTATATCCGGTAGTAAAGATATCTACGCGTGACGCGAGCGTAATCAATCTACGATATTGCAGACCAGGATCAGGTAATGCGGAGATGCGATCATATATAAAGAAGTCTGAACCAAGTTTTGTCCTTGGATATTCGAACGGAAAAGTCCCTGCTGCGATGCTGAAGTTCTTCGCACACGTCCTTTTGGTCGTATCGGGCGCAGTAGCTGCTCCAGTTCAGAAGGTTGAGAACGCTGCAGCAACCGTAGGCAAGATACGCGGTGTTCGCGACCCAATCTACCATCTATATCTCCAGGCCAATTCCAGGAATGGTATGCCATCATCCTTCTCTTACACTTTATCCTTTTTGATTTCCCGGAATCTCCCAACTAACAAGCATAGCATCAATCCCTGTTCTTGGACCCGAAACTGCAGCTGACGAATTCACTATTGGCGGCACTATTCAATCAAGAAAGACCAACATGTATTTGAACATCGCGACCGCATCAACAAGCTACAAGCCATTGGTTTGGGGAGCGACTGGGGAGACGACAGCTTGGGGGTTGGAGGGTGACACTATCATTACTGTGCGGGGTAGTAGCTATGGGCGACGTAAGTACTCCAGGAAAGGTTTTGTGTGTGGATCACACTCGTTAATGCTAATACTCGGTCTAGAGCTGAACTTTCTCGTATGTAAATCGGCAGATGCTAGTTACTATGACTTGTATCTGCAGACTGGCAGCGACACGCCAAGTGGCAGGACATGCAGCAACTACCAGACGATACATCTACCCTGCTTATGTTAGAAGTTGCAAGTGGGAGAGTGATGGTCGTGTCAAGCAGGTATTAGAAATATCAAATGCGACGGAGTAAAGACAAAGCTTCTCACCAAGTCGCCGACATTCGAACGGATCAGTAATCGAGATATTGGACTGGTTCATATCATAGCCGCGGCAGTGTTAACTCTATGGGGAATAGCGCAGACTGGTACCGAGGGGATCCACCGATGATTAGTGACGTATGGACCTTCTTAACGCCGAACCGCGTAGCCCTTTCGAGGGTGATTAATGGTACAGATGTGGGAAGATGCCGTGGCATATCATGCACTCTGCTTCCTTTCCAAACATTCATCGATTGAAGCCTACCAACAAACATGTCGTACAGCAGAGTAGGAGTTGTCACCGGTGCCAACAAGGTACTGACACAAGCTCACAGCCCATTCGCACGTACTAGACTGACACCCACAGGGCATTGGACGCGCTATCGTCCAGCAGCTCGCCCTACAATACCCCAAATCGCCGCTCAACAGCGGGCCCTTCTTGATCTACCTGACGGCTCGCAATCAGGGCAGGGGAGAAGCTGCTGTCAAAGACTTGGAGCAGGATGCGCAGCTCAAGCAGGCGAAGGCACTGAAGGCCGACGGCGGGCTATCTGAGATAAAGTTCCATCTGCTTGACATCACGAGCAGCAGCAGCATCAAGACCCTTGCGGACCATCTGAAGCAGGCTCACGGAGATGGAATCGATTTTGTTATCAACAACGCCGGCATCGCAATGGACGGCTTTAGTATGCAGCACTTCCCTTCTTCACATCTTTCATCGTCGCTAACAGCTACAGATGCTGAAGTTGTCAAAACTACCCTTGACTGCAACTACTACAAGACGCTCGAGGCGTGCCACACCTTCCTTCCCCTCCTCAAGCCCACCGGTCGCATCGTGAACCTCGCCAGCATGGCTGGTAAACTCAACAAATATTCCGAAGAAGTCAGAAACCGCTTCCTCGCCTCCAAGACGGAGGAGGATGTCACAAACATTATGAAGGAGTTTGTTTCTGCTGTTGAAGCTGGCAAGGAGAAGGACGCTGGCTTCCCTAGTGCAGGGTATGCTGTGAGCAAGGCGGGACTGATTGGAGGCACACGGGCGCTGGCCAGACAGGAGAGGGAGAAGGGAAGCAAGGTGCTGATCAACTGCTGCTGCCCAGGCTACGTTAATACGGACATGACGAAGGGTAAGCAAACGTTTCCCTGTGTACACAACACGTGAAACACATACTGACTTCATATACCACATCTAGGCAATGGAACAAGAACTGTAGAAGAAGGCGCACAAACCCCCGTATTGCTCGCGATACACGACATTCAAAACAAGACAGGTAGTTTCTGGCAGTACGAGAAGGAAATTGACTGGGTTGGTTAGAAGTATAAGCGAATAGACAGAAACCAATCCTGTCACCGGTCTAAGTTGTCGCATGGCTTCCACCTTTTGTGATTCATCAGACGAGTTAAATGCTCACATGTAGATAGATGCAAGTCACGATTCTCCTCAACTACACGGTTCGCGACACTGGTCTCGCCTGTTTGTACACGCACCTGGTAATATAGCACAACATATGATTGGAAAGTATCAGTACTTCACCATCCTCCATGCTATATCGCATTTCATTGCTCGTTTCAATTTCCATGGATGCAATCTTTCGCCATATCGAGTGCCTTTCGCTTGGCTTTGTTGTTCAAACTGTCAGAACGCCTTCTATGGAAGCAAACTGCCAGGTTAAAGCATTCTTGCAGTAGAGGTAACATCATCTTTCTTGACATCTTTTGGGCGTCTGCAAACACAAATAAATATGTAACGGTAAAAAGCCTCCATGGTGACCGTAGGGGACTATGTCTACAGCATCGTCGAGAGATACTTGGTGACTACTACCGGGTACGATGACGTCGCTCAGGACAAAACATCCTGAGGTCTCCAGGTCGTCGCAAACTTCTACCATCTCGAACGCTTTCATATCGCACACGAGCATCTAGTGCAGCAACGTTGGTCGGATCCCCCCCGAGTATTGCAAGCCGCCCAGACTGTCGCCGAAAGAGTGCCACCGCGCGAGTCATGACGGATGACGTTGCGGGGAAATGCCCGTCAGGCACATTTTGGATATTGTTCTCCGTATCAGCATCCACAACGCCTGACACTTCCAAGCAGCAGTTGCTTGCATACTGTAGCGCAGCTAGCTTGGATAATCATAGCACACTGCAAGCATGTGCAGGCTGGTTTTGGTGCAGTAGGATAGAGTTAAAGCACACATAAATTAGACTTTGGCCGTCACGCGTCGCGTTGTTGATCTACAAGCTCTTCGCTGCGCATACTTCCTGATATCACTATACTAAGGTCTTACTTGTACCCAGACTATGGGTAACCACGCGCTGATTTACGGTGCTTCTGGGATCTCAGGGTGGGCCATTGTCAATGCCATCCTCAACGGGTATCCTTCTAGGGACGCTTTCTCCAGAGTGACAGCCATGGTCAATCGGCCACTGACACGGGAGATGGCTCTCTGGCCTGACGATCCAAGACTGCAAATCGTGTCTGGTGTCGACCTAGTCAAGGGAACGCAGGAAGAATTAGAGAAGCAAATCAAAGAGAAGGTCAAGGATGTTGAAACTGTAACGCAGGTATACTTCTACTGTAAGTAGAAAGCTATAGGAAACACTGCCGATTCTGACGTGACCAAGCATACAAGCAGATCGACGAACCCGACGCCGAATGTAAGACCAATGAAGCGATGCTGGAGCGCGCCGTGACTGCGATCGACCATCTTTCTCCGAAACTATCATACGTACTTCTTCCAACAGGCACCAAAATCTACGGTTGCCAGATGCTAGACAAGTTCCCGTTCACAAACGATCTACCACTCAAGGAGACACTGCCGCCTATTCCCGAACCGTACCTATCCCAGCTTTTCTACTACAACCAAATTGACTGCTTGAAACGCATCTCCAAAGGGAAAAAGTGGAGTTGGTGTGAGGTCCGACCAGACAATATCATTGGTTTCGTGCCAAACAACAACGCGTACTGTCTTGCGCAAACACTGGCATTGTACCTCTCGCTATACCGGTTTGTTGAAGGCGAAGGCGCAAAGTGCCCCTTTCCCGGAACCGAGAAGTCGTGGGTGAACAAGTACAATGAGTCTCCGCAAGACATGGTTGCACACTTCTCAATCCATGCTTCTCTGCACCCCGACCAAACCGCATCACAGAGCTTCAACGTGGGTGGACAGGAAGACAGCTGGAGCGGAAAATGGCCGATAATCTGTGATTACTTCGGTCTGAAGGGGACTGGGCCAGAAGATGATTCACCACAGCCTGGCGCGTACATTGATAAGCACAAGAAGAAATGGGAGGAGCTGGAGAAGAAGCACAGTCTCAAGAAAGGTAGTGTGGACAGCGATATCACACATCCGGGGTTCCAGGTAAGTCAGAAACATCGCTGAATGCGCCGTTCCCGTATGCAGTAGCTGACACGAACTAGTATTTCATCATGACCATGTTCGACTTCGACCGCCAGATGAGCATGGAAGCTTCCCACAAGGTTGGTTACACAGAGGAAATTGGAACCAGGGAAACGTGGGCGACTGCGTTTGATCGCATGAGGAAGGCGAAAGTTATACCCTAATGCTGCAAAAGTAGGCGTCTGGTACGAGTGTCAAGCGGGTTGTAGATAACAGGGTCTGGTCTGGCCTGCGGAGCTCCGGCCTCCTGGGGTCGTGATCGCCCGGGCCCCGCGCCACGCAACTGGCGAACAAGGCCCTGAAGAAGCAATGAACCCTGCCTCCTGGCTTCTTATGCGCGTCTTTTCACCAAAGTTTCACTGCTTATAAATAGCGCATGGCTTGTGTATCTGGTGTTATGCCGTTAGCCGTCGGTCTAAGCAAAACTCCTGACTGCTAGGTGCGCAACGACAATGCTGGCGGAGCAGTTCAATCTTGGCGACAAATGACACCTCTCAATATATTACGATGATCATATCCGTGGGAGGCCCGCGATACAAGGCGGCCTTGAAGTGCCTAGGTCTGGTGGTGGTGATCTGTTTAGGTGTGTCGCGTTCCCAACGTTCCGGGCGAGACCGAGTCAACTCCCGTTGTCGCATTGAACCCCCAAGATGCCGCTCACGCGCTCGACAATTCAGCCTTCACATACCTAGTGCTAATACTCTTGTAGCAATCCCACTCATCTTCGGCCTCCCCCACAAAGCACCCGGCGTGAACCTCAGCCTTCCGCTGCGCATACTCCCACTCGGCGACTCGATAACATGGGGTGTGCAACCAGGTCAAGAGAAGGGGACGGATGGATATCGCGCGCAACTGCTACACGAGCTCATACGTATGCGCTACCAATCGGTGAACTATGTCGGCACACAGCACTCTGGACTCATGTACAACAATGATAACGAGGGGCATCCAGGGTTGACAATCAGTCAGCTCCAAGGCGCGATGAGAGGAGGGTTACAGATGCGACCGAACATCATCTTGCTGCACATTGGCACGAATGATTTGGCTCGCCCTGAGAGTATAGAAGAGAAGTGGAGCGATGCCCCGAAGCGGTTGGCAGAGTTCCTGGACGACGTGCTGGCTGTTTGCCCGGACGCCGTTGTGCTCGTTGCGAAGATCATACAGGCAGAGAATACGCAGACCAGGGCGAATATCAAAACATTCAATGATGAGCTGCATACAGCTGTGGAGGAAAAGGTCAAACAAGGCTTCAAGCTTGCGGTTGTCGATCATAGCGTCATTGGACCTAATGAGTTGGTTGATGGGCTACATCCGTGAGTGCTGTCTGTGAGACTCGGAATACACATTTGCTGATTTATACAGATCGTACGCTGGATACTTTCGCATGGGGGACATCTGGGCTGATGCTGTCAAGTCTGTTAGTGCCCGAGGAATAATAACACCGCCCGTCGCTTTGCAGCAGCAGACATGACCCGCGAAGATCGAAACCATGGATCGATAACCAGCCGTCGAAACTAATCTATCGAGCTGCACGATGTACAGTACTTTTTGACAGTAAGAGCAGGACGAGAGCTGCACAGACGTCTCACATACGATTTAAGCAATAAACATTATCAGACAGAGCACGGCAGGAGAGTAAAGAATGTGTTGCTAAAAGAACGCGGTGGGTGAATATCTCCAGTCCAGCGACCATCGCTTCACTGCAAATCGTCTTGGTTATTGTACGACTTCCGCGATTCAGGCTTGCTCATGCTATCGCAGTGCACGAGTCGCATACATCCGGCATGCGCTCATTCGCCAGGCGCGACTTTTGAGTCCTGCGCGGGGTCAACATGCGGGCACGCGGCGGCGTCCATGCTGCATCACGCTAAAGCATATCCAACCCCGACCTTTGAAGTTCATCCCTTTGGGCCCTTTCCATGAAGGCGTGATTACTCGACGCAAGTCAGCAATATACGCAAGAACACCCAAGACGATGATACATGTCGTGGAACGTTACAATCTTGTTTCTTGGGCTTTGCTTGATCAGTCGGCGCTAAGTGTCAGACGCTTTTGGCAAGTCTTCTTTACAGCTTTGCATACATGGCGTCGGAAATGCTTTGGCGAGCAGCTGCCGTTATGGAAATAATGGATGACTACACATTGTAGTGCTCGTAGCGTCATGGGCACAGGACCAGTCGGCATTTGTATATCTCGACAGTCGTGTGGTTTGTTCCATTGTCCAGCCTTACTCCATTCGTCTCGGCTTGGCCATTGTTTCTGTTTCTTCTCGACTCTTCATAATTGAGACGAACGACTAGAGCGGTCTTCACCATGGGGCTTGTAGATGAAGAACGTGTTCGTCTGGTTACGGTCTGGGTGCCTGTTGCCGTACGTTCTTGTTTGACTTGCTTCTTGACATCGATCTGACAAGTGTAGTTTGTCGCCTACATAGTCCTGACAGCAGTGTACAACCTCACACTTCACCCTCTAGCCAAGTACCCCGGTCCGTTATTGTGGCGGATCTCGCCCATTCCCTCGATAATTTCTTTGCTACGTGGTCGCATCGCTTTCGCATACAAGATTCACCACGACAAATATGGACCCGTCGTTCGTGTCATGCCCAACGAGCTCTCCTTTAACACAGCAAAAGCATGGGACGACATCTACGGACATCGCGTCGGACTGGCGAACATGGACAAAGATCCTATCCATGTCGGTGCCGTGGAAGCGATACCAGGTGCCACGAACCTAACAATGTCACCGGACATTCATCATGCGAGGCAGAGGAGAGCGCTTGCCCATGCCTTCAGCAAGCAAGCCTTGTTAGAACAGCAGTCCATCTTGAAAGAATACGTAGACCTGTTTGTGGAAAAGTTGAGAGAAAAGGCGCACAAAGGTGAACCGGCAAACATGGTTTCATGGTTCAATTTTTGCACCTTCGACATCATTGGTGATCTCAGTTTTGGAGAACCGTTCGGCTGTCTACGCGAAGGTACGTTTCACCCACCATTGTCGTCGTGCAACATTCATATCAAAACTGTGCTGACTGAGACCTTGTAGGCGAAGGTTCTGAGTCTGCGAACTGGGTCGTCCTCATCTACGAAGCCATAAAGTCCGGCGCAATTGAACAAGGAACTCGCCGCTTCGCAAAACCTGGTTCTCTCACCCAGAGGTTCCTCATGTGGTGCATACCTACTATCGTCCGCGAACGCCGATTCCGCCATTTACGCAACTCGACGGAAAAGACTGTGAAGAGGTTGAATCAGAAGGATAACGACCACCGCGATTTCATCTGGTACATCTTAAAACAAAGAGAAAAGAAGAACGAGGTTAGCGATGACGAAGTAATAATGAATGCAGCATTGTTCATTGTGGCGGGCAGTGAGACCACGGCAACAGAGTTGTGTGGACTGATAAACTACCTCTTGAGGAACCCAAGGATCTTCGAGAAGTTGAAGGATGAGTTGAGAAGCGCTGTCAAGACTGAAGCAGACATCAACATGGATGTCTTGGGTAACCTACCATACATGAACGCTTGCATCGAGGAAGGTCTTCGGATATTCCCTCCTGTACCTGTTGGTCTTCTTCGCACAGTGCCCAAAGGCGGTTCATTGATTGACGGTCATGCCGTACCCGAAAACACATCCGTTTGCGTCAGTTCCTGGGGCGCGTCACATTCGGCATCAAACTTCGCGGAGCCTGACTCTTTCATTCCTGAACGCTTCCTCAATACACCAGAGTCTAAGGCAAAGTTCGCTGGTGATGCCAAGAAAGCGGCGCAACCCTTCTCGACTGGACCGAGAGGGTGCATTGGCAGGAACCTGACTTACGTCGAGTTGAGGTTGATTCTGGGCGCGTTCTTGTGGAACTTTGATGTTGAGTTCGTGGATGGAGCACCGCTTTGGGATCCGAGGGATGAATTCAAGGGACTAAAGGCATACAATACTTGGGAGAAGAGTCCCTTGATGGTCAAACTGACGGATCTGAGGAAGACACCTGTTTAGAGTGGATTGGGGCGTCGATTGGGGCGTCGATAGCACAATGATGGATGTTAATAGCACCTTGCTTTCTAGGACTGACAGAACAACTTTGTCGTCGCTCTCTTAACCCAAGTGTAATTTGGATCGTCAAATACCTAGGCGATTGACGTGTGCACGTGACCTCGCGATGACGCGACGCGGGGCTGGCGGCTTAGTTCCGAGTCTTCTACGTCAGCGTTCGTACTCGATGCGGCTTGACATCAACAATCACCATCAATGCGCAGAAGCCCATTTTCTTCGCTTGCAAAACACGCAACATCCTCCACCAGACTCGGCACGCGCACTTCGCCTGCACGAGAGAGCTTCCTGCTACGCACCTTCCACACCCGTAAACCACTTCACGCAGCCTACAACATGCCGCAAAAGCCAAAGATCGTCAAGGTCGAGGAGCTTCCTGCCAGCGAGGCAAAGTGGATCGAGTTCCAGAAAATCTCATGGCAAGATCAAACTGGTAGAGATCGCGTGTGGGAAGCCGCGGCACGCAAGACTCGAGGTAAGGCTGGCGTCGACGCCGTAGCCATCACCACTATCATCCGTCACCCCTCGCGCCCGCCTTCCACTATCATCATCCTACAATACCGCCCACCCATCAATGCCGTCTGCGTCGAGCTTCCTGCCGGTCTAGTCGACGAGAAGGAGTCACCAAGCGAGGCCAGCGTACGAGAGCTGCACGAGGAGACTGGGTACAAGGGCAAATTGGCATTTATCAGCCCGACTATCGTGGCGGATCCTGGCCTGAGCACTGCGAACATGCAACTGGCCATGATAGAAATCAACTTGAAGGAAGGCGACAAGGAGCCGGAGCAGGTGCTGGATGATGGTGAATTCATCGAGAGGGTTGTGGTGCCAATCGATGAGCTTTACGATCGCCTGGTCAAGTATGATCAGGAGGGCAAGACAATTGATGCGAGACTTTGGCATTGGGCTGCAGGATGGCATGCTGCTAAGACTATGTTATGAGGAAGCTTTCCTGGACCTGGGAGCGTTCAAGTCACCCCAACCTTCAAAGCCAGACTTCATGGCGTAATCACTCTCCGCTAGAAAGCAAACCATTCACAAGCCTCTTAGGTGGGTTATAACATAGCATTTCTGCTACAAGACCGAGGAATTGATCACAAAATCACTCGGCTTGCCAAAATGACTAAACAAACACTGACTATCCGAGCTGCTCGCACAACGCATTATCAACGAAACTTTCTTTCTATTTTAACTGGATGCTTTTGACTATCTTTCGATTCCTCCTCACTCACTTCCACAAGAACCGCTCTTGGTCTCCTGAATCGTTGTCATCATCTTCCAGGGACGGTTACTCGGTTTTGCTTCGCACGCGGGACTGTCGCAGGGGTACTCACCTGTGTCTTTTTATCGCTAAGTTGGCAAGAGCGTGCTGCAGCAACTCTAGTAGCGACTACCCATCGGGGTCTATGACCTGTCGTCTTCCTCTTGTTCCTTCTCTTGTACACCAGCTACGACTTCCCTGATCGGCATCTTCTTCCGAGTGACGTCTTTATATAGCGCTCGATCTTACCCACCTTTACTGATCATCAGATCTCCCAGATTCATTCAGATCTACCAGTCGATGACAAGATGTACTCCTACAGTTTCCTCGCTGGTATTGTTCTCTTCATCTCGAGGATCTTTTCTTCGCTAACGATTCTCAATAGTGTTTGGCTTCTTTGCCGCCTTCACGAACGCTGCTCCAACCGATCTCAAGGCAGCACCTATGTCCAAAGATTGGCGCCATGTCTTCTCCCCCGAGAACTTTATGTCCTCGACCATCGCGCCTGGTTCATCGATGGCTTCTATACTCATGCCTGGCATGATTGGCATGTCCGGCCCAGACATTCCTCAGATTCGAGGTGAACTTCGGAACCGATGTCCTTTCTCCGTCTGGGTACGCCTTTCAATCGCAGAAAGCAACTCCTTTCGGCAACCCTGCGACAACGCTGGCGAGACCCAGATGGTCGAAGTCAAGCCAGGCCAGCGATACAAGGCGCCTTTCCCATGTCAGATGAACCAGTGCGGTCATGTCTGTACGTTTTGACCACACAGCTCCGCAGCTCTTTATTATCTTCAATGCCTCCGACTAACAATAATCCAGTAAAGGTTGCCTATAAGCCGGCCGATCTCAAAATCTACCAGATCGAGTACTCCATGGACGGTCATGACGGTCGTATGTGGTACAACCTCAGCGCTGTGGATGGAGCGCCATTCCAAGAAGTTGAGCGATACCTCACTGGCTTCGGTCCTACGTGCCCCTTCGTTCATTGCGCACCTGGTCAGTGGGGTGAGGACCTGAAACATGGATGCGACTGGCCGCTGCAGCCTGTCTGCGATACCATAGGCAGTGTCGTTGCTGTTCTTTGCGGTAGGCTTTAGATCCATGGAGATGGCTGGTGTTCGACCTGGGACCAAAGCTCTTGACTGAGAATATATGGGTCATAGGGGCCTCGATATCAGGAAGTCATAGTATAGTGGTTTAGTGCATGCTAAATAAGTAATACGTAGATATAGTGTAAAGCACGCCAAATGTCGAGACAAATTCAGTTATCGCAGCTTTCACGCTTCCTCCATTTTTAACTCCGGGAAACAACGCCACATGCACTGCGGATTCATTGGTGCTGCATCGCCTCACTATTCTCTCATCGCCTGGATCCCTACGGATCGCATGCCGCTGTCAAATCCCATTACATCCACTCATACAGTGACTGCAAAACTCCTTCGGCCAAGCAGATAATAAATATTAGTGATGAAGAGCATTTCGCACTTTGACCGCTATTGAGCCGCCAAGTACCCAGCTATGACCGCGTGTGCTTGTATTACTGCCAATTTCTTTGACCGCTCGTATACCACATGATGTCTTGCGACAATTTTAAACGCACTCAATTCCACACCGTCTCAGGTCTCGAGTCACGCATGATACCCGCGTCCTGACCGGTGGTCCTCAAGATGCGTTATTGGGAAGGTAGTAATCGGCATATAAAGGGCTCTACTACTACATTCATCTTTCTGCCTCTCTACTTCTGAAACACTCGAACGACACATCTCACTCAAACTCCCCACACTGCTCCACCCTTCTCGGTAGTCTCCAGCCGCAACAGACTCCAAGTAAAGCACATACCCAAACAAGTCTTGCCCACCCAAAAACCACCATCATCATGTACACTTTCGTCACATTCCTCTTAACTCTCCTCTCCATCTTCTCTCTCACCCACGCAGTCCCAAATCCCGCCGCCAGCGTCCCCTCCATCCGCATGATCCTCAACAACAACTGTCCATTCGACGTCTGGGTCCGTCAGGGCGTGGCCAAAGAACCTGGATCGCGACGCGGACGAGGTGAGAACTATGGTGAGTGGAGCGGCAGGGAGACGCTCGAGGTAAAGGTCGGTAGTGGCGAGAAGTACATCACGCCTGTGCCTGTTGTCGAAGATAGTTGCGGACATGCCGGTAAGCGTTAACAAGACTTTCTTTTGAAGGAAAGGTTTTTGCTGACATGCTGGGTTAGTCAAGGTCGCTCGTAAGCCGGGTCAGTAAAATACGTGCTATCAATACGAGTTCAACTGGGCAAAGGAGAATCACAAGATTTGGTATGTCTTTCATTTCCCCCTCCCCCATGCTATCCTAGCTTGCTAAAACCACATACTCACGCTCTACCTTTAACCTCCTTGCCCATCACTCTTACTTATAGTCACGCAGGTATAACCTCTCTTCGATCAACGGCAACCCTTTTACCGACGTCGCTCGCCAGATCGGTGGGCCCTACGGTTCCAAGTGCCAGTACTTCCGCTGCCAGCCTGGTCAAGATGGCTCGCAGTGCGATTACCCTCGTATTGGCAACTGTGCTACCGTTGGAGATGTCATTGGTTATCTCTGCTAGGTAAGGGAGAAGATATGAAAGACTGGAGGGGAGTAAGGGTCTGGTAGAGTGGGAAACATATCATTGGCATGTGTAGACATGGGATATCATAAAAAGGAGATTGGCATGGTATCTGGATATTCGACTGGATAAATGGACGTCCTATCTGGAACAGTAGCTAGCTCATTTCAACTGATGTGGTTCTTCCCAACTCTGCGTCACTCTGCTTCTCATATGTCTCCAACCTAACGTCTTTACATACCCTAGTTGTTCGCCGTCTTATCATTGTAATAATGTACAGTCTGATCAGCGCACCCACTCGGGGTTTGATACAGGTAGTTGCCCAGGTTGATGTACAACTTCTGCCCGGTGCACACATACCACGCACTCTTGTTCGGCCGGTTGACACCTGCAACGCTCCACTGGAGATCATCTCCGCCCCACGCAAACGTACCGTACGTGTTCTTGCTCTCAGAGAAGCTGACAGCTAGAGACATGCCGTTGATTGAGCGCTCTTCGGACACTACAGCGTAGAGAAGTTTGACGGGCGCGCCAGGAGCAGAAACTAGTTGAACCAGTTGGCCGCTGACAACTTGAAACTGACCTGCGGTTGTGTAGTCGCCTAGGAGGGCTGGACCTGTTGAATAGAGAGGCTTAGTCTGGAAGTATTTATGGAAGTTGGGTGCTGCGACTCCGCGGATCCAATAGTAGCCGCTTTGAAGTGTCGTGCCTGGCCCGGCGCCTGATGGAGTGCTACTGACGGTAGGAGCAGCTGGAGATGCGGTTGTTAAAGTTGATCCTGGCACAGATGTGGGTCGAGGCGTAGGTGTAGGCGTAGGCACCGGCGCTGCACCGGGTTGGCACTGAGAGTAGTATTCACTGGGATGTTAGAATTGATTGACGAGAGAACGATGCAATTTAGCCTCTCACTTGATCTTGACGCAGCCAGCACCTGAATTACATATTGTCTCGCCAGACCAGTTCATGCCACCACCTAGTCTATCGTTAGCAAATGCCTCCATACGGCTTTTTGATAAGCGGACATTGTTGCCAATTTCCTACAGCTGCATACGTAGTGCTGGCTAGTAAAGCTAAAAGAGTAGTGGACGAGTAACGCATGTTGGCGCCCGATTAGCAGCTGTTCTTCAAATAAGCGAAGAAATGATAGTCTTGTTGTAGAAAACGAGCTTGGAGAACAGAAAGACGTTGCCATATATCTTCTACATTCATTCCAGACCGTTGCCACATGATACTGGATATAGTGCTCAGGCCAAATATAAGTCGGACCGTGGTCGCCGCGTAAAGTGCTTATAGTGCCTTATGCCGGCAAGCGAGGACCAGAACCCGGGAACGAGGCTGAACAGCAATATGCTTGTGCGACGCCAAATTGCTTAATCAATATGCTGGGGTTCAAGTGGCTACGATCCGATCCTTGTGACTGTGGCTGACGCAGGGCTTCGCGAGTGAATCTTTAAACCGGGTACAGCTCGTATGTCTTTCCACAGAGGCTTGCTGGAAGGCAGTCTCAGTTTTGAGCCACCATCTCATCTCCGTCCCGTGTATTTTGGGCGAGAGTCGTTGTTGGTTTAGCATCCCAGATCGTTTCGCGACCGCGCGATTCGCACCCTCGGTTCGGTAAAAGGGTTGTGTCTGCAGTCTGGAGATTATCGTGGTCTGGATGATGCGCAGATTCATGTCTAACCGTCGCGTGATCGTTCGGAAGGTATCTCCGCCTCGCACTCCTCAATCCACCTCAGCAACCCCGCTAATAGGTTCCGGTCGTGCAGAAAACACAATCTTGTACCTCACGACCTCTACAATCTCCAGTTCTTCTTCCTTCGCACCGGTGTCTTCCTCAAGACCGCCCATCTCTACATCCTCGACATCTGCCCTCTCCCTCTTACGCATAACACCAATCGGCTTGCCCAACTTCTTGCACTCGCCCGTCATGCGCTGTCCCTTGCCAACGTACATGTATACGCGCTTCATCCATCTTGTGTCGCTCGGGTCGTTGATATCGGGATTGTAGTGGGGAAAGACGAGTTTCCCGACTTGTGTGGAGGGCACAGAGTCTGAAGGCGCGGGAAAGTGAACAGTGCCCTGGATCTCTATGAGCGCCAGGCCTGAGGGTGTGTGGAGGAGCTGTGGCAGGGGGTTCTCGGCGGGCGAAGGTGTCGCAGATGAGCTAGGGAGGTGGATAGGCACAGACGGCATGTTGAGAGACGCGATGGCCGACTGAATTAAACTGGGGGTTTGCGGCGGTATAGAGCAAGTGCACGTTGCGTGGTGGTGATGTTGGAGTAGGATGATGCCCGCGGGGGAAGGTACGCGACGCGCTGAGTTTTGGTGGGGCGCGTGCAATGGAACAGCACCTGGGCAGAGACGACGACAGCATATGCACACGAGTTTTGTTGAACATTCATTATTATTCATAAATATCGATTACGTACTAGAAGGTAACAATGCTGTTCTTGCAATTGTCTAAGCCCTCTTTCCGAAGACTTTGTCGAAGCCGGTGAGTGTGATCCTGTACTTGACGTTGTCGTTCTTGTACACACGCTCAACTGCCTCCTTGCAGCCCTCCTCACTAAGCTGGATTTCTTGTACCCAGCTCTTGATGTTCTGCTTGGATGCAAGCTCGAACATCTCCTCCATCTCAGGCCTGTTTCCGATGTGGGAGGCGCCCATGTAGCAGCCGTTAGGTGCGAAGACCTGGGCGGGCATCGCAGGGAGCGGGTTGTCGGGGAAGCCGACCATGTGGAAGGTTCCGTTGACCTTGAGAATGGAGAAATATTCTGCGAGGTCGAACTTGTCGGTCGCATCGGCGGTGTTGATGACGAAGTCGAACTGGAACTTCCATGGCTCAGCCCAGCCCTTCTCCTTGGTGACAATAAAGTCCTTAGCACCCATTTTCAGCGCGTCCTCCTTCTTGTTAGGAGAGTGTGAGATGACGTATGTGTCGGCGCCCATGGCTACAGACCAAAGAACACCAAAGTGACCGAGACCTCCAAGTCCGATGATACCGACCTTCTTGCCGGGGCCAGCTCCTAATCTTTTCAAAGGCGAGTATGTGGTGAGACCAGCGCACAGCATGGGTGCTGCGAGGGCAGTGTCGAGGTTGTCTGGGATCTTGAAGACGAAGTACTCGTGGCCTCGGATATGGCTGGAGTATCCGCCCTGTGCAACTGTGCCGTCGGTGTGCTTAGCACCGTATGTGTCGACTTGGTTGGGGCAGTAGTTCTCCTGGTCGTTCTTGCATTGATCACAAGTAAGATCGGCACCAATTTGAGCACCAATTCCGGCGCGGTCTCCGACCTTGACTCGGGTGACCTTGTCACCGACCTTGACGACCTTGCCAATGACCTCGTGTCCTACGCAGAGAGGTAGGGGGAGTTCCTCTCCCCATCCTCCGGTGATGGTGTGGACATCTGAAGCGCACACACCGCAAGCGTCGATGGCAATGTCGACATCGTATTCCTCAAACTTCTTGAGAGGAAGCTAGAGAAACGTTAGTACAACCACAAGCTGGAGAATTGGCTAATTCACTGACTTCTTGGCGCTTGAATGTGCTCCAATTCTTGATATCCTCCACGGCGAAGGCGTCGGTAGTATCAGGGTATGGCATTTTTGCGTTTGATTGGGTATTGGGGTATGGAAAGTGTTGTCGGGGATGAGTGAGAGATAATGGAGGGGCAGGTGTTGAGGGGTATGCACAAGTATTTCAGGCATCGGTCAATGTCCCGCCAGTTGTTTAGAATCGGCCCATCGCGTTTCCCCCAGTGAGGTCATAACAGTGGACGAGAACGAAAAGGTCCCCGCCGTTGACGCTTGTCGGGTTCCCTGATTGGGCAGGCTCACAGCCACGAGCGCGTTGTCTGTTAAGGTGCGCATGGTACCTTATTCTTGACCGTCACAGACGCGTCAATGATCGCGACTTTAACCGTTGCATCGGTGTTCAGCCAGCAGTGTCGAGGGCTAGACCTCAATCCACCCCATGTCGCCGTGGCCAACTCACACTATTGCTCTGGTCGTTCCGATCGTACCGAATCGCAGTGGGTCCGTCATCGCGTGGATAGCTTTCGTCGTCTTTATCGTCGAAAAGTATCTTGTGAGAAAGTTGCGTTTGAGGGCCGGCGGATTCAGCGATGCAGCGGCCTCGGGAGGCGATGACAGATTTTCCGAGCTCGTTCCAAACGGGCAAGGTATGATGATGCAACTCGTCCCGAGTGCCGAGCGTCACACCTTAGTTGCCGACGTCGTTCGTATTCTGGACCATCATTCCATCCTCGACCCTCCATGCCCTTCATGTTTCCTCTCACAAGCTCGTTCGGGATAGTGATCTTTCACGGTAAACCGGACTGCGTGTCAAAGCCTCTATCAGAATCCCATGCCATAGGATACCCCGCATTTGTCAATGCGGGGCGATTGGCCACAGGCTTACCCGTTTGGGCATTCCGTGATCGGGACGAGCATGTGCACATACGCTTTGCCAGTAGAAGGAGAGCGAAAGGTAATGGGCTGATAGACTCCGGGGCAATGAGTGCGAGGTTGGGTCGTCAACCATGGCGTGAACGATAACCGCCGCCGCAATCTTTACCCATTGTTTTCTTCTTCTCTTCGGCCCATCTTCCGTCCTCATCAGGTCATCTTGAACTTGACCACACCCAGCGTCTCCCGAAGTAAAGCATGAGGGTCTCTACGACCGCCGAAAACACTATGAACGCACTGCGATTCCACGGTCAGCACGACCTACGATATGAGAGGATTCCGATACCACAGGTAAAAGCTGGACAAGTCAAGGTAAAACCTGCATGGGTAGGGATTTGCGGGTCAGGTATGAAACCAAATTTGCAAATCTAAAGACTGAGACTGACGTTGTTTTATACCTCCACGAGTATCTGGGTATGTACTCGAATGACGAACATGTGGCCCATAGCTGAGTACCTAGGTGGCGCGAATCTTTGCCCTACTACGCCGCATCCAATCACGGGCGAAACGGTTCCACTAACCTTCGGACATGAATTCAGCGGCACAGTAGAAGAGGTCGGTGATGGTGTAACCGACTACAAGCCTGGTGATAGAGTGGTCATCCAACCCATCATCTACGACGATACCTGCGGCGCATGCGAAGAAGGTCTGCAGAACTGCTGCTGGTCTAATGGCTTTATAGGCCTGTCGGGTTGGGGCGGTGGCCTTGCAGATCACATCGTCGTCCCAACTTCTACCCTCTACCACCTCCCCGACAACGTTCCACTTGAAATTGGTGCCCTCGTCGAGCCCCTCGCTGTTGGTTGGCACGCAGTCAAGGTCAGCCCTTACAAGAAAGGTGACATTGCATTAGTCTTAGGAGGTGGACCCATCGGTATATCAACGATCCTAGCATTGAAGGCGAAAGGATGCGAGAGAATCATTGTCTCAGAGGTGAGCAGAAAGAGGCAAGAGTTTGCGAGAAAATTCGGAGCACACTACATCATCGACCCAACCAAGGATGACCTTGCGAAGCGCTGTCGTGAACTCACAGGAGGCAAAGGCGTACATGTAGTTTACGACTGTGCCGGCGTCCAGGCTGCCCTCAACCAAGCCGTGCATGCCACCCGCGCTCGGGGCTGCATCGTCAACATTGCCATATGGGAAAAGCCTTGCACGATCTTCACTAACGACTTCAACTTCAAAGAGAGGACGTACATGGGCATTGCGACCTACGAGATTGGGGACTTCCAGGAAGTGATTGATGCGCTGAGTAGAGGAGACATGGACCCGAAAGAGATGATTACGCAAAGGATTGGTCTCACTGAGGTAGAAGAGAAGGGCTTCAAAAGCCTAATCAACGATAAAGATAACCAGGTCAAGATTTTGGTAGAAGTCGGAGGTGGTTTGTAAGTGGACGACTTGTAAGCTGGTACGGATCGTTATGTGTTCGAACTTCTTCAGGGAGAGCTCTACAGATCAGTATTGATCGCCAATTATTCACTTTCCATGTGATAAGTACCTCAACGGTGTCAGAGTGAACGTTCTATTATGCCCAGGTCCGCGATACACTCACCGTTTCTCACCAAACGTTCGAAGAAGTTTAACTTGTCGCATAGAACGGATTGTTTAGACCTAGCACGCTCATGTTACATGTGGAATCAATGGTAAGCAGCACCATCCTATATACGAAACAAAGCCGCTAGATGTAACCATCGTCGTTCGATATCATCGTCGACGCCATTGCCAGCTACCATCTACCAGCATCCACCACCGCACTCAGTTAGGCCTACAGCGACACATCATCTAGCGGGCGATCTCGAATGAGTTCTTGGCGCCGAAGTTGTCGCACAAGTAAAAAATTTCGAATGGCCTGAACGTGTGTGCATGTCCAACTTACTGCATGAGTACTGGTGCGTCCGAATACGATGTAGCCATTGCCATCATGTTAAAGTGCGAGCCGGCAACAGCTGGGGTGCCTGTTGTTATCCCGCGAAAAAATAAGAAAAGAAGTACACGAAATGCCACGCGACCTGACATAGTTTGGGGACGCCTTTCATTGCAAGCTAATATGTCAAAGACCAACTACAAACACCCTTACTGTCATGTGTTGAACGGACAGCGAGCGGTGATGTAAGACGGATACGCGAGAAAGATCTTTCGATGACAGATACGAAGGCTGTATTCCTTACACCACCCATATGAATTCATCGCGGAAAACCTAGCAAGTAATCCTGAAGCTGTTGGAAGGACCCTTGCCTTCACATATCCCTCCATTGTCTCTGTGAACCTCTGGTGTACCTGTGCAATCAAAACCGGGGTAGAGATTCACGGCATAAATGTTAGCTAGTGGGTTCGAACAAGCAGCATGACAAACATAATTACCTTGACAAGACGGTGGATTCGCGTCAAAGACCCTCATCGTGGTACTTCCATTCCACATTTCGAGGCACAGATTGGCCGGAAAGTTTGGACGGGTGCTGACGGAACAGAAGGTGCCAGGAACGGGAGTGCACTCGGTGCAGTTCCATGTCGTGAATGAGACTCTGTCATAAGCGGCACTGGTGGTAGCCAGAACAATGCCCGAGAGGACAGTGACGGTAGTAGAGAAATGCATGCTTGCGGGAAGTCACTGAATGCTTTCGTGAGCCAAGTAGGAAGATGAGGATGTAGTTTGTAGTCGTTCACAACTGACTCGTACTTTTATACTTCGTAGTGTCGTACAAAGCATCCCGTATTACACGAGTCGACCGATCTAGCATACACTAAAGCATGCTTATACCTAGAGCTATTCCACGCTACCCATGGTCTGAAAGCGTTATCTACAACGCTGCTTCATGTTGGAGGTATTAGCATCAGCCTATGAGCTCCCAAAGCTACGATAGGCCGCGCGGGCCTAACCGTAGCTTGGGTCTGGTGTAGATCCGAGTATCGTAAGAGGCGTCGATACAGCCAGCGAGTGTGGCGAACGACTGTTGCTTGGGCAGCACAAAAGACTCTGCTGACACGGAGTGTGACTAGAGAATGACCCGTTGTATTGTTGAACATGTTGGCGATGTTGGTGGCGATGTTTTCCTGAACACAACCTTGGAAGGCTTTGGTGGCTGTATTACACTCGTTCAAACCGGCTCTCACCAGCTGTCGCAAAGAACAAACCCCTTTCCACTTGACCGTACTCTTCATCGTGCATTGCCACTCTAGACTATATGAGCCTGCCTCGGCCATGTAGCAGCACTGATGAGCCGCAGTTTCTCTCATGCTTGGTAGGAGGCACCCCCTGGGTGTAGCCTACATAGGGACGAATGCATCGCCATTGGAAGTTCCTCGCAGCATGGAAAGGCAAGACTTCAAGTTGCCCGGGTGATCTTACATCTTGGAGGCTGTGCGCCGATGCTGGATCTCTACAACAGGTCAAGGGTCGACAGAGACGGCACAGTCGGCCTACGATTGAGGCTGTTGCGTAATGCTCGTTTCTTTCACTTCATTGAGAAGAAAAACATTTTAAGAGCGAGCATGCGATTACCTGTATGAGCGCGATGACCCGAGACGAAGCGTTGTGTTGTTCTTGGCTTGCGACACCGTTTGAAATCAAAGAGACGGAGACCTCGGATGATGCCAAGACGCTAGGCCGCATACGTCATCATGTCCCTACCAACCTTCCCGAAGTCTTCTGGGGCAGCCCAGCCCCCTCGAACTTCGTCCGACCTTCGAGTTATGGCGACTGACACAATGTGTTGGCTGATGTCCGATGTCATGCATCCAGAACCTCCAATTCTTTAGTCTCTGCTTCAACAATACACACGTGAAAGTGGCCACAGCATCATTGGTCGCGTAAGTCGGTCATTATGCGGTCTTCCGACTATCAGATAACGGTGATGGCGCAGACAAGAAGACTCTTGACTGACGCTGCTTCGAATATCACATGTCTGCACTCAATCACTGGGGTATTCTTTGGGCTACGAGCTTCTTGGATAAGCCACAGTCAAACCTCCTAATGCGAAAAGTATCAGCTTGCGTTATATGTTGAACTAATACCGGACAGATCGTCGCGAAAGGCGGGAAACGAAGCGAACAAATCGAGCAGAGCAGTGATGGATGCGATTCGAAGGCCTCCCATGTTCACCGTTGCCAGGCCCCTCTACCTTTGACCAATTCGTCTCTCAATAAACAAATAAGTTCCATCACGTTTCTCCCAATATCAAATGGACGTGTGCGAAGTACGAGCACTGGTTGTCATACGCTTGCGGGCCCTTGCTCTCTCATAGCCAAAGGTGTGGTCGGCTCTACCTTGGCATTTGGTGACGCTATTAAGATAGACGAATATGGTGGTTAACAAAGTGAATCGCAGGCTTCACGCCGTTATATTTTACGCCACGATAAGGCTGCTCTGACTGGTCAAGGGCTCGGTATAGCAAATGTCGCGTGCCAGGTCCTGGTGATCAACTCTGTTGCACTTCCCGTTCAACGTTTTAGCTGCGGAACCACGGTTATGGCATGGCCAGATTGTGAAAGAAAGGGTATTGTTCACAGCGAGCGTGCCGGTTGCGATCGCGAGGTCAGAGAAGAGGGCGAGTGTGGGCTGCATCCTCAGAAGGGTCTCAACTGTTCTGAGAGTGCTGGTTGTTAATGCGCGGTTTTATTCTAAGAGAGCCGCTTGAGATGTTGTGCTCTCCCAAAATGCTGTTGTCGTGACTCTTACTCCACTCTGTCTGCTCTTTCCAACGTTTTCAGACCTGATCCGACTCGTCGCACTGCAACTGGTCCTGATGACCCAAAAAGATTCCAACATCCCAGGGTTATGAACGGTGAGCATTCGAATGAGGACACATTATATCCTTTGGTGAGTCTTTTCCGATGCATGAACCCTTCAAAGGATTAATTCTCAGACATGATCGTCGTACGGGCGTTGGGGCAGCAAGCGCGCGCGACCAACACTCGGCAGCCCTGTTCAAGCTACACAATATCATAGTTGCTTTTCTGTTACGCGAAATCACCTGCTTCGAAAAGTTTCTGATGATGAATGCATCTATGGGGCTGGCTATACGACCTCAAGACCCTCCACTGGAGCAAACTCATGATGCTAGGTCTCGACCAGTGCGCATTATGGTGCAGCTTGAACGCTGCAGGGTGCTCATACAGATGAGAAAACTTGCTGAATAGTGCTTGCCCGTCTGAGTAAGTTCAGTACGCGAAGGCAGGCGGTAAAAGACAAGCAAGGGGTTCAACAGCAAGCTGAAAAGAAGATGGGGCACGTCGGAAAGGTGGAATAACCCTCAGAATCATGTAGTACCAACATATCATGCAGGTATCCTTCTCAACAATTTAGAAACTATTAGAAGAGCGATGGTAAAGGTGATTGTAGAGTTCGTTGAAGTTGCACGTGGCACACGACGGCCGCTATTCCCAAAGTGGTATGGTTTATGAAGCTTGACGTGATTCTTCACGACGTCAAAGTTTCAAACTTCATCACGTCTCGCCGCGAAAACTCACATGTACCAAGCAGCTATTCGATATATGCTACGCTGACGCCTTTGCGATTGCGTCTCCAAGTTCTGCTGTTTGCAACCTCGATCTTCTTACGCAGAGGCGGATACCGCTTCTCTCAGCAGCGTCAACGTTACGTGCGGCGCAGACGCTACCATACGTTCTCTTACCACACAAAGCAAGCATCACGACGCCATGCAGTCGAGTTTCTATTGCCCACATTTCTTTCTCTCAATAGAGTCTCACTTCTTTCTTGCTTCAGTTGTTACTTTCTTGCTTTGCAATGTTGACGGACCGTTTCTCTTATTGTATCCTCTGTCGGTCTCATATGCTGAATTATCCCACCCACGAAGTCTTCCCATCAGCCACCTCTTTTGCTTGCTGTCTTGTATACAAAGATATTCCTTCCCCATCTCCGTCTCACCGTGGCGGATGCTCGCACAAAACTACGTCACCTGTTACGACTCTCCGGCTTAGCTCTAGCTGCGAGACTTGATACTGCCGCTTGATCTGCGCTTTGCCCACCCTGAATCGGGTGTGGCTCTTTCACCCAATCTTCGACCGCGCAGCCACCGCCTCCACGCACAACCCTCTCACGCGCGTCACAATTCATGTACATGGTGAACCACAATCTGGGTGGGTATTTAAATGCAATATCCTGAGATCACCATCACTAACCAGCAGGACACTACAGTGTAAGTTCGTATCCCTCATTAACACAATACTCACTTTCACAGGTAGGGGGTTTGAACTTCGTCACCAGTTCGAGCCCCCGCCCTAACACTACCACTGCCTTCGATGATCTTCGATGGGAACTCAGGCAGTGGTAATATCCACAAATCAAAAGACGTGCACCAAAGCGAGTAGGACCCACCCACTGGTCTGTTTGGGGTCCTAGCAGCAAGTACGCAATACCATTTTTTTGCCTTAAGTTTGGAATCTAACTGCAATTAGTTTGCTTTGTTTTCACTTTTTGCTTCTGTTGTAGCGATATTCTTGCAGGGGCCTAACCTGCTCTCACCTTCATTATAGAAACGCGCGTCACCGCTGTTCCCCGCAACAAATCGTTTGCCTTCCCCTCTCCCGCCCTACCTATCGTAGGTGAGAGGGCCAAAGCGTTGGTCAAGATCACGCCGCCTTGTAGCCGCTAGCTAGTATTAAGTTTGTAGTTTCTTGCTCCTTCTTCTCTACTTTTCTCTTCAGAAATCTAACGGTACCATTCCACAACAACACTTCATCACTACCTCAGCCTCAACCGCTAGTATCATGTTGTCGCGACTCACCCAAACTGATAGGGCTGCTCTCGAAGAGCTGCTTCGCCGCAAGACAGAGGGCATTCCAGTCTATTTGAAGCCTCTTATAACTCTGCCACTGGACGTTATCGTTCAACCATCGCCACAACAGCAATCCTTTTCATACCAGGTATAGGGCTTTGTCGATTCCTTTTCGTTACCTACTAACAATATCGCAGCGCTAACGTCAATGAAGGCGCAACGCTTGCGGGTACTCTCAAGTATCGTGGCGACATCATGATCGCTCTCAAGAACCACACCCCCATGCAGGAATGGCCCGAGCAGATGATCATCGCCTACTTCTGTTCTTCGGTAGAGAAGAATCTCAGCTTCGCCAAATACTATTGCGAGACCCGTACTCGTTTGCTTCCCAACCTCGCCGCCCGACTCAACGATAGCGACACACCCCTACAGGCCGCCTACACACTAGCCTGTATGGAGTACGACCAAGACACCGCTCTGGGCCCAGAGTTCGATCCGGCGAATCCTACAAAGCACATGCTGCGCTTCGCTTGGCACTTCAAGCGACACCCGGAAGACTGTGTTGTGCTCAACAAGAAGCGCGCCGATGCCCTAAGAATCAACACGACTAATACCTTGCTAGAGTTCGCAACAGTGCACAGTGGGGCAGAACCAAGCTGTCAGCTACACAGGCGCTCTTCGAGTTCTGCTTTGCGAGCGGTCTAGATGACCTCAGCGCCTCGGCGACAAAGGAGAAGAAGAAGAAGAGGGTCAGGGGCAAGGGAAAGACTAGAGATCTGGTTGAGGCCGCCGATGCACCGTCTGCATCATTTTCCACTCCAGAGCTTCCCACCCTCTACTACGAGTCCTCGCGCATTCGAGAGCACAGCAGGGGCAACCCTCTTCTTCAAAGTCTAGTAGCCGATATGCCTGGTGTTCGCAACATCGGTGTACACGTGGAGATCATCGACATTGGCGATCTGAGCGCATTCAACATGTTGAGCTTGAGCGAGCCTGACGAGTCGTATGAGGACGATTTGGATGAAATGTTTGCGGAGGACGATGACGTGGTGGAGGTTGATGACAGCGTCTGTATCATTGATAGCGCTGATCTGATCTTTTGGGTTAGCAAGGCTGATTCTGGCTTGTAGACAGCAGCTCGAATTTGGCGGGCGTGAGCAAGCTATGAAGAAGCTTGTTTTTATGGAGTTGGGTTACTAAACACCATTGTGAAGGTGTTTAGTAGATTTCCTGCTTGCAGAGAACTCTAGCTGATGACAATGTAACCTTTGAAGTAGGATTTAGTCTTGCGTACAATTTATTAAGAACACGCGTCTTCGTAGGTTAGCATTTAAGGTGTGTTGGTCTTTGCGCATGTGTCAATATCTGAGTATTGTTCAGATGGAAAATGGAAATCCTGCGATATTTCCGTACTGTATTCCATTGGGCAACACAAGAAGGCAGAGATGCATGAAATGAGCGAGATAATGCTCTTGGCAATTTAGCTACCTGCGCCATTCGCCATTAAATCAAATAATACGTAAGACCTACAGTCAGACTCGAAATGTTTTGCTTCCCCCTTCGTCCCATCATACCATGTCATGCAATCTGTAAATTTACAAACCCACCCTCACATCCCCCTAGTCATCCCAGCATACCTTTAGAGCTACACATCGAGTTAGCACGTCTTCTTACATCATCGGTAGATCAAAGCATAAAGAAAAGGACTTACCACAAGGGAACGGGAAGTACATATCCTGATTCTCCGTTAGATAGGCATGGTACGAGTACTTCTCTTCACCAGGGCCCATCTTCTTAGCGACCTTGTGGATCTTTCCCTGCGGTCCAAGCGCCGGGCGCAAGTTCTTCAGTCGAGCGACCTCTCTCAGCAGAGTCGTCAGCGAGATACGCGTCATTGGCAGTCCGAGGCATTGATGCGGACCGTGTCCGAGATGGATGTACGAATCTAGCGGGCGCGTGATATCAACTTCATCGGGGTTGGGGAAGATGGCTGGATCGTGGGATGCAGTGCGCAAGTTGACGAAGACGGCGTCGCCTGGTTTCAGGTCTATCGTGTGTCCGCTTTCGGTGATGGACGTGGGTTTGGCAACGGCGCGGATGACGCCTGTTTCGCCGTTGAGACGGCCTCCTTCCATGGTGTAGTGCATTAGTTTCTCGAACGCTTCTTCGCTGTCGTCTTGTGCCAGTTTCTGGATTTCGGGCCAGTGCTTCTTGCCTTCGCCTAGAATGTAGTACTCGATTGTCTGTGCAAAGAGCTGGCCTTGGTTGGACACCATGCCGCCTGCCGTGCCTAGAATATGACCCCAGGTTAGGGTCTTGGGATCCATACCGCTCTCCAACAATCGCTTGATCATGTGCACACCATAAGATTTCAAAGAAGTTTCCTGAGGCCAGATCGCCGCCATGATACTGGACAGGAATCCAGAGCTTGCAATGGCTTTCACATTCTTCTCAACAATGTTACCAAGCAGTTGAGTTGCTTTGCGCGCTTTGACGTGCAAGGGGAAGGACGACGCTGGGTCTGCGTCAAAGAAGATAAGGGCGAAGACCGAGGACATGATGAGGTAGAGTTCAGCTTCTGTGAAGATACCGTGGGGTTGGGCGGTGGTCTTCAGCGGCAGCATGAAAAGCTCGGAGCAGAAGTGAACGTGGGCCAGGTTACCGATAGAGCGGATGATGTCGACTTGGTTAAAGTCAGCAATCTTTGCGCTCTTCTCTCGTAACAGCTCCCTAGTTTTTTGTGTGTAGTAGTTCCGCACTTCCTTGTCCCACGAGGAGACGTAGAGTGCTTTGCTGACCATTTCCCGAGATGCGGTGTTCTTGGGTCCGTCGCCAGCGAGCATGAAGTCGGCAGATGCCGGGCCCATGATGTATTCCATGGCTTTGCCCCAAACGACTTTGAAGGTGGTTTGATCCTTCATGATTTCGGTGGCGAGTTTGTACTCTTTGACGAAATGCGGGTGGGATGTTGCTGCCGGCTTACTGAAATCGTAGAGGCTGTCTTTCTTCAGATCGGTGAGAGCGGTTTTCATTGCGGAGGGGATGGTCAGAGGATAATGTGCGTACACGCTGTTGTACTTGAAATGCTGTGGGAAAGCGCGTAGGAAGAGCTTATAAAAGACACAGCCATTGTCAACACCGAGATCGCTATCGACGAGATGGTAGCCCCAGTTAGTCAGAGTGCGTGGATTGTAGTCATGCGTGTAGAATCTGTCGCCACGGACCAACGCGACAGCGTCTGAGAGGACAGCACGAGAGACGGTGTACGATGGGCAAAGACCAGAACCAGGAGCCAGAGGCTTCTTCGCATCCTCGACAACGATACCAGGGTATATCTCAACCTTGTCGGGATGGTCGTATAGGTGCCTGAGTTGCTCCTGCACATACTTGTCGGACGTAATGTCTTCGAAAGTATTGTGCGGCTCTAGCTTGAAGTACTTCCTAAACTCGTTGAGCGAGCCCAAGTTCCAGGCGCGTGCTTGCTCGATGCCGAGAACCTCAATAGCACGGAAGACGGCAGGAACTCTGTTTGGACCAAAGGAGTTGGCACAGTCTTCGATGCTCGATGTCAGGATATCAACCAGACCTTGGTCAGGCAGAGTACCGTTGTCGCCCCGCTCCAACCCGGCAAAGTCGCGCTTCGATGGATCAGGGTCGGTCTGCTTGTAGACTTCGTTCAAGCGACCTAGGAATTCTCCTTTGCTGATGGACTTGGGATCCCGACCTTCACCGAAGATGCCGTCCCACATCTCCTGTGTCCACTTCTCATCCCGGTCGGAGACTGTTGAGTGCCATCGGTAAACCAAGTTAAACTCAGCAGAAACTTGGTTGCCAACACCCATAGGTAGACCAGCTACATCAGCGCGGGGGTTTAGTTGCCAGTTGCTATCAGTGCGGTTGAGATCCAAGATTGTGCGGACGTAGTCGATCAAGATTATGTTGACGTAAAGACCGCAGGTGATGAGACGGCCAGTCTGGAACAGATCATTGTCGTACTTCTTCCATGCCGCATCATATTTTTCCTTGGCCTTCTTGTCAACCTCGGCATCGCCGGTAGACTTTGGTAATTCGCTTGACGGCTTCTTGAAGCGTCCTTGTTCATTGATAGCGGCCAGGTTCTCAACTGTGTAGTTGTGGAAACGATTAAACATGATCAACATAGCGCCAACGCCAGGAGGGAAGAACAACAGCCTTGCTTCCGAAAAGCAGTCAGGCTTGATCTTTCCATCGCGTCCGGTTCTCATCATATCCTGCTCGGCCTGGTTGCTACCATACAGAGGTGATAGATCGAGGTACGAAGACGTCATGGAGACCGAGAAATCCTCGTGGCTTGTTCGGAAACAGTCGTGGATGATGATAGATGCCAGATAGAACAGCATACTCGAGATCCTGTTTGGATGCAGCTCAGCATGCTTTCTCGTCATGATGCTATCAAAGACGACGCCAGGATCTGGGCGGGCAGGAGTCTGCATCATGGATGGTTTGACTGTCCTAGCATACGGGGTTCCTGCCGCGCCAACTTGCGGGTTGACGAGGCTGTTGTTTGACCCATCTGCGGATCGGTACTGGAACTTCTCTCCAAGATACGACTGTGGTGGATGCTGCAAGTCACCCCAGAGCTGTTCTAGGAAGCGACCTGTTACTGCATCTCTTGTCTTTGACCCGTCGGGCAACGCAGCAGCGGTGCGGATGAGGCCTTCCATGAGGTAGGTCTTGTCGTCAGTATAGCCGCCAAGCATCTTCTCTTTCTGAATCTCCAGTAAGCTTTGGATGTTCTCGACACGAAGATGGGACATGTCTCGAAGACTGCCTTCAATCTTCTTGTAAAGGCTAGCCTTCTCTTCTGGTGCGATCCTGGAGCCATCACCAGTCTTGTCCGGGACTGGGGCCGCGACCGCCCCGACGAGAGCTGCTGCTGCTTTAAAAGAGTTTCCGATAGTGTTCCTCAGTGTACTGAGCTCGGATGGGTCAGCTGGTTTGGGAGGCTCGGCTCCCGTGCGGGTAT
>JAESFQ010000109.1_pt1 | contig 30932 bp, 29 predicted proteins | sample 9269431 | NCBI WGS metagenome assembly JAESFQ01 (sample SAMN14502588, study PRJNA617103) | algae metagenome | isolation source: Plectolyngbya sp. WJT66-NPBG17 and co-occurring heterotrophs from well... | place: USA: Mojave Desert, Joshua Tree National Park, California | collected 2006-08-06 | reverse complement strand
ACCTCTCGGCCGGGATCATCCGCGTCGCCATGGAGCATGGCTGCCTGCCCTACGGCAACGGCAAGGCGCGGGCCGTGGCCTGGAACCTGCCGGACCCGGTGCCGGTGCACCGCGAGCCGATCTACACGACACGCACCGACCTGATTGCGCGCTATCCGACCCTGCCGGACCGCCGTGGCTTCCGCATGCCGCATCTGGGCCAGAGCATCCAGGCGCGGTCGCTGGTGCTGGCGAAGGACTTCCCCATCATCCTCACCACCGGCCGCCTTGTCGAGTACGAGGGCGGCGGCGAAGAGACCCGCTCCAACAAGTGGCTCGCCGAGCTGCGCCAGGACATGTTCGTCGAGATCAATCTCGGGGATGCGGCGGCGCGCGGGATTGTGGACGGCGGCTGGGTCTGGGTCCATGGCCCGGAAAGCAACGCCCGGGTGCGAGTGAAAGCGCAAGTGACCAGCCGGGTCGGCCGCGGCGTCGCCTTCATGCCTTATCATTTCGGCGGCTGGTGGCAGGGCGAGGACCGCAGGCGCTTTTATCCGCCCGGCGCCGACCCCTACGTGCTCGGCGAGAGCGCGAACACCGTGACGACCTATGGTTACGACCCGGTGACTTTCATGCAGGAGACGAAGGTCACCCTCTGCCAGATCCTGACGGCCTGACGAGGTGGCGCCATGGCCCGCATGAAATTCCTTTGTGACAGCGACCGCTGCATCGATTGCAACGCCTGCGTCACCGCCTGCAAGAACGAGAACGAGGTGCCCTGGGGCATCAACCGCCGGCGCGTCATCACGCTGGACGACGGCAGGCCGGGCGAGCGCTCGGTCTCGATGGCCTGTATGCACTGCACCAATCCGCCATGCGCCGCCGTCTGCCCGGTCTCGTGCTTCTACGTCACCGCCGATCATGTGGTGCTGCACGACAAGGATTTGTGCATTGGCTGCGGCTATTGCTTCTACGCCTGCCCCTTCGGCGCGCCGCAATATCCGCGCGTCGGCAATTTCGGCGGGCGCGGCAAGATGGACAAGTGCACCTACTGCGCCGGCGGGCCGCAGGCCGACTTCTCAGCGGCCGAGTACCAGCAATATGGCGGCAATCGCCTGGCCGAGGGCAGGCTGCCGCTCTGCGCCGAGATGTGCTCGACCAAGGCGTTGCTGGCCGGCGATGGCGACATCATTGCGAGCATCTACCGGGAGCGGGTGCAGCACCGGGGATACGGCTCCGGTGCTTGGGGCTGGCGCACCGCCTATCAGCAGGACATCGGCACATGAACCGGACTGTCGTCCTCGCCGGCGCCTTTGTCCTGGGCGTCGCCGCCTTGGCTGCGGCACAGCCCCGGCCCGCAGCGCCCGAACGGCAGGCGCCGGTGCCGGAGGTTGGCGCCGCGCATGACGGCGCCCACGGCTCGCAGCCGCCCGACAGCGCGGAGCTGGATCACGCCCCAAGCCGGCCAAGCGATACCGGTGCGCCACCGATGTCGGTGCCGCTCCGCCCCGGCCCGGCAGAGCCGAATATTGGCCAGCCCGGCGTCATCGCCCAACCTGCCGGTTCCGGGCCAGGATCCGGGCCGGCCTACATCCCGTTCGGCGACCATGGCCAGCCCTCGGCAGAGACGGAAGAGACCCGGGCCGCCCGAGATGGGGGCCGGATCCATGGTTGGGTTACGATTCCGGACAGGAAGTCAGCTAACCTCATCCAGCCTGAGGGCCATGATTGGCGCCAGGTCCACAGCGTCTGGCTGCCCTGGGCCGGCGCGGCGATCCAGGCCGGAGCCTTGGCGTCGATTGGGCTGTTCTTCCTTTGGCGCGGACGAATCCGTATCCGCAATGGATGGTCTGGGCGAACCCTGCCCCGGTTCAATGCGCTCGAGCGGGCCAATCATTGGATGGTGGCAAGCTGCTTCATTGTGCTTGCCCTGACCGGCCTGAACCTGACCTTCGGCCGCTGGCTGCTGTTGCCCTGGATCGGGCCCGAAGCCTTCACCGCCCTCTCCACGGCGGGCAAGCTGGCACACAACTTCCTCGGATTCCCCTTCACTCTCGGTATCCTGGTGATGTTCGCGCTTTGGGTTCGCGGCAATATCCCGGACCGTGGCGACATCACCTGGCTGCGGCAGGGTGGCGGAATGGTGGGCGACCGGCACCCGCCGGCGGCCCGGTTCAATGCCGGGCAGAAGGCGGTGTTCTGGATGACGGTGCTCGGCGGCGGCGCGGTCGCCGTCAGTGGCTTCCTGCTGATCTTTCCCTTCACCGTCACCGAGATCCGGGGCCAGCAATGGGCCCAGATAGTCCATGCCTTACTTGCCATGCTGCTGATAGCGGGCATCTTGGGGCATATCTACATCGGCACGCTCGGGATGGAGGGCGCGGCGAGCGCCATGACCACCGGCCGCGTGGATCTCAACTGGGCGCGGGAACATCACGCGCTCTGGGCCCAGCAGCAGATGGATGGGGTCCAGCCCGCCGCCGATGCGCGCACGCCCCCCGCCGCGGGCCGTGCAAGCGCTGCATGACGCTGCGCCTGCGTGCCTTGCCGGTTCGTGTCATGGGTGACGGTAATACCGCGTGCTTCTGGCACTTCCTCGGCGATCCGCAGGGTGTGCGGGAAGCGGTAGCCGGCCGGGGCGACATGGCGGTAAGGCGGCTGGTGTCGCCCGGCCATCAAACCCGGCCAGTCCCTCGAGCCGCCGCCAGTTGGCAGCCGATCCCAACGGCCTTACCCCGACGAGACCAACGCCATGGTCTCGACCTTACATTAGCGGCTGACATGACACTCTGGGATGCCATCATGGCCAGCCGGTACGCGAGTTCCAACCGGTCAGCCGCCTGCGGTCACGACCGCGTCACGACGACCTCAAGATACTCGCTCGGCACGATTAAGGTGTCCGCGCCGCCACGGTTCATCTGGCCGAACAGCCGGCGGACGTCGCCCTCCAGGGCCGCGGCTTTCTCAGGGTCGAGTGCCGCAAAGGCTCGGTTCACCGGCCCGTAATAGGTCCTGAAGACTTCCAGCATGTGATCCGGCGAGCGGTAGCGGAAGTTGAAGACCTGCGTGGAAGCCTCGATCCGATGGCCCGGGAACAACTCGGCCAGGCGCGCCTCCGTACCCCAGAGCGCAGGCGAGCGCACGCCGGCTGGCGGCGGCAGGTGCCGACCGATCGTCCGGAAGAGCTGACCGATGAATCCATCGGGCGTCCAGTTGGCGAGCCCGATCCGGCCGCCCGGCCGCACGACCCGGACGAGCTCGGCCGCCGCCGCTTCCTGGTTCGGCGTGAACATGACGCCGAAAGTCGAAAGCACGACGTCGAAGCTGCCGTCATCGAAGGGCAGGGCCTCGGCATCGGCCTCCCGGAACACGACGGGGAGGCGTTCGGCGGTGGCGCGCTCCCGGCCGCGGTCGAGCAGGGCGCCGACATAGTCGGTGGAGGTCACCTGGGCGAAGTGGCGGGCCGCCGCGAGCGTGGCGTTGCCATTGCCGGCGGCGACATCGAGCACGCGCTCGCCGGCTCGCAGGTCCACTGCCTCGCAGACGCGCTCGCCGACGATCTGGAGGGTGGTGCCCACGACGGCGTAGTCGCCGGTCGCCCAGGTCGCCTGCTGGCGGGTCTTGACCGCCGCGAGGTCAACGGGGGCGGAAGCTTGGTTCGACAGGGCTGCGGATGCTGACATGGTCGTTCTCCTAGCGATTATGGTTTCTCGTTGCGCCGCCCTCACCGGGTACGGCACCCTTTGCGTCGCGGGCCGGCGCAGGCCTCGCGGGCGGCGAGCACCACCGCTCTCCGCTCCGGCGGTTCGCTGGTATGCCGTCCGCCCACTGCGCGGAGAGGACCTCCGGGGTCGCCGCCCCACGCGTCCTGTCCTTGGCTACTCTGGCGGCGGCGCATGGGGGCCAGCGTGGGAGCCGGCATGGGAATGCGCATGGAAACGGACCCCCGGGGCGGGGGCGATGGCGCCTCGCCGCTGGAGATCCGGCTCCTCGGGCCGCTGACGGTCATTCGCGCGGGCGTACAGTTGGCCTTGCCGGCGTCACGCAAGGTGCGCGCGCTCCTGGCCTATCTCGTACTGGCACCGCACCCGGCCCAACGGAGCCATTTGTGCGAGCTGCTGTGGGACCTCCCCGACGATCCGCGCAGCGAGCTCCGTTGGTGCCTGAGCCGGATCAGGAGCGTCCTTGACGAACCCGGCCGGCGCAGGGTCGAGACCGGGATGGACGCTGTCCGGCTCGACCTCGCTGACTGCTTTGTGGACGTGACCGAGGTCGCCCGGGCCGTACGGACCGGCGTCGAGGCGCTCGCCACCGAGCAGCTGCGGGCGCTGACCGAGCTTTTCGCTGGCGATTTTCTCGAGGGGCTAGAGCTCGAGCGCCTGTTCGCCTTCGAGGGCTGGCTCGTCGCGCAGCGGCGCCACTTCCGGGACTGTCGCGCCGCGCTGTTGGAACGGCTCGCCAGCCGGCTCCCGGAGGAGCAGGCGTTCGGCCCCCTCGATCGATGGCTTGAGCTCACCCCGTTCGACCTCCGCCCCCACAAAGCCATGCTGGCAGCGCTCGCCCGGCGCGGCCGCATACGGGAGGCGGAGGAGCACCTCTCGGCGACGGTGCGGCTGTTCGAGGCCGATGGCCTCGACGTCGCACCCCTGCGCGCCCTGTGGCAGGCGGCCAGTACACAGGCGTGCGACGCGCCGCGGCTCCGGACGGCCGCGGCCCCCCTTTCGGCTGGCGCCGCCACGGATGGAGCCCCCGCCGCAGCCCATCGGGGCTCCGTCGCGGTGATGCCCTTCACCGAGATGGCGGCAGGGCCGAAGGCGCCGGGCGGTGGGCCTGCTGACGGCTTGGTCCACGACGTCATCACGCGGCTTGCCAAGCTGCGCAGCCTGTTCGTGATCGGGCAGGGGACCGTGTTCGCGCTCCGGGAGCGGGGCGTCGCCGCGGCGGAGGCGGGCCGGATGCTCGGTGTCGACTACGTTGTCAGCGGGTCGGTGCAGCGCCGCGGCAGGCGCCTCACCGTGGCGGTCGAGCTCGCCGAGGCGCAGAGTGCCCGGATCGTCTGGGCGGAGGTCTTCGACCATGAGGTAGACGACGCCTTCCAGGTTCTCGACGAGATCGGCAACAGGACAGTCGCCTCAATCGCTGGTGAGATCGAGGCGGCCGAGCGCAACCGCGCGATCCTGCGGCCTCCGGACGCGCTTGACGCCTGGGAGGCGCATCACCGCGGCCTCTGGCACATGTACCGGTTCAACAGGCTGGACAACGAGCGAGCCCGGCATTTCTTCGAGGCGGCCATCCGCCTCGACCCGACCTTCTCGCGTGCCCATGCTGGCCTGTCATTCACGCATTGGCAGAACGCATTCCAGGGTTGGGCAGGGCGCGAGGGGGAGATCGAGCGCGCCTATGCCGCCGCCGGGCAGGGCCTGATGGCCGACGACCGCGACCCTGCGGCGCATTGGGCGATGGGCCGCGCGCTCTGGCTGCGCGGCCGCCACGACCATGCCGTGGACGAATTGTGCCAGGCCGTGGAGCTGAGTCCGAACTTCGCGCTCGGCCATTACACGCTCGCCTTCGTCCATTCGCTGACCGGCGATCCGGGCACCGCCGTCGTGGCCTCCGACCAGGCGCTCCGGCTCAGCCCCTTCGACCCGATGGTCTTCGGCATGCTCGGCGCGCGCGCCATGGCCCTCGTCCGCCTTGGGCGGTTCGAGGAGGCCGCCGAGGCCGGCGTGAAGGCCGCCGCCCGTCCGAATGCTCATGCGCATATCCTCGGGATCGCCGCCGTCTCCCTTGGCCTCGCCGGCCGGAGCGACGAGGCACGCGCCCATGTCGCCGCCATCCGCAGGGCTCTGCCAAGTTACCACGTTGGCGATCTCATCACCGCGATGCAGCCCACACCCGGAGGCGAAAGCCTGTTTCGCGAGGGGGCGAGGCGCATCGGCCTTGCGTGATCCGGCCGGCGACCGGATCGGCCGGGCCGCGTGACGCCTGCGCCGCCAGGCCGCGCCCCTGGCCCGGCATCACGGCTCACAAGCCGAGATCGGCTGGGCCGGGATGATCTTCCGGTCTCGGCCCCGGGCGAGCCCAGTGGAGGCGCCGCTCGGCGCTGCGGATCGGCTGGTCGTTCACCGCCGCAATACGGCGAGCCACCAGTCCGGCGGCATTGATCTCCCAACTCTCGTTGCCGAAGGACCGGAACCAGTTCCAGGAGTCGTCATGCCACTCGGAAATGAAGCGGAGCGCGATCCGGTCGCCGCTGTGGAGCAGAAGCTCCATCGCCACGCGATGGTCGAGCTCCCGGCTCCACTTGCGCTGTAGGAAGCGGACGACCGCGGCGCGGCCGCGCAGCAGGTCGATGCGGTCTCGCCAGGCCGTGTCGAGGCTGAATTCGAGGGACACGCTAGCGGGATCACCGGCATTCCAAGAGTCTTCTGTCGCGCGGACCTTCAGTACGGCGGCCTCATCGGTCAGCGGCAGACACGGCGCCCAGCGTCCAGACATCCGGTTCTCCCACCGAGTGCTTGGCAGCGCCGTTGGCGCTGACAGCCAGGGCAGCATCCCCTTCGGCCGCGCTTCGGGCTTTCCCGCCCGAGAAACAGAATTCGTGCGCGAACGAATGTCAGGGCTTCCTCGGCTTTTGCAAATGCCGAGCGGCAGCCGCGTGTTGGGGAAGGCTTCACACCTTCTAACGCCGTCTCATGGACCCTAACGGGCTTTGCCGGCCGCAGCGGCCTCATGCTGATGCACCGTGATCCCGGTGCTCCGCAAGCGGGAAGCTTGGGGGTGGGCACCGGTTGATCGGGATTGCGGTCCAAGCCTAAGGAGGAGATTCCAGATCATGTCGTACTTGGACGTCGCCGGCGCGCCCAGTTCCGCAGCGCCCGCCCTCGCCTCAAGCCTGTTCCCCAACCGGCCTTGGCCCGGACCGGCCGAAGCCGGGCTTCCGCTCGAGACGACTTGGCGGCAGGTCGCGGCCTTGGGTCCCAACGCCCGCGACGGGGCCGCCGTCATCGCATCCCGCTGGATCGACGGGGCCTCCGGCCGCCGTCGCGCCGAAGCCCAGGCGCCTGCCGGCCGGCATGTCCTGAGCGTCGCCCTGCGCCGGACGCGTGTCCGCCTCACCTCCAACCGGCGCGAGATCTTCGACGGGGTCATGGCTTCGGGGACGGTGCACCTCACTGGTCCCTCCCGAGTGGTCGAGGCCGAGTTTCAGGCGCCCTGCGACTTCGTCCACCTCTATATAGCGGAAAGCTGCCTGCGGGGCCGCGAGGGGGCCGGATGCGCCAGCGAAGCGGCCGAGCTTGACGGGATCGTGCAGCGCGACCCGCTCGCCGGCCAACTCGCCCGAACGTTGACCGAGGACGCCTGCGCGGGCGACCCAGCCTATGCGGAGAGCGTCGCGCGCACGATCCTGCTGCGCATCGCGGCGCTCAACGCGCAGCAGCCGCCCGTCTCCGCCCTTCCGAAGTGGCGGCTGCGGCGCGTGCAGGAGCACGTCCAGCGGTATCTGGGCGACTCGATCTGCCTCGCCGATCTCGCCAATGCGGCGGGGCTGTCGCGCTCCTACTTCGCCGCGCAGTTCCGGGCGGCGACCGGATTCCAGCCGCATGAATATGTCACCGAGCAGCGTATCGACCGCGCTAAGGAGTTGCTGGTGGAGGCGAACACCCCGATTGTCGAGGTCGCCCTCGCAGTGGGCTTCCAGACGCAGGCGCATTTCTCGACGGTGTTCAAGCGGCTGACGGGCAGCACACCGGCCCGCTGGCGCCTCGCCCGCCTCTACCGCCACTGAGGGGCCCGCTGGCCGGGAAAAAGCGCCTTCGGCCGCGGCGGAGCGGCGACCCTCAAGCGTGCGGGCGCCGCCCGGTGGCCTGTCTTGTCACGCCTGCAGCAGGCGATAGAGGGCAAGCAGCTGCAGGTGGAGCGATGATCGCAACAGGCATAAAATCGAGAAACCTAAGGAGCGATGCCGCAAATCGAAATCAAAGCAAAACATGCCGCGGTACGGCTTGCTGCCAGTGCAGCCCTCGCGCATTGACGAACGGCCGTGGGCGGGACCGTTGGCGTTTCTAGAGGGCGCGCCGCGATCCTTGACGGCTGCGGCCACTGATTTCAACAGGCCGCAAAGAGCGTTTCCGGCTGTGACTGGTAGGCTGCTTTTGCCTTCAGGATACTTCAGAAGGCTGGACTGGAAATCTGTAGCATCATCGGCATGGCCCCCCGTTGGACAGGAAGCGGGCGCGGCATCCATGAGGGCTGACGCATGGACGACCAGGGCCGATCTCAGGCCGAGGACGCGATAGCATTCGGGCCCTTCCGACTGCGCCCGCGGCAAAGGCTGCTGGAGAGGGACGGCCGCGCGGTGCCGTTGGGCGGCCGCGCCTTCGACCTGCTGGTCGCCCTGGCCGGGGCCCCGGAGCGGTATATCGGGAAAAAGGAGCTGATCGAGCAGGTCTGGCCCGATGTCACGGTCGACGAGGGCAGCTTGCGCTTCCACATGGCGATGCTGCGGAAGGCGCTCGGCGACGGCAGGTCGGGGGAGCGCTATGTCGAGACCCTGCCGGGGCGCGGCTACCGCTTCGTCGCACCGGTTTCGCGCGCAGATCGGCCGCAGCCGGTGGTGGACACCCCCCAGCCCCGATCGCACAACCTGCCGCCGAGCCCTGCACGCATGGTGGGCCGTGACGGCGCTCTCGATGCCCTCGTGGCGCTGCTCGCATCCGACCGGCTCGTCACGATCGTCGGCCCCGGCGGGATGGGCAAGACGACCCTTGCCGTCGCGGTAGGGCACGCGCTGGTCGACCGTTTCGAGGGCACCGTCCTCTTCGTGGACCTCGGGGCGGTGGCCGATTCCTCCCACGTCCCCGCCGCGGTCGCCTCGACGCTCGGGCTCCTGGTATGGGCGCCCGACCCGGTCGCCGGCATCACGGCCTTCCTGCGGGATCGGCGGGCGCTGCTGATCCTCGATGGCTGCGAGCACCTGGCCGATGCCGCCGCGGCCCTGGCCGAGCGAATCCATGCCGAGACGCCGTTTGTCCACATCCTGGCCACGAGCCGCGAGGCGCTGCGGGCCGTCGGCGAGCGCGTCCATCGCCTGGCGCCGCTCGAGGCCCCGCCCGAGCAGGCCGGATTGTCGGCCGCGGAGGCGCTGCGCTACCCCGCCGTGCAGCTCTTCGTCGAACGCGTGGCCGCCGGGGAACCCGATTTCGTGCTGGGCGACGCCGACGCGCCGGCCGTCGCCGCGCTGTGCCGCAGCCTCGACGGGGTGGCGCTGGCGATCGAGCTGGCCGCGGGCCGCGTCGGGGCCTATGGCGTCCAGGAGACCGCCCGGCTGCTCGACGGGCAGCTCCACCTGCTCTGGCGCGGCCGGCGCACGGCCGTGGCGCGCCACCAGACGCTCGCGGCCGCGCTCGACTGGAGCCATAACCTGCTTGCGGAGGAGGAGCGCGTCGCGCTGCGCCGGCTCGCGGTTCTTCAGGGCGCCTTCAGCCTGGAGGCGGCGCGGGTGGTCGCGTCGGGGGAGGGGCTCGACGGCGAGGATGTTCTCGACGCGGTCGCCGGGCTGGTCGCCAAATCCCTCGTCTCGGCCGACGCGTCCGGGCCGGTGACGCGCTACCGGCTGCTCGACACCACGCGCGCCTATGCCCGCGGGAAGCTCTTCGCCGCCGGCGAGGATGCCCGGGTCGCGGCGCGCCACGCGGGCTATTTCCGCAGCCTCCTGGCCCGGCTGGGTGCCGGCACGGCATCCGAGCCATCGCATGCGGAGATCGTGGCGCGGGACCGCGACCACCTCGGCGATGTCCGGGCGGCGCTGGAGTGGAGCTTCGGGCAGGGTGCCGATGTCGAGACCGGCGTCGCGCTCGCCACTGCCGCGGCCCCGCTATTCATGCGGCTGTCGCTGCTCGGCGAATGCCGCCAGTGGACCGAACGGGCGATAGGCGCGCTCGGAGAGGCGGCATCCGGTACGGAGCGCGAGATGGAGTTGCAGGCCTGGCTCGGGCAGTGCCTGATGTTCGCCAGGCACAACGGCGAGCCGGCCTGCGCCGCCTTCACGCGCAGCCTCGAGATCGCGGAGGCGCTTGGGCGGCAGGAGCACCAGGTCGAGATCCTCGGCTGGCTCGCCATGCTTTACCTGCGTCACGGCGACCAGCGGATGGCGCTGGCCTATGCGAAGCGGACCGAGGCAGCCGCCGCCGCCCTCGGCGATCCGCTGGCCTCCGCGGCGGCGCAGCACGCCGTCGGTGCCTGCTGCCACAGGATGGGGCGCCAGGACGAGGCCCAAATGCGCCTGGCCGCGGCGCTGGCGGCTTCACGCGGGCGGCGGAGCGGCATCTCCTTCCATCCCGCCTTCGGCATCCAGCACCAGGCCCGGATCGCGCTGGCCCGCACGCTCTGGCTCCGGGGCCATGCGGACCAAGCCTCCCAAGCCGCTGCCCAGGCGATCGAGGAGGCCACTGAACTCGGCTATCCTCACGCCTTGTGCATCGCCCTGCTATGGGCCTCGAGCGTCTCCCTGTGGAGGGGCGATTACGGCACCGCGGAGCGGCGGATCGACGCCCTGGTAGGGCACGCCGAGCGCCATATGTTGGAAGTGTATCTCGCCACCGGCCTGGGCCTGCGGGGCGAGCTGGCCGTCCGACTGGGCCGGGCCGAGGAGGGCGTTGCTGCCCTTTGCCGATCGCTCCAGGCGCTGCGCCGCGAGCGCTACGCCATGACCGAGGCGATATTCGCCCTCGCCATCACGGAGGGGCTTGCGTCGCTGAATCGCCTCGATGAGGCCCTGGCCACGGTGGAGGAGACGATCGGGGCGGGCGAGCGCATGGCCGACCTGACCGCGATGCCCGAACTCCTCCGCCTCAAGGGTGAGATCCTCGCCCGCATGGCGCAGGCAACACCGGACGAGGCCGAGGCCGTGCTGCTCCGCTCGCTGCGGCTTGCGGCCTCGCAGGGCGCGCTCGCATGGGAGCTGCGGACTGCGATGAGCCTGGCCAGCCTCTGGTCGCGCCAAGGCCTAGTCCGGGATGCCCAGGCGCTGCTCGTCTCGGTCTACGGGCGGTTCACGGAAGGCTTCGACACCGTCGACCTGCGCGCGGCCGAACGCCTGCTCGGCGAGATCGGCGGGCCCGTCGGCACGGGGGACGATCCGGCCGGCCAGCACCGGCCGATCTCGCTGAAGGCAGGCTGGGCGCGGTCGCAGGAGGATTTGCCCGCGGTCCGGGATTGCGATGACCACCCCAGGGCGACGAGGCTGGTGGATGGTTCCTCGGGGCTGGCGGGTCGGGCCGGCTGGCCCGCGCGCGCCTGACCGGCGCATCGTCTGGCTTGCTGCCCTGGGCGGGCCGCAGCGCGCACCGAGTATGAGATTTCGGGGCGGAACTCATATTTCGTTGCGCCGCACCCTGGCGCCATAGCAGGCTGGCGCGGCCCGGAGCGGGATCGCGGCCTTGGCGGACGGGGTGTTTGCGTTCGGTCCTTGGGACATCGACCTTGATCGGCGCGAGCTGCGTGCGCTTGGTGCCGCCGTCCCGCTCGGCGGCCGCGCATTCGCCATCCTGGAGGTCCTGGTCGGGTCGGCCGGTGACCTCGTCACGAAGGACGAGCTCCTGCAACGCGTGTGGCCGGGGGCCGAGGCCGACGAGAATACGCTCCAGGTCCACATCGCCGCCCTGCGCAAGGCTCTCACATCCGACCGGCAGCTGGTCAAGACGGAGCATGGGCGCGGTTACCGCCTGCTCGGGACGTGGAGGCGTCGCCTGGATGGCGCCGTTCTGCCGCCCACCCGGCGGCCGCCCGCATCGGCCTGGCCCCCGACGAACCTTCCCTGGCCGGAAAGCCCGCTCATAGGCCGGGCCGCCGCGCTGCATCTGGCCTGCGACCTGGTGTCGTCCCACCGCCTGGTCACGCTGACCGGCATCGGCGGCATCGGCAAGACGCGGCTGGCCATCGAGGTCGCGCGGGCGGCCGCGCCGGCCTTCGCCGGTGGAGCCTGGCTCGTCGAACTCGCTCCATTGGCCGATGCACGGCTGGTCCCGTCGGCCGTCTCGGCCACGCTGGGCCTCGGCCTCGGCGGAGCCGAGATCACGGCCGCGGCGGTCGCACAGGCGATCGGCGACCGGGAGATCCTGCTGCTCCTCGACGGTTGCGAGCCTGTCGTGGCCGCCGTGGCCGCCCTGGCCGATGCGGTGATGTCGGTCTGCTCGCGTGTCACCCTCCTCGTTGCCAGCCGCGAGTTGCTCCGGAGGAAGGGAGAGCGAGGGTACCAGGTGCCACCGCTCGAGGTGCCGCCCATCGGGGTTGGCGCGCCCGATGACCTCCTGCGGCACAGCGCGGTGCAGCTCTTCGTGGCGCGGGCGCGGGCACTCCGGTCGCACTTCCACCCCAATGACGGGCAACTTGGGGCGGTTGCGACAATCTGCCGGCGCCTGGACGGCATACCGCTCGCCCTCGAGCTCGCGGCGGCGCGCGCGGCAGCCCTTGGAGTGGAAACCGTCCATGCGCGCCTGGACGAGCGCTTCGCCCTGCTGACCGGCGGCCATCGGACGGCGCTGCCGCGGCACCGCACGTTGCGGGCCGTCCTCGACTCAAGCTACGACCTGCTGCCCGAGGCGGAGCGCCGGCTGCTGCGCATGCTGGCGGTCCTCACCGGCAGCTTCACCCTTGAGGCGGCAGCCGCCGTCGGGCGGGTTGGGGACGCGCCGTCATCCGACATCGCCGAGGGCCTGGCCAACCTGGTAGCGAAGTCCCTCGTGGTGCGCGAAGAGGCCGGGCCAGGCGGGCGCTGGCGGCTGCTCGAATCGGTCCGGGCCTACGGCCTCGAACGGCTTGCCGAGGCTGGCGAGGCGCCCGGGGCGGCACGCCGGCATGCCCGGTACTGCCGCAGCCTCGTCGCGGCGACGCCCCGGTAGCACGCATGGCGGACCGGCAAGCGGCAACCTCCAGGCCGATATGGCCTCAGCGCCCTGACGATGGCATGCGGGGAGCCGCCGCGCTCAAGGGCCTGCGGGCCGGATCGCTGTGAGCATTTCTGGAATTGCCTGTGCAAGGCGGGAATCCCCGGCGCGGACGGGGCGCCATCATCGTCGGGACCTGTCGCCGCTGAGTCCGAGAAGGCGACGGGTGACGGAGTACCCGATATGGCAAGGATCGATATGCCTTCGCCGCCATTGCTGGTCGGGCCAGCCGGTCCGATGCCGCGATCCGCCAGCCACGCCTCCGGTGGCAGTGGCGCGGGGCGGCCTGTACGGGATTGCGACAGCGGCAACCTCCCTGCGGCGCCATGTCGCCCGGCGCGCTTCACCCGGATCGCGCCCCATAGGCTCGCCTTGCTCGCTGCCGGTTTGGTCGCGGTCCTCGGGACTGCCGATGCAACGGAACCCCGTGCCCGGGACGATGCCGGGCCGATCTGGAATTGGCGGGAGCATGAGGCGCCGCGCGACACCGTGCAGTCGCGGGAAGCCGAGGCCGGCACCGCGCCGTCGACGGCGCAGGCGCGGCGGGATGCGGAGGAGGTGGACCGGCTTTACCGCGACCTGACGAGGTGTTCTCCCGGCGCGCCACTTGAAGGTCCGTCCCCTCCGGCACGTCGTGAGCCGGGGCGTTGACGGCGCGTCGCAGCCTCCGGCACCGCCCGGGCCTCGCCGCACGGGGCGGCCGCCATCTGAGCGCCGCATGCAGGAAGGCTCGATCGACTTGAGGCATGAGCGCCTCGATCCGCGACGATCTTCGATCGAAGGACCGGTGCCATGAGCCCGAGCGAAGCCCGCCCCGAGATCCAGGGCGTGCATCACCTGAAGCTGCCGGTCTCGGATCTCGGCCGATCGCTGGACTTCTACGAGCGGTTGCTCGGCGCGCGGCGGCTGCCCGAGGCCGACCACCGCAAGGAGGCTGATGGGGCGCTGTACGCGTATATTCTCGAGGTGCCCGGCCTGGCGGCGCTGCTGGAGCTGCGCCTCGATCCGGAGCAGGCAGAGAGGCAGCGTTGCTTCGACCCGTTCACCCTGGCGGTCAAGGACCGGGCGATGCTCGAGCGCTGGAGCCGGTTTCTCGATGCTGCCGGCATCCCGCACGCCCCGATCCTCACCGCGATCCAGGCCTGGGTCATGGTGGTCGAGGATCCGGACGGCCATCGGCTGCGGCTCTACACGCTGGAGAGGCATGGGCGGGAGCTGAAGCCGGACGAGGACAATCCCTGGCTCCACCCGTAGCGCGAGCCAATTCCAATCAGACGATGGCCCCGCTCCGGAGCGAACCAGCTTCGCAGGCCGGCCTCGCCGCAGGCGCCATGCCCCATCGTCAAGGGGCACGCGGCTCGATCTGGACGCTGACGGTGCGCCCGGCGACGAGGCGGACGCCTTCCGGCACCTGCTCGATCCGGATCCGCACCGGGATCCGTTGCGCCAGCCGCACCCAGGCGAAGGTCGGGTTGACGCTGGCGAGGCCGCCCTGGCCCAGTTGCGCATTCGCCACCGCGATGCCGCGCGCAATGCCCTCGACGCGGCCGCGCAGCAGGGCGCGGCTGCCCATCGGCCGCGCCGTGGCCGGGTCGCCGATCGCAATCGCGTCGAGGCTGGTCTCCTCGAAATAGCCCTCGATCCAGAAGGAATCCGTGTCAACGAGCGAGATCGCCGCCTGGCCGGCGGTCGCATAATCGCCGACCTGGACGAGCAGGTTGGTCATCCGGCCGTTCACCGGGGAACGGATTGTCGTGCGTTCGAGATTCACCCGCGCCTGGGCGAGCACCGCCTCCGCCTGCCGCAAGGCCGCCTGCTTCGCGGCCGCCGTGCTGGCGAAGGTCTGGCGCTGCTCCGCCGAGACCTCGAGGTCGCTCAGCGCGGCGCGGCGCTGCGCCTCGCGCGTCGCGTTCTCCGCCTCGGCCCGCGCCAGGTCCACCGCGGCCTCCGCCTGCTGGACGGCGATGACGTAGTCGGTCTGATCGATGGCCAGGACGGGATCGCCCTTGCGCACGGGCTGGTCGTCGGCAGCGGGCAGCGCGACGATGCGGCCTCCGACCTGTGGCGTGACTGCGATGACATAGGCGCGGACCGTGCCGTCGCGCGTCCAGGGCGTCGCCATGTAGGCGTCCCAGGCTGCCCAGCCGAGCGCCGCGGCGGCCGCGACGATGCCCAAGGTCAGCACCGCCGCGCGCAGCCGCGGCCAGGCCATGGCCGGGCCAGCGATGGCGCCGGCGGATGCGACGGCATCGCCCTGGCTGCCGGACCGGGCTGCGCCGGAGCCCGGCATCAGGCGCCGGCCCCGGCGGCGAGCAGCACGAGGGCAGAGAGGAAAAGGACGTAGACCGCCATCACCACCAGCGCCGGATGCCAGACATGCCGCAACAGGTCATGGCGCTCCGCCCACCACCTGAAGACGGTGGCAAGAAGCCAGGCCGCCAGCATCAGCGGCGCGACCGGCGCGACATAGACGCCGAAGAGGTTGACCTCGGCGAACCTCATGGCCGTTCTGGCGCTCCAAAATAGGCGACATGGCGGTCGAGCGCCGCCGCGGCAACCAGGATCGCGGCCCGGGTGCGGAGCCTGTGCCGCTCCTCCAGCAAGCCGGGCGCCTGATCCTGCGGCGCATGCGCCGCGCCCGATTGCCCGGCCAGGATGCGGTCGAGTTCGGCCAGCCATCGCGCCGCGCCGGCCGCGTCGCCGGCCGCGAGAGCACCCAGCATGGCCTCGGCCGCGCCGGGGTCGGGTATGCGCCGCCCGGCGCCGCGCAGCGCGATGACGCAGTGGCCCACCGCGAGCGCCGCGGCGAGCCGGGCATATTGCACCGGCTCGGCGGTGTTCGGCATGGCGACGAGCCGAGCCTGGACACGAGCCTCCCAGGCAGCGTGGGAGGGCGCCAGGGCGCCGGCGGCGAGCCGGCGCAGGTCGCGTAGGGTGAGCGCCAGCAGGCGGCGCGCCCGGAGGCCGGGGGAGGGGTGCGGCACCAGATGGGTGCCGAGCATGGCGAGGCCCAGCCCGGCAAGCAGCGCGGCGGCGGTGTTGAAGAAGGCGGCAGGATCATAGGTCATCGGGTTCGCCGGCCCGAGCAGCGGCACGAAATTGCCGGTGACGCCGAGGAAGACCCTTGGCATCCATCCCTGGATGGAGAGCGCCCCGGCGGGGATGAGGACAAGCGCGAGCGCCCCGCAGAGGCCCTCCGGTCCCGAAAGCTGCGGCAGCAGCAGGAAGGCGATCACCCCGGCCAGCACCGCCGCGGCGGCGGTTCCCAGGGCGAAGTGCCGCGCGAAGCCGATGGCGAGGTCCCCGGCGGGTGCGAAGATCAGGACCGCGACGGCGGCGAATGCGATGCAGATCGCCCCGTTCGGCCAGCCCGTGGCCAGCCACAGCAGCTCGGCCAAGCCGATGGTGGCGAAGGCGCGCAGCGCGGCGACCGCGGCCGGCAGCAGGTCGGGGAGGGGCTCGCGCGGGGCCCGCCTCGCACGCCCCCGCCCGGCCGCGCCGTCCGCTCCGGTGATGAAGAGCGCGCCACCGAGCGCCCGGCGGAGGCCGAGCAGGCCGAGCGCGGCCTGGTCCGCCACCAGCCGGAGCGACGGCGTCTGCGCCGGCAGGGCGAGCAGGCGCCGCGCCGCATCGGCGCAGGCGGCCCTGGCGCGCTGCAGCTCCGGCGGCGTGGCGCTGCCCCCCAGGCGGATGACGGCGCCCAGATCGGATGGCAGGAGGCGCAGCAGCCCCGCGGCCTCCGCCGCGCCGGCGGGCACGCGCCCGAGCTCCGCGGCGAGGCTTCGCCAGGCCGACAGCGCCTGGAAGAGTCCCCCGGCCGCCCTGCGCAGGATAGCGGCATCGAAGCGGAGCCCCGAGATCTCGCCGCGCGCCTCGTCGAGCACGGGGCCGACGCCCACCAGGCGGCGCAGCAGCTCCCGCCGCGCCGCGCGCGTCTCCGCCGGCTCGGGCCCCTCGATGGCGAGTGCTCGCTGCGCGCCGCGTCCGATCTCCGCTGCCAGGCCGGCCAGCGTATCGGCGAGCCTGCGGCGGGACTGCGCCGCCCCGGTCGCGCCAAGGACGAGCGCTGTGGCGGCGACGCCGATGCCGATCTCGCTTGCCCGGGCCGTCGCCAGATTGAAGGCGCCATGCCCGACGCCGCCCACCGCGCCGAGCAGGTCCGCCGCGATCACCGCGGTGGTGAGGCCGGCCAGGGCAGCGCCGTAGGAGGCGAAGTTAGGCAGGACCACCGAAGCGAAGCCGCAGGCGGCGCCCCAGAGGGCCAGGCCGAGGAGAAAGCCCTCTCGGCTGTCGGCGAAGGCGGCTGCGAGCGCGAGGGCCATCCAGGCTCCGGCCAGCGTGCCGAGGATGCGGAACCACCCCTTGCGCAGCGCCGCACCAACCGCCGGCTGGCAGACGGCGGCGGCCGTCGTGCCGGCCCAGGACGGCTCCTCCATCTGCAGCCAAAACGCAGCAAGCAATGCGAGGCAGACCGCGGCCCAAAGGCGCAGCCCGTAACCGGCCAGGGCCGCCACATGGCCGATCCGGTGCGGGAGCGGCACCGCGCCCGCCGCAAGCGGAGCCATCACGGCCTCAGCCCCCGCGCCGCCGGTCGGGCCCGGAGGCTTCACCGGCAACGCGTGCTTGAGGCATGGCTCTCACTCCTGGGCGGGCCCGAGGGAATGGCGCCCTCGGGGCCTCTTCGCCCGCGCCTCATGGATCAGCGGAAGGGCATCGGGGGTTGCGGCACCGGCTGACCGCGCTTCGCGTCCTGCTCGCTGATGCGGTTCAGGTTGCGCGTGGTGTCAGGGCCCGGCGTCGGTGAATCCTGGCCCTGGCGTGCGCGCTGGAGGCTCTCGGCATTCAGCTGCTCTGTCGTGGAGGCTTCGTGCTGCCCGCGGTGGTTGGCGCCCCGTGCCGAGGTGGAATTCGCCGGGCCGGAGGCCAGCGCGACGGCCAGGCCACCCAGCGCCGCGAGCACGATGGAATGACGCATGATACTCTCCCTCCCATCGCAGCCACGGGAGAACCGGGCCGCGCAACCATCATCGCCTGGGCCATGGCCCCAGGCTTCCGGCGCCGCACGCCAGTTTTCTCAGCGGCCTGCTTGTCCCCTACGGCCATGGCAATGCCCAGGACCTTCAGGGGCAGGACATCAGGGCGCGGCCAGGCTCGCACAGGCCAGCCACCAGCGCGTATGCACGGCCGAGTCCAGGACATCGCCCAGCACTCCCTGGTCCACCGGGGCGAGGTCCACGACGCAGATATCCTTGCTGGTAGTGTCGTCGCGGCGAAGCACGAATGTCCTGCATCCCTCCGGCGGCGCGGCGGAGCTCTTCTGCAGGAGCTGGGAAGCGAGTTCCAGGCTGGGGCAGGCAATAGTGCGGGTCGATTGCCCGAGAGCCGGGCCGGGCAGGGCGGCCGCCGTACCGAGGGCGAAGGCCCAGGCAGATCCGGGCAGTCTCATGGCCTTGGCATCTCCTGCAAGATGGCTCCCGGCCCGGCGGCGTCACCAACCCAGGCCCGGTCCGAAGAAGGGCCCGTCCCATGGGCCCCAGGCGTTCCAGTCCCATGCCGCGTCGGAGTAGAGCTCCGCCGTGGCCTCGCGCTGGTCGGCGATCCTTGCTCGCAGCGCATCGCGCTGGAACCGGTCATAGGCCTGCTGCGAGCCGACATAGAGGCAGTTGCAGCCGGAGGGATCCGCATAGGCATAGGTCACCACGTCGCCGCGCGTCCGCTGCACGAGCCTGTTCGGCGGCAGCCGGGCCAGCATCGCCTGGCGCTGCGGCGTGTTCGCCGGCCGGACCACGAAGCCGGCCGCCGCGAGCCTCGCCTCCTCGGTCTCGGCCCGCTGCCGGGGCGACTCGCAGCCGGTGGCGGCCAGCGCCCCGAGGAGAAGGAGATGGACCGCCCGAAGCCGCCCGGTTCCGCCCGCCATGCGCATCGCAGCCTCCGAAGCCTGGATATCCCGCCCCTGTATGGCAGCCGGGCCGGTGCGCGCGTCTTTTCCCGATGTCGCGCCCTTTGCCCGATCGAACGGAGGCCGCGGCATCGGCCACGGACGCCTCGATGCGCCTGGCCCGAGCACCGAGCGAAACCGCAAAGCGCAGGCCTCCCAGGAAGGCGCAGCGCGCCGGACCTGCCCAGACTGCCGGCCAGGCGCTGCGGGTAGGGGGTGCGATGGTTGCGGACGGCTCCGAGCACCGATGGGCGCGCCGTGGTGCGCTCCCCGCGGCGGCCGCGCTCCTGCTGGCCGGTGACGTACTGTCCGCCGCCGCGCAGCCTGCGCCGGTGCCGGTGCGGACGGCCGAAGTACGGACCACCGACGTGTCGGTCGCGATGGACGGCATCGGCACCGTGCAGGCCTATAACGAGGTCACCATCCGGGCGCAGGTGGATGGCATCCTCCAGCGGATCGCCTTCGCCGAAGGCCAGGCGGTGAAGGCCGGTCAGGTGCTCGCGCAGATCGACCCGCGCCCCTACCAGGCCACGCTCGACCAGGCGCAGGCGAAGAAGGCCGAGGACGAGGCGCATCTGCAGAACGCCAAGCTGAACCTGCAGCGCTACGAGGGCGTGGGCGACTTCGCCTCCCGCCAGCAGGTGGCGACGCAGCAGGCCGCGGTCGCGCAGCTCGAGGCGCAGATCAGGGCGGACCAGGGCGCGATCGACTACGCCGCGACGCAGCTCGGCTACGCCACCATCACATCGCCCATGGACGGCATCACCGGCATCCGCCTGATCGATCAGGGCAACCTGCTGCGCGCGGCCGATGCGACCGGCATCGTCGTCGTCACCCAGGTGCAGCCGATCTCGCTGGTCTTCGCCCTGCCGGCCGAGGCGCTGGGTAAGATCCGCGCCGCTATGCAGGCCGGGCCGCTCACCGTGACGGCAGTCGAACGCCAGGGCTCGCGCCCCCTCGGCGAGGGGAGCCTCACGCTGATCGACAACCGCATCGACCCGGCGACCGGCCAGCTGCGGCTCAAGGCGACCCTGCCGAACACGGATGGCGCGCTCTGGCCCGGGCAGTTCGTCGATGTCTCGCTGCGGCTGCGGACCGAGCGGGGCGTGCCCGCCGTGCCCTCCGCCGCCATCCAGCGCGGCCCCGAGGGCAGCTGGCTCTACGTGGTCGGCGCGGACCAGACGGTTGCCGTGCAAAGGGTCACGGTGCGGCGGTTCAGCGGCGGCCTTGCCGTGCTCGATGGCGGGCCCGCGCCGGGCACCAGGGTCGTCGTCTCCGGCCAGTTCCGCCTGACGCCGGGCGCGAGGATCGAGGAGGCGCCGGCTGATCCGTCCACCGCGGTGCAGGCGGGCGGCCAGGCGGCGCGGCCGTGAACCTGTCGGCGCCCTTCGTCGCGCGGCCGGTCGCGACCATCCTGCTCATGGCGGCGCTGCTGCTGATGGGCGCTGCGGCCTACCCGCTGCTGCCGGTGGCGCCGCTGCCAGAGGTGGATTTCCCGACCATCCAGGTCACGACCCAGCTCCCCGGCGCCAGCCCGGAGACGGTCGCCAGCTCGGTCACCGCCCCGCTCGAGCGCCAGTTCGGGCAGATTCCGGGCGTGACGCAGATGACCTCCACGAGCATCCTGGGCTCGAGCGCGGTGACGGTGCAGTTCGACCTTTCGCGCGACATCGACGGCGCCGCGCTCGACATCCAGGCGGCGATCAACCAGGCCGCCGGCCAGCTTCCCTCCGACCTTCCCTCGCCGCCGCAGTTCCGCAAGGTGAACCCGGCCGACGCACCGCTCCTCGTGCTCGCGGTCCAGTCGGAGCTGCTGCCGCTGACGCAGGTCGACGAGTATGCCGAGACCATCCTCGCCCAGCATATCGGCCAGCTCCAGGGCGTCGCCCAGGTCGGCATCGGCGGGCAGCAGAAGCGCGCGGTGCGCATCCAGCTGGACACGGCGAAGCTCGCCTCGCTCGGGATCTCGCTCGAGGATGTGCGGACCGCGATCGCGGGCCTGACCACCGACGCGCCGCAGGGCTCGATCGAACGGCAGGGACGCGCCTTCGTCATCTACGACAACAGCCAGCTCCTCGCCGCGGCAGGGTGGGAGAACGCGATCATCGCCTACCGCGACGGCGCGCCGGTGCGGGTGCGCGATCTCGGCCGGGCAGTGGACGCGGCCGAGAATGCCCGCCTCGCCGCCTATGCCTTCGGCAGGCCGGCGATCCTGCTCACCATCACCCGCGTGCCGGGGGCGAACGCCATCCGGACGGTGGAGCGGGTGATGGCGGCGCTGCCCGCGCTGCGCGCCGCCATCCCGCCGACGGTCGAGGTGCGGGTGCTGAGCGACCGGACCCAGACCATCCGCGCCGCCGTCGCCGATGTGCGGTTCACCCTGGCGCTCACGGTCGGACTGGTGGTCGGGGTGATCTTCGTCTTCCTCCGCAACCTCCGCGCCACCGCCATCCCGGCGGCGAGCGTGCCCCTCGCCCTCGTCGCCACCCTCGCCGTCATGTACGTCCTCGGCTACAGCCTCGACAACCTGTCGCTGATGGCGCTCTCGATCGCGGTCGGCTTCGTGGTGGACGACGCCATCGTGGTGCTCGAGAATATCGAGCGGCATGCGGCGGCCGGCCTCGAACCGCGCGCGGCGGCGCTGCGCGGCGCGGGCGAGGTCGGCTTCACCATCGTCTCCATCAGCATCTCGTTGGTTGCGGTCTTCATCCCGCTCTTCCTCATGCCGGGGCTGGTCGGGCGGCTGTTCCGCGAGTTCGCGGTGACCGTCTCCGCAACCATCCTGGTCTCGGTTCTCGTCTCGCTCACCCTCGCCCCCATGATGGCGTCGCGGATCCTGCGGCCGGAGCGCGCCGAGGCGCATGGGCGCCTCTACCGCGCCTCGGAACGCGGCTTCGAGGCACTGCAGGAGGGTTACCGGCGGACGCTCGACATCACCCTGCGCTACCACCGGCTGACCCTGCTCGCCTTCCTGGCCACCCTGGTCGCCACGGGCCTTGTCTTCGTCCAGATACCGAAAGGCTTCTTCCCGCAGCAGGACACCGGGCTGGTACTCGGCACGATCCAGGCCTCGCCGGACACCTCCTTCGACGGGATGCGGGCGGTCTCCCTCACGCTGGCCGGAATCGCGGCGCAGGATCCGGACGTGGCGACGGTCGGCATGTCGCTCGGCGCGGCGGCGGGCCTGACCGAGAACCAGGGGCGGATCTTCCTCTCGCTCAAGCCCCGGGACGAGCGCGAGGCCTCGGCCTTCGAGATCATCGACCGGCTCCGACCGAAGCTCGCGCAGGTGCCCGGCGCGATGCTCTACCTGCAGGCGGTGCAGGACATAAATGTCGGCGGGCGGCTAACCAGCACCCAGTACCAGTTCACCCTGCAAGACGCGGATGCAGCGGAACTGGCGCAGTGGGCGCCGCGCGTGGAGGCCGCCATGCGCGCCTTGCCGCAGCTCCGCGACATTGCCACCGACCAGCAGTCGGGTGGGACCACGCTTACGGTCGAGATCGACCGCGACGCCGCAGGCCGCTACGGCATCACGCCGCAGCAGATCAACGCAACGCTCTACGACGCCTTCGGCCAGCGCCAGGTGGCGCAGTACTTCACCGAGGTCAACGCCTACCATGTAGTGCTTGAGATGCTGCCGGAGATGCAGCGCGACCCTGCGGTCCTGCAGCAGCTCTTCGTCCGCTCGCCGCTCTCCGGGCAGCAAGTGCCGATGTCCTCCTTCGCGCGGTGGACCACGGCGCCGACCAAGCCGCTCGCGGTGAATCACCAGGCGATGTACCCCTCGGTCACCATCAGCTTCAACCTCGCGCCCGGCGTGCCGCTCAGCGGGGCGGTGGAGGCGGTCCAGGGCGCAATGCGCGGGATCGGTGCGCCGGGCTCGCTGATCGGTGGCTTCCAGGGCAATGCCCAGGCATTCCAGGCCTCGCTCTCCAGCGTGCCGCTGCTGATCCTGGCGGCGCTGGCGGTGGTCTATATCGTGCTCGGTATCCTCTATGAGAGCTTCATCCACCCGTTGACGATCCTCTCGACGCTGCCCTCGGCCGGCTTTGGGGCGCTGCTGGCGCTCTGGGCCGGCGGCTACGGCTTCGACATCATCGGCATGATCGGTGTGATCCTGCTAATCGGCATCGTGAAGAAGAACGGCATCATGATGGTGGACTTCGCAGTCGCCGCCGAGCGCGGCGAGGGCAAGCCGCCCGAGCAGGCGATCCGCGAGGCCTGCCTGCTGCGCTTCCGGCCGATCCTGATGACGACGGCTGCCGCGCTTCTCGGAGGCGTCCCGCTGCTGCTCGAGGGCGGGACGGGGTCGGAGGTGCGGCAGCCGCTCGGCGCGGCCATCGTCGGCGGGCTGGTTTTTAGCCAGCTCTTCACCCTCTACACCACTCCGGCGATCTACCTCGCGCTGTCGCGTCTGCGCTCGATAGGCCATGCGCGCGGCATGACCCCGCAGCCGGCCGAATAAATTCGGCTATATATTAACCCTGGATCTCGCGTCTGCGGCGAGATGGCAGGGCGGCTCACAGGTGACCAGATTCTGCCTGGACAGTGAGGTGTTCCCCGGATTTCGGACAGGTGGTTAAATTTGTCTGGTCGCAGAGCATTGCTGGAACCCGGATGACGGGCAAGCGCACGCGGTACACGGTGGATTTCGAGGCAAAGGTGGCGCTGGAGGCGCTGCGGGGTGAGCTGCCGACGGCGCAGCTAGCGGTCAAACATGGCAGTCACCAGACGATAGTGGGTGAATGGACGCGGCAAGCCATGGAGGGGCTTACGGCGGTGTTCTCCCGGCAAGTCGGCGGCGCAAGAGAGCGCCAAGGCGTCGGAGGCGGATGTCGAGAAGCTGCACGCCAAGATCGGCCAGCACTGGTGGAACGGGATTTTTTGGCGAAAGTGTCCGGTCGATGAGCCTGGAGCGGCGGCGCCAGATGATCGAGCCGGAGCACCTGCAGCTGTCGGTGGTGCGGCAGTGTGAGCTGGTCTCGATTAGCCGGTCGGGTTCCACCACCGGCTTACCGGCGAGACGGCGCTGAACCTCGAGTTGACGCAGATGATCGACGGGCAGTTTCTGGAGACGCCCTGGTATGGCTCGCGGCAAATGGCGCGGCACCTGCGGCGCTAGGGCTAGGTGGTCGGCCGCAAGCGCATCCTGCTGCTGATGACGGAAATGAGACTAGCGCCAATCTATCATCGTCCACGAACGATGGTGCCGAACCCCGAGCAACGGGTCTTTTCCTACCTGCCAATGCTGTGCGGCTTTCTGCACCTGGTTGCGGTGATGAACTGGGCAACGCGCAAGTTGCTGGCCTGGCGAGTGTCGAACACCATGGAGGTGGAGTTCTGCTTTGAGGTGCTGGAGGAGGCCATGGCGCGGTGCTTCGACCAGGTGCATCGCCAGGGCGACCGGGTCGCAACCAGGCTGCAGCGGGCGCAACTCGCGGCGCAGCCGCCCTGGGACGAGTAATGCCGAAGCCAGGCCCGGCGTCGAGGCCGGGCGCTGGCGGGATGCTGCGAAGCCGGAGGCGCGGTCCCGGCGCAAGTGGTGGGAGGCTGCAAGCCTCGCGCTGGGCAACGCCTCCGCTGGCAGACAGCTCACCCGCCCGTTGGACGCATGCCGACCGCGGCGGCACTCATGGCCCCGCGGCGGTCCTTGGGGAGCCGCCATCGAAGGGAGCCCGCCCTCGCCGTTTGCTGTACCGGATGAGGCCGTTTGGCCAGCGCCGGTTTCAGCTTTTCGGCAAGGCGTAGGCGATCACGGAGGCGCCTGCCGCGGTGCCAAGCGAGTCGTGACCTCCGGCGACCACCACGACATACTGTCGGCCATCCGCTCCCGTGTAGGTCATGGGCTTGGCTTGGCCACCCGCCGGCGACCGGCCTTCCCAGAGCTGGCAGCCCGTAGCAAGCGCATAGGCACGCAGGTAGTAGTCCAGCGTGCCGGAAAGGAAGGCGATGCCCCCCGCCGTCACTACCGGCCCATAGAGATCAAGGACCCCCATCCGGAAAGGCAGCGGCACGGGCGAAAGGTCGCGCACGGTGCCGTTGGAGTCATCTAGGCGATCCGGCCCGTGGTCAGGCTCGCCTCGGCGACCAAGCTCCAGGGCGGCGCTTGGCAAGGAATGCCGAGCGGCGAGGTGAATACAAAGAGCTTGACGGCATAGGGCACGCCGAAATTTTCGTTTAGGGCTGGCAAACTGCCCTTTGGCGGCTCCCCTCCTTGGACGTAGAGGACTTCGTTATCGGCCCGAGGCACAAGTTGCGAGACGAAGGCGAGGTAGGCCGGCGTGGCAAAGACGGCCTGCCGCACAGGGTTCAGCGCGACGCTGCCCCAGTTGAACACGCCAAAATCGCCCGGGTAGATCAGCGACCCTTGTAGCGAGGGCGGCGTGAATCGACCGTCGTAACGCAGCCAGTGGAACATGATCCGGCAGGCCAGCTGGTCGAGGATGGTGGCGTCCCACATGTCGGCGCCTGTCAGGGGGCTAGGCGGAGCAAGGGAGAGGGCCGAGACCGGCCGCATCGGCGCGGCGTGGTCGCCGGACGCGGCGCCCTGTGGCGCTGGCACCTCCTGCACCGGGAGAATCGGACGGCCGTCGCGGCGGCCCAGCACAAAGACCTCGCCCTGCTTGGTGGGCTGCACCAGCGCCGGGACCCGCTCGCCTTCGATGGTCAGGTCGAGAAGGCTCGGCTGCGCCGGCACGTTGTAGTCCCAGAGGTCGTGATGAGCCGTCTAGAAGCGCCACCGCACCTCTCCGGTGCCGAGGTGGAGCGCGACGACGGAGGAGGAAAAGCGCTCCACGCTCGGGCTGCGGTTGCCGCCCCACTGGTCCGGCGGCTGGTTGCCGCCGACCACGACGAGTCCGTCCGCCACCACGGGCGGCGAGGTGGAATAATAGGCGCCCGGCGGGACATTGGGCATGCTCACCCAAAGGTTCACCTGCCCCGTGCCGGCCCCAAAATTGCGGCAGACCGCGCCGCTTCCAGGATCGACCGCAACCAGGCGCCCGTCCGCGGTCAGTAGGAAGAGCCGCGCGGCGCAGTCTGCGGTTGCCGCTGTCTCGGCCGCCACGGGCAGGTTCGGCACCGCGGCCTGCGCGGCTTGAAGACGCGCCGCATCCGGAGCCGAGCCCACGCCGGCCCGTAGATCCGCCGCATAGGCGAGGCCGCGGGAGGTCATGTGCTGCAGTGCGAGATCGTCGCGCAGGTGGGTGTCGTGGCGCCACAGCACCGCGCCGGTGGTCGCGTCCACCGCGTCCACGTCCTGATGCGGCGTGCAGAGGAACACGCGGTTGCCGATCCTGAGCGGCGTGACCTCGAAGGTCGTCTCGACCGGGTCCCCTGAACGGCCGCGCGTGTCGCCGGTGTGATAGTGCCAAGCGACTTGCAGCCGATCCACATTGCCTGGCGTGATCTGGCTAAGCGGCGAGTAGCGCCGCCCGGACTGGGTCCGCCCGTAAGCGGGCCATTCGCCCGGCGCCACCTCGCCCGAGGCGGCGAGCGGGGGCGTGTCCGGCGCGGCTGCAAGGCTGCCGCCCTGGCTATGGAGATCGGCAAGCCATGAGGCGGCCGTGACCAGGAGGCCGAGGCCGGGCGTGGCCGAGAGCGGAAGGTCGCCGCGCCAGCCGAAGGCGCGGGCGCCGAACGGGCACATGACCGAGGGCGTCAGGAGAAAAAGCCCAACCAGAAAGGAGCCTCGCCCTATCCGACGGCCCCAACAGCATGCGTCCCGCGGCCTCCACAAAATTGGTCGCGGCCGTCAACGGCTGGTCGAGCTCGTGCGCGATGGCGGAGCCCATCGCCCCGAGCGCGTTGGCGCGGGCCACTCGGAACAGGTCCACCTGGATCTCGCGCAGCCTGGCCTCGGCCTGCCGCCGTACGGTGATGTCGCGGACACGCCGACGATGCCGAGCGTGACGCCGGCTGCATCCCGCCAGGGCGCCTTGGTCATCAGCATGATGCGGGATCCGCCCTCCGGCAGCACGACCGCATTCTCGAAGACGCGCACCTCACCCAAGGCGATGACGGTCTGATCGCCGGCCTCGGCCACCTCGGCCAACCCGGGTGGCATCAAATCGGCAGCGCAGCGGCCGACCGCCTGTTGCGCGGAGACGCCGAGGAGGGCCGCCGCCGGAGCGTTGAGCAGCACATGCCGGCCCTCGCAGTCCTTGGCGAAGTTGGGGTCCGCGCTGCCCTCGAGCACCGACGAGAGCAGGTCGTGGTTGCTGCGCAACGCTGTCTCTGCCTGTCGCAGCGCGGTGATGTCGTTGCAGGCCTCCACCACGGCGAGCGCCGTGCCGTCGGCTCAGCGCCGCAGCGCCCAATGACTGGCGACCACCACCGCACCGCCATCCGCCCGCCTGTGGCACAGCTCGCCGCGCCACTCGCCCGATGCAAGGAGTTCTGCCTCGGTCTCCGCCATAGGGCAGGGGAACTCCGTCGCCAGCAGGACATGCGACACCTGACCCGGCGCCTCGGGGCGGCTCCGGCCGAGCAGGCGTTCCATCCCGGCGGTCCAGAGCCTGATCCTGCCACTTGGCTCCCGCACAAGTATCTGGGCCAGATCGAACATCGCCAGCAAGGCCTCCCGCTCCGATGTCCGACGACGGCGGTCGGCCTCGGCGGCAGCCAGGACATGGGCGACCGCGTTGACCTCGCGCACCGGCGTGGCGAGGAGCTGGCCTGCCCCGCCCGATACGGCGAACTGGGCAAGAGCCTGGATCGGCCGCGCAATGTGCCGCGCGAAGCCGAGCGCCAGCGCGACGGCCAGGGCGGCCAGCAACGTGCCGGACACGGTGATGATCCAGAGCGAGCGCTCCAGCGGCACGGAGAAAGCGGCCTCAGGCAGGGAAACGATCACGGCCCAGCCTGCGACGGCCGAGCGGTTGAAGGCCGCAACCACCGGAGCCCCGTCATCCGCGGTGGTGCGGACCAGCCTTCGTCGCGGTCTTCCATGCCCTGCAAGGTCGCGGCCGGCAGGCGCAGGCCCAGATAGCGCATTGTCTTGGCGTTGCGAGCGACGACGAGGCCCTGGCGGTCGGCGATGCTGGCGGTCATGGCGGCCAGCACCTCCTCCCGCTGCAGCAGTTCGCCGAGGATGGCCGCCGGAACCACAAGGCGAAGCAGGTAGATGACCGAGCGTTCCACTCCCCGCACCGGCGCGATGACCGCGAAGGACGGCTGGCCGTTGGCGTCCTTGGCGGGGATCAGGTCGGACACCTGGGGCCGTTCGGTTGCGCTGGTCCGCCGCTCGGCCTCCGCCGAGGGAGTGCCGGAGGGAGCGTAAGCGGTTGCGCCGGCGCCGGATGTTCCGTCGACCTCAGAGAGGATGATCTCCGCGCCGGGTGGCCGCGGCACGTCGCGAACCCGCAGGCGAAAGGCGGCGACGTTTCCGTTGCGCAGATAGTCGGAAGTCGCCAGGACGTCGAGCATCGCCTGGTACGCAGTGAGGCGACGATCAAGAGTAACGGCGATCCGCCCTGTCGCCTCACGGGCGAAGGCCTCGTGCTGCGCCCGCTAGACCTCCGCCATGCGGAAGAGGAGGTAGGCCCCGAGCGCGAGCGCCGGAGCCGGCAAGGCGGCGCAGAGCAGGCCCAGGTTCCAAGCCAAGGGGCGGCCTGGCGGCATGGAGTGGGACCTGGCCCGCCCTCTTCTGGTTGGACCCGCCGGGGCCGGCGTTCCCGGAGAACGTTGCCGCCGGAGCATGAGCTGCCTCGAAAAATGGCGATAGCCGCTCGCGGAAGGAGGAGCCCTCGCATCTCCGGTGGGCGTCGCGCATTGGGTAGGTATGCCCGCGCAATGGGCTCGCTGCCCGGCAAAGGACAGCACTATGTTCTTCGATTCCTGGACTTCCCTCGTGCGTGTCGTCGTCGTCGGCACGCTGGCCTATGTTGCACTGGTCGCCCTGCTGCGTGCCTCGGGCAAGCGCACGCTTGCCAAGCTCAACGCGTTCGATCTGATTGTGACAGTCGCGCTCGGGTCCACGCTGGCGACCGTGCTGCTGAACCAATCGGTTGCCCTGGCCGAAGGGCTGGTTGCCTTTATGCTCCTGGCCGGACTGCAGTATGTGGTGGCCTTTCTTTCGGTGCGCTCCGCCCGGTTCGATGCCCTGGTCAAGTCGGAGCCCACCCTGCTCCTGCATCGCGGCCGTTTCCTCGATCGCTCCATGCGGAGTCAGCGTGTGACACGGGAGGAGGTGGTCTCCGTCCTCCGGTCGTCCGGCCTCGCAAGTCCGGAGGACGCTGCTGCGGTGGTGCTCGAAACCGATGGCAGCCTCAGCGTTATCCCGGCATCCGCGGCCGGCAGCGGCGAGATCGACGTCCTGCAGGGTACCAATCGTTCCGGCCTGCAGGCGTGACGGGCGGGCCGCGGCGAACTTCGGCCGACCGATGCCGTTCCGGTTCATGCAGCATGCGGAAATGAGGGCGATGACCATTGAGGCTGCGCTCGCGCAGCGCTGTCATCCGGTGAAGACAATGCCGGTGGGCCGAACGGCGCAGGCATTGGCCCAGTGACGGCCGCGCGGTTGCGCCAGTGGTGGGCCGACCTTCTCGCCGCCTTCTGGGTGAGGCCCACCGCGATGACGGCCCTCGCCATCATGGCGTCCGAGGGACTGGTACGCACGGAGGGCGCCATGAGCCTACCGTCCTGGATCGAGGCCTGGGTCTATGCCGGCGGCGCCGCCGGCGCGAGGGATGTCCTCGGCGCAGTGGCCTCTGCGACGATCGGCGTGGCTGGCACGACCTTCTCGATCACCGTCGCGGCCCTCAGCCTGGCCTCGAACCAGATGGGGCCCCGTCTGCTGCGCAACTTCACCCGCGACCCTGGCAACCAGTATGCCCTCGGCGCCTTGTTGGCCACCTTCGCCTATGCCCTGGTCGCGCTCCGCTCTGTGCACGAGGCCGAGGAAGGTGCGTTCGTACCGCAGCTCGCGGTCTCCGTCGCGCTGCTGCTTGCCTTTGCCTGCGTCGGTGTCCTGATTTGGTTCCTGCATCATGTCGCGCTGTCGATCAACGTCGATCGCGTGATCGCACTGGTCCATGGCGACCTGTCCGAGGCCCTGGCTCGGCTGCCCGGCATGGATGGCGCGGCATTGCCGGGCGGCGAGGATCGGGTCGTGCCGGAGGGGCCGAGGGCTTCCCTGCTGACACCCGGTGGAGGGTACCTGCGAGTACTCGACGACGCTGCCATCGCTGAGTGGGCGAAGCAGCGCAACGCCTGCGTGATGTTGCGCGTGCGCCCCGGCGACTTTGTCTTTCCCGGCAGCATCATTGGCGAAGTCGTGCCCGCGGCGGCACGAGAGGAAGCGCAGGGGGCACTCGCCCGCGCTCTCACGCTCAGGGACTCCCGAAGCGTGGAACAGGACCTGGAGTTCGTGGTGCGCCAGTTGGTCGAGATCGGGTTGCGCGCCCTGTCGCCTGGCGTTAACGATCCCTTCACGGCGATTGCCGTCCTGGACCGGCTAGGTGCGGCGCTGTGCGAGCTTGCATCGCGCAGCCTGCCTTCCGGCACAACGGTGATCGATGGAAGGCTCCGCCTGTCGCGCGGCGCAACCGACTATGCGGGGTTGGTCGATGCGATGTTCCACATGCTCCGGCAGGCCGGGGCGGGGACGCCTTCGGTGATGATCCGCTTGCTGGAAATCCTGGCCGAGGCCGGCGCCGTGGAGCGCGCCATGGATCGGCGCCGCTGCCTGCGTCGGCACGCGGATCTGGCCCGCGACGCCGCGCTGCCGGGAACGCGCGACGCCACGGCGCTCGACGCCATCGGGCAACGGCACGGTTCTGTCCTTCGAGCAATGGAACGGCCCGCCGAGCCCTGGTCCTGAATGGCCTTTCCCTCCCAGCGCCTGCCGCGCCGCCGCTTCGGCCTTCTGCGCAGGCTCACTGCATGGGAAGCCTTCGCGCGCATCCCGCCTGTGCAGGCGCCTTATGTTAAAGCGCAGTTCGACTTGGGTGTGGGAAACGCGCAAATCTGACGTGGGCTGACTACATAATGTCCTATGTCTAGCCTCGGATCTCGTCGTCTCGGCCATCTTGAGTCCGGCATCCGGGCGGCGTCCGGCGCGCAGA
>JAESFQ010000108.1_pt1 | contig 30943 bp, 28 predicted proteins | sample 9269431 | NCBI WGS metagenome assembly JAESFQ01 (sample SAMN14502588, study PRJNA617103) | algae metagenome | isolation source: Plectolyngbya sp. WJT66-NPBG17 and co-occurring heterotrophs from well... | place: USA: Mojave Desert, Joshua Tree National Park, California | collected 2006-08-06 | reverse complement strand
ACCAGCACCCGCTCCCGCGCGGGTTCCGCCCGCGCCAATAGTCTGGCCATGCCGCGCCTCCAGAACTCGTCAAAGGATCCCTCAATCAACGCCGTGCAGCAGCAAACTTTGCCAACCTAGTTTTTTTCCCCTCCCCACTACGACGCTACGCGTCGCAGCGGGGGCCCCATCGGAAGGGCTTTCTCGCCTGGCGCGTCGCGTCCCGCCATGGCAAAGCCGCGGCGGGTTTTGTCTGGCGGAAGCTGGAAAAATCAGAACCGGTTGTTCAGCCGCAGCAGAACCCGCGTCTCGTCGAAGTTGGCGGCCTTGTCGTAGCGGAAGGCGCCGCCGAGGCTGAGCCGCGGCGTGAGCGCATAGTCCACATCCGCCCGCAGCCCGCCGATCAGCCCACTCGTGGACTGGCCCGGGTAGCGCGCCAGGCCGGCGCCCTCCTTCCGGGCCGCATCCGCCTGCAGGTCGCGGTTGTTCGGGAAGAAGTCGCTGTCGCTCTCGCGCCAGTTCACGTAGCCGATCGTCCCGCCGACGCGGTAGCTGAGGTCGCCGATCTTGCTGCGGTAGTCGACGGGCAGGTTGATCGCCGCATAGCTCTGCGGGCTGTAGTAGCCGCCCTGGCCATAGGTGAAGTAGCGCAGGTTCTTGTCGAAGGCGAAGTAGACCAGGTCGACGCCCGTCGTCAGCTCCGTATCCCCGTCGCGGATGATCGGGTAGCCGAAGCCGAGCCCCGCCTCCGTCCGGGTGTTGCGCGCGACCTGGTCGCCCTCGTAGACCGCATAGCCGCCGCCGGCATAGACATAGCCGCGCCCGACCGGGATCTCGACCTGCGCCCGCCCGCCGGTGCGCGTCACCCCGCCCCAGCGCCCCTGGACCGGATCCCGCGTGCCCGACCAGGACAGCAGGCTGTCGGTGACTGCCCGCCGCTCCGCGGTGAAGCGCAGGCGGAGGTTGTCGGTGATCGCCGGCGCCAGCTCGATCCCGCCAAGCAGGTTTGTCGCCTGGAAGCCGAGCGGCGTCGTCCCGACATCCGCCCGCAGCCAGTCCGACCGCGCATAGCCGACCGAGACGCCGACGCCGGAGGCCGTGCTCGGCCCTGCCCCGCCGGGGCCGTTGAGCAGGTTGGCGCCGAAGCGCCGCCGCGTGTTCTCGTCGGCGCCGAGCCTGCCGCTGTCGATGGTGACCGGGCTGATCGTCGCGCTGAGCCGCCCGCCGAGCGCCCCCGGCGAGACGGAGGCCGTCACCGAGCCCGAGAGTTCGTTCAACCGGTCGAGCCCGCGCGAGCCGGAGCGGGCCCGGCCGCCGACGGTGCCGTTCATCCGCGGCGCCGTCTCATCCTCGAGCGCCGCAAGCTGCGCCGCGATGTCCTGCGCCACCGGGTCGCTCGGCAGCGCCACCAGCGGCGCCCGCCCGGGCGTGGCGACGAGGCCGCCGCGGGCGAAGGGATTCTCCGCCCCCCGGAGGGAGACCGGCGTGGCATCCCCCGGCAGGCCGGCCCCTTGCGCCATGGCGACCGGCCGCGCCACCTCCTGCTGCCGCTGCTCCGCCGCCAGCTCCAGCGCCCGCCGCGCCCGGCTGTCCTGCCCGGAGGCGCGCGCCACGCGGGCCTCGAGCAGGGTCGCCCGCGCATCCTGCGGCGCCAGCGCCCGCCCCTCGGCCACCAGCGCCTCCGCCCGCGGGCGGTCGCCCGCGGCAAGTGCCGCATCCACCGCGCTGCGCCGGGCATCGAGGTCGCGCGGGTCCCGCGCCAGCACCTGCTCGGCCAGCCGCATCGCCTCCGCCGGCCGCCGGGCCCCCTGGTACAGCCGGGCGAGCGCCAGCCGCAGCTCGGGGCTGTCCGGGTTGGCGGCGAGCGCCGGGCGCAGCCGCTCGAAGGCACCGGCCTGGTCGCCACTCGAGTTCAGCCGGTCGGCGGCGCGGATGGCGATGCCGGTGCGCAGCGAGGCGAGGTCGCGCCGCTGGTCCGCCGGCAGGCTCGTCGCGTCGGCGGCATCGGCCAGCGCCCCCGCCTCCGCCTCCAGCCCGGCCCCCAGCAGGGCGCCGGCGATGGCGAGCTGCGCCCGCGCGCCGCCCGCCCGGTTGGCCGTCTGGCCGATCCGCCCTGCCTCGGCCGCACCGAAGCGGTCATTGGCCGCGGCGAAGGCGCGGATCACCGCCGCCGCCGTCGCGCCCGAGGGGTCGGGCCGTGCCGCCAGCATCAGCAGCCGCTGCCGCCCCTCGATGTTGCCGCCGCGCAGCATCTGCCCCGCCCGCTCCACCTCGGCCGTGGCGCGCGCCCGCTGCGCCAGCCGCGCCATGTCGGCGCTGCGGCGGCCGGGCGGGATGCGGTTGATAAGCGCCTCCGCATCGGCGGCCCGGCCCTCCTCGTCGGCCAGGAGGGCGGCGGCCATGACGGCGTCGCCGCTCGCGCCGCGGGCCGCCAGCTCCTCCACCAGCGCCCGGCCCTCGCCGGCCCGCCCCTCGCGCCGCAGGGCACGGGCGAGGTCGAGGCGCACCCAGGGATCGTTCGGCACCAGCGCCATGGCGTTGCGTAGCAGGGCGGTGGCTGCGGCCGGGTCGGCCGCCCGCGCCGCCTCTTCGCGGTACTGCGCCGCCTGGGCCTCGCCCGGCGAGAGCACCGGCCGCGGCGTCGCCACCGCGACCATCTCCGAGGTCCGGCCGAGCGCCCGCAGCGCCTGGTTCAGCCCGAGCTGCGCCGGCACGAAGCCCGGCCGCCGGGTCAGCGCGGTGCGGAAGCGCTGCTCCGCCGCCGCCGGGTCGCCGCGCTTCAGCGCCAGCTCGCCGAGCGCCACCTCGGCATCCGTCTTGTCGTCGGCCTCGCGGCGGACGGCGCGGCGCAGCACCGTATCCGCCTCGTCGAGCTTGCCGGCGCGCAGCAGCGCGCGGCCCTCGGCCAGCTCGGCGCCGTAGCTGGCGCCGTCCAGCGCCTTCTGCCACTGCGCCGCGCGGGCCGGGTCGGCCGCGACGGCGCGATCCAGCAGGGTGCGGGCCTCGGCCGTCTTGCCCTCGCGCAGCCGGACGATGCCGAGGCCGCCGAGCGCATCCGCGTCATTCGGATTGGCGGCGATGGCGGCCTCGAACTGCCGCGTCGCATCGCGCAGCCCGCCCGCATCGAGCCGGGCGAAGCCCTCCTGCCGCGCCGCAGCGCCGGGGTCGGGCGGCGGGACGGCGGCGCGGGCGGTCTCGATGCGCCGGCGCAGCTCGTCATCCTCGGGGAAGCGGCGGAGATAGGCCTCCTGCTGCGGCACCGCGGCCGGGTCGCCGATGCCCCAAACCAGCGCCTGCCGCCAGGCCCGCCGCGCCTCCGTCCCGATCCCCGGCTGGTCGACCAGCCCTGCCAGCCGCTCGATCCCCTGCGCCCGCGTCCCGGGCTGGTAGGTCAGCGTCTGCGCATAGGCGAGGCGTGCGCGCGGGTCGCCATTCGGCCGCTCGGCCAGGGCGGCGAGGCCGCGCCGCCCTTCCTCGCCGCCCGCCGGGGCTGCGGCCATGGTCTGGTAGTATTCGAGGGCGAATTGCTCCGGCGGTCCGGCCTGGCCGAACAGCGCCCGGTAGCGCGCCACCGCCTCGGCCGCCTTGCCGTCGCGCGCCAGCTGCCGCGCCGTCTCCAGCGAGCCGCGGTCGATGGTGGCGCCGCGCACCGCATTGTCGACCTGCGCCCGCTGCTCCTCCGTCCCGCCCGCCGCGCGCAGCCGGGCGAGATAGGCCGCCGCCGCTGTGCGGTTGTCCCGCGCCGCCTCGATCCGCGCCGCGGCGGCGAGGGCGTTGGTGTTGGTCGGGTCCGCCTGCAGCGCCCGCTCGATGGAGGAGGCCGCGAGGTCGGCGCGGTCCTGGCTCAGCCAGCGCTCCGCCTGGCGCACCAGCAGCTCCACCGCGGAGCGGCTGCTGCCCGCATTCGGGGCGAGGCTCGCCTGCGCGGCGAGCGGGGCCTCCGCCGGCTGGGCCAGGCCGGCGCAGGGCGCCAGCAGCGCGAGCGCCCCGAGTTGGGCAAGCCGGGTCCTCATCTCAATGGGCCTTCTCGACGGGGGTGCGGCCGCGCAGGCGGATCGCCGCGCGGCGGCGGAGCATCCAGTAGAAGCAGCCGCCCATGGCGAGCGCCGCCGTCACCAGCAGCGCCAGCGCCCGCTCCGGGTGGTTGCCGAACCAGATCTGCGGCAGCAGCCACCAGCCCGGATCGCCGGTTTCGTAGCGCGGCATGGCGCGATAGGCGGTGACCGGCCCGCCGGCCATCACCACCACATCGCCCTGGATGCGGCGGGACTGCACCGGGTCGCGCAGCGCCCCGGCCATGGCGGCGACCGAGGCCTGGGTGGCGCCGGTGATGGCGACGATGGACTGGCCGGACTGCAGCGGGCTCTCCGTGCCGATGATGGCGCCGAGCCCTTCCCCGGCATCGGCGAAGGCGGCAGCGGCGCGGTTGCGCTCGCCCCGGCCCGCCTCGCCGAGGAAGACGGCGCGGACATCCTGCAGCGCATCCGGCAGGGCGAGCACCAGCCGCTCGCCCTCCAGCCGCACCGGCGTCTCCTTCAGCAGCGTGGCGAAGGCGGGCATGCGGCCGAGCGGCCCGATCGCCAGCAGGTCCCGCCCGGCGACGGAAGCGAGGCCGCTGGCATGCACCACCTGCACCCCCGTCGCCGGCAGGCCGACGATGACGGAGAGCTGGCCGATCAGCTCGAGGAAGACCTGCGTCTCCACCGCCGTCGGCCGCTCCGGCAGCACCACCGCGGTGCCGGAGAGGTCGGCCATCCGCGTGAAGGGGAAGCCGGCGGAGGCGAAGAAGCCAAGGTTGGGCATCCGCGCGTAGCGGTGGATGCGGCTCAGGTCGATGGTGCTCTCCGGTTCTACCGAGGCGCGCAGGTCCGACGGCGTGGCGACGCATTCGCCGCGCGCCAGCGGCCGCATGTCGAAGCGGAGCTGCAGCTCGTCCCGCCCGAGCAGCAGGTAGGGCGGCACGCTGGCCCGGCCCTCGCGGAGCTCCGGGCTGCCGAAGACGCGGCGCCAGGCTGCCTCGAGCGGCCACCAGAGCTCGCCTGGGTTGAGCGGCAGCGAGCGCAGATAGGTCTCCGAGACCGAGACGTCGAGCCGCGAGGCGGAGATGTCGATCACCGGCCCCGGCGGCGCACGGTATTTCAGGTCGACCGGGAAGCCGTGGTTGCGCCAGGTGAGGATGTCGGGCGCGGTGCGCAGCGGCACGCGGATCGGCGCCGGGGCGTAGCCATAGCCCTGGAGGTCGGCCTTCTCGACCAGGCTGCCGAGCGTGACCGGCCGGTCGGTCGCCACCCAGCGCGGCGAGTCGTAGGGCCGGCGCGGGGCGATGCTGGGCGGCGCGACGCGCGCCAGCTCCCCCGACAGCGCCGCCTTGCCGACGGCGAGCACCGAGGCGGCGGCGGCCACCTCCGCCTCCGTCCGCCCGCCGAGGACGAGCAGCGTGCCGAAGCTGTCGGACGGGTTGGCGACGAGGGCGATGGTCGGCCCGTCGAACCGCGGCAGGGCGAGGCCGGGCACCGCATCCGTGCCGAGGGCGAAGACCACCGCATCGCCCTTGGGCGGCGGGGTGCGCTCCACCGGGAAGCTCGCGCCGCGGTAGTCCGCCTGCACCGCGAACCAGGAGGTGGCGATGGCCGCGGCGCGCAGCGTGCCGGGCCCGGCATTCTCGGCGATCACCACCGGCAGGGTCAGCGCCCCGCGCAGCACGCGCCGGTCGAAGAGCGGCTCCGGCAGGCGGGCGAGGTCGCGCGTCGGCGGCAGCCGCTCGATCCGCATGGAAACGGTCGAGAGGTCGGAGACGGTCGCCCAGAGCAGGCCGGAGAGCGGGTCGTTGCACTCCACCGCATAGCGGCCGGAGAAGCGGAAATTCAGGCGGTTGATGTCGCTGAAGAAGAGCGGGTCGAGCGGGAATTCCATCGGCCCGAAGGCCTGCCGCGCCGGGTCGACCGGGATGGTGCCGACGAACTGCTCGTTCAGCGTGATGGCGACCTGCGACAGCGAGGGGATGAGCTGCGGCGAGACGCCGCCGGAGACGGAGAGCTTCGCCTCCGTCACCACCTCGTCGGCGCGCAGGCCGAACTGCACGCCCTGCAGGTCGGAGATGCCGCGCAGCTGCATCGGCCCGGCGAGGCCGAGCTCGCGCAGCGTCGGGTTGATCTGGCGCACGCCGTCGACCGGTTCGGCCGGCCGCGCCGCGGCGGCCAGGGGGGCCGGCGCCAGGGCCGGCAACGGCTGGGCCGAGCTGCCCGGGGCGAAGGCCAGGAGCCCGAGCAGCGCGCCGGTGACGGCGGCTGCCACCTGCCGGCGCCGCCGCGGCTCCACCACGTCGGAGACGCGGACGGGCGCGGCCGGCGCCGGGCCCCCGGCCCGCATCGGCTTCTGCACCGTCTTCGGGAAGGCGATGCGGTACTTGCGGAAGACCGCGTCAGCGGTCGCCAGCACGACATTGGATAGAGAGCGAAGCGGCTTGTCCACGGGCCAGTCATCCCAGTGCAGCCAGGCATCGGGCCGGCCGAAGAAGACGCGGGCGACGGCCGCCTCGTCGGCGAGCGTCTCCACCACGAAGCGGAGGAAGACCTCGTCATCCACCCAGCGCAGCACCTCGGCCTGCACCTCGATCAGCTCGCCGCAGGTCTCGAAGGCGATGCTGGCGCGGTCGCCCTCCATGGAGCCGAGCGGGCGGGCCAGGGTGATCCGGGCGCCGGAGAGGGAGATGTTCGAGGTCTGCGCCTGGATGCTCTCGCCGCTCGCCAGCCTGAGCGTCGCCGGCACCACCGCATCGGTGCGGGCGCGGACGCGCATCTGCTCCCGCTCCCGCCCCACCGCCACGGCGGCCGAGGCGGGAATGACGCAAAGCGCGGCCCATATGGTGTTCAGCAGATAGGCGCGGTACTGCAGGGTGGAGCTGTCGGTGGTGGCGATGCCGACGAGGCCGATGCCGAGGCCGATCAGCAGCAGCACGGTCAGCACCACCATGGGCAGCACGGTCGGCAGGTCGAGATAGCCTTCCTCCACCATGCCGCCCTTGTCGGTGACGTTGAACTTGCCCTTGGTCGGGTCCCAGAGCGTCTTGAAGGTGACGGGGACCAGCGGCCAGGCGAGCGAGGCCTCGTAGATCTCCGACCAGAAGGAGTGGCGGTGCTTGCCGTTCAGCCGCGCCGTGGTGGCAACCGCGTGGAACATGTGCGACCCCGCATAGGCGATGATGCCCAAGGGGCTCGCTGCGATCACGCTCTGGCCGAAGAAGAGGAAGGCGAGCGGCGAGGTGAGGAAGACCAGGCGCGGGATGGCGAAGAGGAAGCCGAAGCCGCCCATGAAGTAGCAGAGCCGCTGCCACCAGCCGAGGCCTTCGGCCACGATGGTCCTCTCGAGCCGCATGATCTGCATCATGCCGCGCGCCCAGCGCATCCGCTGGCCGATATGCAGCGCCAGCCGCTCCGTCGCCAGCCCGGAGGCGAGCGGCAGGCGGATATAGGCGGTGTGCCAGCCGCGCTTCTGCATCAGCAGCGAGCAGTGGCAGTCCTCGGTGACGGTGATGTGCGGCACGCCGCCCACCTCCTCGAGCGCGGTGCGGCGGATGACGGCGCAGGAGCCGCAGAAGAAGGCCGCGTTCCAGAGGTCGTTGCCTGGCTGGATGGCGCCGTAGAAAAGCAGCCCCTCATTCGGCACCGGCCGCTTGCGGGCCAGGTTCCGCTCGAAGGGATCGGGCGAGTAGAAGTAGTGCGGCGTCTGCACCATGGCGATGCGCGCGTCCCGTACCAGCCAGCCCACGGTGAGCTGGAGGAAGGAACGCGTCGGCGCATGGTCGCAGTCGAAGATGGCGATGAGCTCGCCCTTGGTGTGCCGCAGCGCGTGGTTGATGTTGCCCGCCTTGGCGCCCTTGTTGTCCGGGCGGATGACGTAGCCGCAGCCGCTCTCCTCGGCGAACCGGCGGAATTCCGGGCGCCGCCCGTCATCCAGGATGTAGACGTTCAGCTTCTCGCGCGGCCAGTCCATGTTCATCGCCGCCAGCACGGTCGGCCGCACCAGGTCGAGCGACTCGTTGTAGGAGGGGACGTAGACGTCGATGCTCGGCCAGAGGTCCGGGTCGGCCGGCAGCGGCACCGGCTTGCGGTCCAGCGGCCAGGAGGTCTGCAGGTAGGAGAGCGCCATCAGCAACCCGGCATAGAGCTCCGCCAGGAAGAGCAGCACGCCGAGGACGATCTGCGGCCAGGTCTCGAACTCCAGCGTGTCCGTCGCCCGCCAGTAGAGGTAGCGGAAGGTGATGGTGATCGACATCACCACCAGCACCAGGCCGATGCGACGGGACTGGAAGCGGTTCAGGACGAGGAAGGCCAGGATGCCGCCGGTGGTCAGCACCGCCTGCTGCTCCGCCTCCATAGGCACGGTGATGTAGACGAAGCAGGCGAGGAGGCCGAGCGCGACCAGCGTCGCGCGCAGCAGCCGGTGCCGCAGCTTCGGCGGCGCCGGGAAGGCCGGGGCGGGAAAGGTCGCGGCGCTCATCGAAGGCCCCACTCGCTGAGTGCGGAAAAGCCGGTGCGGCGGCGCGCCTGGCTGCCGGGCGGCGCCAGCCGCAGGCGGGTGGCGATGCCCTCCGCGACGGCGCACAGGTCCTCGGCCGCCGGCCCCTCATGGGCATCGAGCAGCATGCGCTTGTCGGCCAGCGCCTCGGCCACCGCCTCGTCGCGGCAGACGGCGCCGACCAGCCGGGTGCCGAGCACCTCCGCCGCGCCGTCGAAGACCGCGCTGCCGAGCGGCGCGTCGAGATCGACCTGGTTGAGCACCACGACGGCCTTCTCCCCAACCCGCGCCGCGAGCCTGCCGCGGCCGAGCCAGCGGTTGGAGGCGACCAGCGGGATCTGCGCCGCGCTCGCCCCATCGGCCAGTAGCACGACGACAAGCAGATCGACCTGCGGCAGGATGGCGCCCAGCGCCGGCGTCGGCCCGGGCGGGCTGTCGGCGACGACGACCTGGTCGGGATCGGCCAGCATCTCCCGCATCGGGCCGGCCAGCAGCTCCGGATCGGAATGGAGCGCCTGGGTGGTGTCGAGCGCGGTCAGCGGGTCGACCGTGCCATAGGGCAGCAGGCGGACCCCGTAACCGGTCTCGACCGCGGCGTGGCGCCAGGGCGGGCGACGCGTAATCTCGCCGAGGAAGCCCGCCTCGTCCCGCAGCGGCAGGCCGAACTGCAGTCGCAGCGCATTCTGCGAGTCGAGGTCGAGGGCGAGGACGCGATGCCCGCGCTGCGCGAGCAGCGCCGCGACATGGGCGGCGAGGGTCGTCTTGCCGACACCTCCCTTGGGTGAGGCGAATGCGATGAGCGGCATGGCGGCGGTTGGCCTTCAGCCTGGCCAGGCGCGCCGCGGCGTGCTGCCGCGCGGCCTGGAGGAATGTGGGGCGGGCGAGGTCGAGCGGGCGGCCGCGCTGCCGGGCAGGGCCGGCATGGCAGGACGGGCAGCCGGCCGGCCCGAGGGGCGGCCCGGTGGCGCGGGCGCCGGGGCGGCGGGTTCGGGTTCCGGCTCGGGGATGAGTTCATCGAGCATGCGGTAGCGCCGGGCGGCTGGCGGCTCGGGCAGGCGCTCGACCGGGGCCGGTGGCGGGAAGGGCAGAGGCTTGGGCACCCATGCCGCCGCGGGCGGCGCGGCGGCGACCGGCTCGGCCACCGCGACGGGCTCGGACGCCGCAACGGGCTCCGGGATGGCGATGGGGGGAAGCTCGGCCGGCATCGGCACGGCCTCGGCTTCCGCCTCCGGTGCGATCGGGATCGGGTCGAACTCGATGGCGGGGAAGGGGATGTAGCGGAACGCCCTGAGATCGCAGGCAGCAGCCACCTTTGCGACTTCACGCTCCACGGTAGAGCAACCTCCGATAAAGCATCGACATGATGTGGGGTCCAGCCTTCCGCTGCAACCGTATGACGAATGGCGTTTCCACCTTCTTAGCAGAATGAAGCTTAAGAGCGCAGCCTGCTTCAGAACCCTTTGCGGGAAATTCTGTGGCCTGTTGCATCTATAGGTAATATAGACGGCGGCGTCTACCAGCCGTGGTGGCCCATGGCCGATTCAGCTTAATCTCCGTCCCCTCTCGAGGATTCCAGCGATGCTCATCGAGCCCGTCCGCACCGCCACCCGCTACGGCGAGAGCGGCAAGACCAGCGCCCTGCGCTACACCATCGGCAGCATGGCCGTGATGGCGGTGCTGTTCTGCCTCTTCCTCCTCGCCGGGCTGGAGCTCTAGCCATCCGCTGGCTTCGGGATCGCCGGCTCTGGCTGGCCGTGGCAGCGGCCGCGGTCATCCTCGGGCTGCGCGTCTCGGGGCTCGGCGGTCTGCTCTCGCTCGAGACCCTGCGCAGCCATCGGGCGGAGCTCACCGCCTGGGTCGCGGCGCATCAGCTCGGGGCGGCGCTGGCCTATGTCGGGATGTATACCGCGGCTGTCGCCTTCTCGATCCCGGGTGCCGTCATCCTGACCCTGACGGGCGGCTTCCTCTTCGGCGCGCTGGCGGGGACGCTGCTGGCGGTCGCCGGGGCGACGGCGGGGGCGGTGCTGGTCTTCCTCTTCGCCCGGGCGATCTTCGGCGCCAAGGCGCTGGACCGCTTCGGCGAGCGCGGGCGGAGGCTGGCGGAGGGCATCCGCCGCAATGCCTGGTCCTACCTGCTGGTGCTGCGGCTGGTGCCGCTCTTCCCCTTCTTCCTCGTCAACCTCGTGCCGGCCTTCGTCGGGGTGCGGCTGCCGGTCTATGCGGTGACGACCTGCCTCGGCATCCTGCCGGCGACGGCGGTCTTCGCGCTGTCGGGCGCGGGGCTCGGCTCGGTGCTTGATTCAGGCGGGCCGCTCGAGCTGCGCTCCATCCTGACGCCGCAGGTGCTCGGCGCCTTGTGCGGGCTGGCGGCGCTGTCGCTCGCCGCCATCCCGCTGAAGAACCGGTTTCAGAGGGCGGAGTAGCCCCCGTCCACCGTCCAGTTGGAGCCGGTGACGAAGCTCGCCCGCTCGGAGCAGAGCCAGACCACCGCCTCCGCGATCTCCTCCGGCACGCCGAAGCGGCCGAGCGCGGTGCGGGCGATGATCGCGTCGCCGCGGCGACGCTTCGACTCCTCGGTCATCGGCGTCTCGATATAGCCGGGGCAGACGGCGTTGATGCGGATGTTCTCCGCCGCGTGGTCGACGGCCGCCGCCTTGGTCAGCCCGACCACGCCGTGCTTGCCGACGACATAGCCCGCCGCCCCCGGCAGCCCGCGCAGCCCGGCGACGGAGGCGGTGTTGACGATGGCGCCGCCGCCCTGCTTGCGCATCTGCGCCACCTCGTGCCGCAGGCAGCGCCAGACGCCCGTCAGGTTCACGTCGAGCAGCCGCTGCCAGGAGGCCTCGGCCAGGTCGGCGGCGAGCACGCCCGTCGCGTTGACCTGGTGCGGCGCGATGCCGGCATTGTTGAAGGCGCAGTCGAGCCCGCCGAAGGCCGCGACGGCGGCGGCGACCATCGCCTGCACCTGCTCATCGTCGGTCACGTCGCAGGCGATGGCGACGGCCTCGCCTCCCTGGGCCTCGATGGCGGCGACGGTCCGCTGCGCCGCCTCCAGCGTCTGGTCGGCCGCGGCCACCCAGGCCCCCTCGCGGGCGAAGGCCAGCGCCGTCGCCCGGCCGATGCCGGAGCCGGCGCCCGTCACCAGCGCCGACTTGCCGTCGAGCATCCCCTTCGCGCCGGTCACAGCACCGCCTCCTCGGCCCAGTGATGCGCCATCGACAGCGCCGCCTGCCGCAGCACCAGGGCCGAGGCGGGGATGAACCTGCCCATGGTGAGGAAGGCATGGATCTGGTCGGCGACATGCAGGTAGGTGACGCGCACGCCGTCCTCCTCGAGCCGCCGGGCATAGGCCGCACCCTCGTCGACCAGCGGGTCGTAGCCTGCGGTCATGACGAAGGCGGGCGGCGTTCCGGCCAGGCTGTTCGCCCGCAGCGGCGAGGCCTGCCACTCGAAGCGCCGCTTCGGGTCCGGCACGTAATGGCCGATGAACCAGCGCATGGTGTCGCTGGTGAGGATCAGCCCCTCGGTGAAACGCTCATAAGCCGGGCGATGCGCCGCCATGTCGGTCGCCGGGTAGAGCAGCATCTGGTAGCCGACGGCAGGCACCGTGCCGTCCCGCCCCATGATGGCCAGCACGGCGGCCAGGTTGCCGCCGGCGCTGTCGCCGCCGACCGCGAGCTTCGCCGGGTCGATGCGGAGCGCGGCGGCATTCGCCGCCACCCAGCGCAGCGCCGCCGCGCTGTCCTCCACCGCCGCCGGGTAGGGGTGCTCCGGCCCCATCCGGTAGTCGACGGCGATGACGCAGCAGCGCGCCGCATTGGCCAGCAGCCGGCAGGGCTGGTCATGGCTGTCGAGGTCGCCGATCACCCAGCCGCCGCCATGGAGGAAGAGCAGGCAGGGCAGCACCTCGCCGGCCTCGGTGCCGGCGGCGCGGTAGCGGCGCAGCCTGACCGGGCCGGCCGGGCCGGGGCAGCTCAGGTCCTCGACCTCCGCCACCGCCTCCGGCTCCGGCTGCAGCACGGTGCGGGACTTGGCGGAGGCGACCCGGGCCTCCTCCGGGCTCAGCGTATGGATGGGCGGGCGGCCCATCTCGCGGATCAGGTCGAGGACGCGCTGCGCGCCGGGGTCGATGGGCATGGGGTTCAGCCTGTCCAGGATGCGTGGGCGGAAAGGGTTCGCCCGGCCATCTTGCGCCTCCCGGCCGCTGCCGCAAGCCGCCCCGGAGCGGAAGCCTAGCCCGCCCGCTCCTCGCCCCCGCCCACCACCACGGGCTCGAGCATCGATTCCGCCTCGCGCTTCAGCCGCCGGTAGCTGCGGGTGGAGAAGGGCAGCATGCCGCCATAGATCAGCCCGCCCGCGGCCAGCGCCGCCCAGGGCTCGGTCAGCAGCACCGCCACATAGGCGCCGATGCCAAGCAGCAGCGGCAGCACGTAATCCGCCGGCACCTTGAAATTCTTGAAGCTCCAGGTCGGCAGGGTCGAGACCATCAGCCCGCCGACCGTCACCAGCAGCAGGCCGACGAAGGCCGGGTGCCGCACCGCACCCGCCAGCCCCGTCCAGCCCCAATCCTCGAACAGCAGCGCGGCGAAGAGCGGGAAGAGCGCGAGGCCCGCCCCGGCCGGCGCTGGGACGCCGGTGAAGAAATTCTGCGAATAGGCCGGCTTCGGCGGCGGCCCGGCGAGCGGCAGGGCGGGCGCCTCCACGATCGCGGCATTGAACCGCGCGAGCCTGAGCGCCGAGCAGACGGCAAAGAGCAGGCAGGGGGTGAAGCCGAGCCCCCGCGCATCGTGCAAGGTCCAGAGGAAGAGGATCAGCGCCGGCGCCACGCCGAAGCAGAGGAAGTCGGAGAGGCTGTCGAATTCGGCGCCGAACCGGCTGGTGGCCTTCAGCAGCCGGGCGAGGCGCCCGTCCAGCGCATCGATTGCGGCGCAGACGACGATCAGCGCCGCCGCCTTCTCCCATTGCGCGTCGAAGGCGAAGCGGATGGCGGTCAGCCCGGCGCAGAGGCCGAGCATCGTCAGGATGTTGGGGATCAGCCGGTTGAAAGAGGGGCCCTTGTAGCGCGGCCGGGTCCGCGGCCGGAGGCGCCGCAGCCGCCCCCGCAGGCGCGGCCCGTTCACAGCGGCAGCCTCGGCGGGGCGAGGTCGGCGAGCACCGTCTCGCCGCCGATCATGGTCTGGCCCACGGTCACCATCGGCCGCACCCCCTCGGGCAGGTAGACATCCGTCCGGCTGCCGAAGCGGATGATGCCGAAGCGCTCGCCCGCCTCCAGGCTATCCCCCTCCCGCACGTCGCAGAGGATGCGCCGCGCCACCAGCCCCGCGATCTGCACCACGGCGACGTCCCGCCCATCCGGCAGGCGCAGCGCCATGGCGTTGCGCTCATTGTCCTCGCTCGCCTTGTCGAGGTTGGCGCTGAGGAATTTCCCCGCCCGGTAGGCGATGCGGGTGATCCGCCCTGCGACGGGCGAGCGGTTCACATGCACGTCGAGCACCGAGAGGAAGATGGCGACGCGCCAGCGTGCCGCCGGGCCGAGGCCAAGCTCCGCCGGCGGCACGGCCTGCACGACGCTCACCACATGCCCGTCGGCCGGCGCGACGACCAGCCCCTCCCGGTCCGGCGGCACGCGGCGCGGGTCGCGGAAGAAGTAGAGGCAGAAGAGGGTGAAGATCAGCCCCAGCCAGAACAGCCAGGAGCCGAGCAGCAGCCCGCCGAGGACCGAAACGGCCAGGCCGATCGCGATGAAGGGGTAGCCGGCCCTGTGGGGCGGGGCCATCACGAGCCGCAAACTTTGTCCGAGCGCCATGGCGCGGGTTTATGGTGCGTTCACCTCGCGGCGGCAAGCTATGCGCATGCCGAACCTGACCCTGGGCCCCTTCGCCGTCGACCGCGACGGCACCCTGCAACCCCGCGCGCCGGGCCTCCGCCCCGCCATGCGCTTCGCCGGGCGCGGCCGCCGCTGCGAGGCGGCGCTGACGCGGGAGGAGGTGCATCTGGCCGCCTTCGCCGCCCGGGTGCCCTCGACGGCCGAGGCGCGGGCGGGCCGGCCGGGCGCTTTCGAGGCCATCGCCGCCCTCGCCGGCAGCCTGCCGCCGGGCTGGAAGGCGCGTCTGCTGCCGGACCATCGGGTGGTGCTGGAAGCCTCGGCCCCGCTGTCGGAGCCGCCGACGGCGACCGAGCTGGTGGCCGCCATGGTGCGCTTCGCCCTCGACCTCGACCCCTATCTGGACCGGCTGGAGTCTGCCTGCGGGCCGCTCTCCGGCACCGCGAAGAGCTGGCCGGGATAGATCCGGTTGGGGTCGCGGATCTGCTCGCGGTTGGCGGCATAGATCACCGTGTAGCGGGGCCCGCGGCCATAGACCCGGCGGGCGATGCGCCAGAGGCTGTAGCCAGGCTGGACGATCAGCCTTCCGTCGCGCAGCAGGTCGTCGGGGATGAGCTCGCGCTGGAAGGGCAGCTCGATCCGCGCCGCGACGGAGCCGGCGGCGGCGAGCTGGTCCACCCGCAGCATGTGCCGGCCGATGGCGGGCTGGCGCTCCGGCGCCAGGCTCCAGCGCCCGGCGCCATCCGCCACCGCATCCCCGGCATGCTCCGGGCCGACATAGACACGGAGCCTGGCGCCCGGCGGCGCGCTGCCGGCGAAGCGCATGCCGCCCTGCTCGTCGTAGTCCACCACGTCGAGGCCGAGGCGCTGGCGCTCCGGCGCCGCCTCGGCCGGGGCCTGGAGCAGGCGCGGTTGGACGGCGCCCCCGGTGGTCGGCGGCAGCAGCATCGCCATGGCGGCCTGCGGCTGGGCCGGCTCGGGCACCAGGAGAAGGAGAGAGTCCTCGGAGGCGAGCGGCTCGGCCCCGGCAAGGCGCGCGGTCAGCGAGAGCTCGCGCATGCCGGGCGGCAGCGGCGTGGCCGGCAGGATGACCCATTCGCCGCGGCCATCGGCCCGGGCGCGGCCGAGTTCCTGGCCACCGTCGAACAGCACCACCTCTGCTCCCGGCGCGGCGCGGCCGGCCGAGACCAGCATGCCCCGGGCGCCGATGCGGGCGACGTCGAAGCTCGGGCGAACGGGGGACGGCGCGGCAGGCGCCACGGCAGTGGCGATGGCAGCCGGCGCGGCGGGCAGGGCCTGGGCGACGGGGCGGCCGGCCGGCAGCGGCGCCTCGGGCAACAGAAGGATGCCGCCCACCAGCGCCGCGAACGCCAGCCCGATCAGGCCCAGCCACTTCATGCCCTGTGCCATGGCCGCATTCATGTCATCCGATGGTCAAATATTACCATAATCTGAACGGACGCATAGGGTCAGTGGCTACGATGCAGTAACCAAACGAACATGAGCGGGAGCAGCCCGGCCACCGCCCAGCCCACCGGCTCCCCGGCCCTGCCGCCGATCCGCCCGCCGAGCGCTGGGCCGAGCCAGAGCGCGGCAAAGGGCGACGCCGCCACCAGCCAATCCGCCGTGCCGCCGCGCGCCAGCACCGGCCCGGCCGCCAGCGCGGCGAGGCCGATCGCCACCGGCAAGGCGGCTGCCGCGCTCCAGGCCCCGGCCGGCAGCGCGCCGAGGGAGGCCGCCAGGCCAACCAGCGCCAGCAGGAACCAGGGCCCCGGCGGGCCGAAGAGCCAGAGCCCCGCCGCCAGCAGCGCCATGGTCGCCGCCGCCCCGACCGGCCCGCGCAGCGCCAGCAGCCCCGCCGCGCCGAGCGCCAGCAGCGCCAGCAGCAGGACCGTCGCCCGGCGCAGGTCGGGCAGGGTCAGCGGCCCGCCCGCCAGCCACCAGGCCGCGCCGATCAGCCCGAGCGCCGCCAGCAGCACCGCCACCGCTCCGCGCCGCCCGGCCAGCGCCAGCACCAGCCCCGCCAGCGCCCCGCCGATGACGAGGGCGGGCAGCCGCTCCGGCAGTTGCCGCGGCGTGCCGGTGGCGAGGCCGAGCGCCAGCACCCAGCCCACCGCCAGCCCGATCCCTGCCCCGAGCCCCGCCAGGTCGCCCCGCCGCAGCAGCCGGAACAGCCCGGCCCAGGCCAAGGCCGCCACCAGCGCCGCCGCGACGCCACGCCAGGGAATTAGAAGTTCGATGCTCATCCGGCCCATCCTGCCCGAGCGCCAGTCCCGCTGCTAGGATCGCGCGGTCACCAGGGAGAGGCAGGATGGGCGAGGCGCCGACGCGGGACGTCAAGGTCTGGGATGGCTGGATCAGGCTGGTCCACTGGTCGATCGTCCTGCTGATCGGCATCTCCTACGCCAGCATCGAGAATGGCTGGATGAAGACGCATTACTGGTCCGGCTATGCCGTGCTGACGCTGGTGCTGTTCCGCATCGCCTGGGGCTTCGTCGGCTCGGACACGGCGCGCTTCCTGCGCTTCCTGAAGTCGCCGCTCGCCGCCTTCCACCACCTGCGCGAGTTCCCCCGGCCCGACCCGGACCGCGAGATCGGCCACAATGCGGCCGGCGGCTGGATGGTGCTGGTGCTGCTGGCGCTGCTGCTGGCCCAGCCGGTAACGGGCCTCTTCTCCGACAGCGGCTACGGCGATTACGGGCCGCTCGCCAAGTCCGTCGCCTCGGAGACGAGCGACTGGTTGACCGGGCTGCACCACCGCATCTTCAACCTGATCCTCGCCGCCGCCTCGCTGCATGTGCTGGCGGTCGGCGCCTATGCGCTGCTGAAGGGCCACGACCTGGTGCGGCCGATGGTCACCGGGCGCAAGGCGCTGCCGACGGATGCGGTGCCGCCGCGGCTCGGCTCGCCGATGCTGGCCGCCGCCTTGCTCGGCGCGGCGGCCTTGCTGGTCTTCAGCGTGACGCGCTTCGGCTAGAGGATGTTGAAGAGGTAGAGCAGGATCAGGATCGGGATGGGGATGCCGAGAAGCCAAAGCATGATGCCGCGCATGGTTATACTCCCTCGCGTTCCAACGGCACCGGAACGCTTGCATCCGCAATGCGGTGCGCGGGCTCCGCGCCTCGTGATGCTCGCGGTGCTGCTGGCGCTCGCGGGCTGCGCCGAGGATCCGAGCGCCAACTATCTCGGCGGCTTCGGCGACCCGGTGCGCGGCGCCGCGCTCTACGCCCCGCGCAACCTGGGCGATACCAGCCGCTGGGCCGGCCAGCCGGCCGAGGCGGCGGTGGCGGCGGAGCAGCTGGAGTTCCTCGCCAACGAGCTCGCCACCAACCCGCGCTACGCGCCGGAGATCAACCCCGCCGTGCTGCAGAGCCTGCAGACGGCGCGGACGGAGATGCGCGGCTATCTCGGCATCGCGCCCAATGCCGATCCCGGCGTGGTGATCGCGGCCCTCCGCCGCGCCAGCGAGGCGCTGCGCGGGGGCAGCCGCGCCGGCGCGGAGGCCGCGCTCGCCACCGCCGCCTTCACCGCCGGCCCCGCGGGGACGGTGCAGCGCCTGGCCAGCATGCCCCGCCTGCCGCGGACCGCCGAGGCGGCCGGCATGGTCGCCTCCGAAATCGACCGGCTGGAACGGCGGCGCTGAAGCATGGGTCACGCCCGCGGCCGTCCCAGCCTCCGGCGATCAGGCTCCAACCGGCCTCAAGGGTGCAGCACGGCACCCTTGGCCGCCTTGTCCACGTCCCGCTTCGGCCCGCGCAGCGCCAGCCCGACGAGGTCGGGCGCATCCGCCGGCTCGGCGCGGAAGGCCTCTCGGTTCGCCGCGTCGTGCCCGGTCTCGAACATCGCCCGCACATAGGCCGCCCGCGCCAGGTCTCGCTCGATGCCCTGCCGCCAGGCCCGCTGCAACACCTCGGGCGTCGCGGCGAAGATCAGGATGGGCTGGCCGAGCAGCCGGGCGTGCCGGCGCCCGGCCGCATCCTCATAGGGCTCGCCCATCGCCTCCGGCGCCGCGCCGGCGATGCCGGTCGCCAGGAAGGCCGTCACGTTGAGCTTCTGCCAGACCGCCAGCCCGTCCAGCACCAGGATGGCCACCTTCGTGTCGAACATCATGCCGCTCTCCTCGGCGGCATCCTCTCAGCCGGGGCGGCGCGCGTCTGGAACATCCGTGCAGAGGGCGCGGTAGGCCGCCGGCGTCAACCCGTAGGCGCGGCGGAAGCGGCGGCCGAGATGGCTCTGGTCGGCAAAGCCGCATTCCGCCGCGACCGGCGCCGGCCGTATCCCCGCGGCCAGCAGCCGGCGCGCCCGCAGCAGGCGCATCTGGATGAGGTAGGCATGCGGCGAGGTGCCATAGGCCGCGCGGAAGGCCCGGGCGAGCTGGAAGCGATCCGCCGCCCCCGCCTCCCGCGCCAGCGCATCGGCGCCGGGGTCGGCGGCGATGTCGTCGCGCAGCCGCTCCCGCGCGCGCCGCGCCATGCGGTCGTCCCGCCGCGCCGGCCTCTCCGGCGCCGGCTGGCCGAGATGCGGCCGCAGCCGCTGCACCACCGCATCCAGCGCCGCATCCCGCAGCAGCCTCTCGGCCGGCCGGGACAGGGCGATGCAGGCGGCGCGGATGGCGCGGCCCAGCAGCGGGTCGTCCTGCAGGGTCGCGGCGAAGCCGGCTGGCGCCTCGCCGAGCGCCGCCCGCAGCCAGGGCTGCGGCAGGTAGAGCATGCGATTGGCGAAGCCGCCCGCCGCCCCCGCCTGCCCGTCATGCGCCTCCTCCGGCTCCATCAGGATGACGCGGCCGAGCGTGCTGCGCTGCCGCCGGCCGCGGCAGAGGAAGTCCTGCACCCCATCCTCGGTGACGCCGACCAGCCAGTCCTCGTGCCGGTGCAGGTCATAGGCATGGGCGGCGAAGCGGGCCTCGATGACCTCGACCCCGCTCGGCCCGTCATGGACGAGGGAGACGCGGTCGCTCAAGCCGCCATCTGCTGCTCGAGCGTCGGCGCCACGTCCATCAGCGTGACGCGCCGCATGTCGCGCGGATAGGTGTGGTCCTCATAGGGCCGGGCGCGGTGCATGGTGGAGCGGTTGTCCCAGACCACCAGGTCCCACTGCCGCCAGTGATGCGCGTAGACGAAGGCCCGCTGCGTCGCATGTTCGAGGAGCTGGCGGATCAGCGCCATCGCCTCCGGCACCGGCCAGCCGACGATCCGGCCGATATGCGACGACAGGTAGATCGAATGCCGCTGCGAGCCCGGGTGCCAGCGCACCAGCCGCTGCGGCACCGGGGCGAAGTCGCGCCGCTCCTGCTCGGTATAGTCGGTGAAGCCGAGCTGGCCGCGCGAGAAGATCAGGCTGTGCTCCGTCACCATGTCGCGGATCTTCGCCTGCATCTTCGCCGGCAGCGCATCCCAGGCGGCGCGCATGTCGGCGAATTCGGTGTCGCCGCCCTCGGGCGGGACCACCCGCGCATGCAGCATGGAATACTTGGCGGGCGTCGCCTTGAAGCTGCTGTCGCTGTGCCAGAGCTGGTTGCCGAGGTTGAACATCCGCCGCCGGTCATCGGCGCCCAGCAGCTTGCCGTCGAGGTCGATATTGGAGATGTCGGCCATCTGCTGGTGCTTCAGCCGCTGCTTGTGGACATCAACGACGCCCCGCGTCTGCTCGAGCGGGCCGAGCGCCGCGCCGAAGGCCATCTGCTGGTCGTCGTCGAGCCGCTGGTCGCGGAAGACGAGGACGGCGTAGCGGTCCATCGCGCGGTGGATGGCCTCGCAGAGGTCGGGGCCCGGGGTCTGCCGCAGGTCGAGGCCCGAGACCTCGGCGGCGAAGAGCGGATGGAGCGGCGTGAGCTGCAAGGTCATGGCTGATCCTCCCGCCTGGTATGCTAGGCCCATCCGGGCTACAGGCGGTAGACCTCCGCCGCCGTGCCGCCGAGGATGCGGGCGAGGGCCGGCTCCGGCAGCTCGTCGAGCAGGGCGAGGCTCGCCGCGCGCCAGGCTGCGTAGCCGCCGGCGAGGTCCACCACCGGCCAGTCGCTGCCCCACATCACCCGCTCCGCGCCGAAGGCATGCAGGAGATGCGCGGCGTAGGGGCGCAGGTCCTCGACCTGCCAGCCCGGCACCGCCTCGGTCACCAGGCCGGAGAGCTTGCAGGTGACGTTGGGGCTGCGCGCCAGGGCGGCGACCCCCTCGGCCCAGGGCTCGATCCGCCGCGCCGCGATCTCCGGCTTGCCGCCATGGTCGAGGACGATCGACAGGCTCGGGTGTCGCGCCGCCAGCGCCCGGATGAAGGACAGGTGCACCGGGCGGACCAGCGCATCGAGGACGAGGCCGCGCGCCGCCATCTCCTCCAGCGCCGGGCCGAGCTCGGGGCGGAGGATCCAGTCCGGCTCCGGCAGGTCGTGCAGCATGGGGCGGAGGCCCCGCAGCAGCGGGTCCACCGCCAGGGCCGCGACGCGCTCCGGCTGGTCGAGCGGCACCCAGCCCACCACGCCGCGCACCAGCCCGGCCGAGCCCCGCGCGGCATCGAGCATGAAGCGCGTCTCCGCCTCGGTCGGCGCCGCCTGGACCAGCACGGTGGCGGTGATGTCGCCGAGCAGGGGGCGGAGGTCATCGAGGCCGTAGTCGCGGCAGATCGGGCTCTCCGGCCGCAGCCAGCCATAGTCGCCGCGGGCGACGCGCCAGACATGGTGGTGGGCGTCGACCTTCATGCCGACGGCACCGCCGCCCCGGGCGGGACCAGCCCGGCCTCGCGCAGCGCCGTCCAGAAGCCGGGCGGGATCGGGTGCGCCATCAACCGGGCATTCTCCTCTACCTCCGCCGGCGTCCGCCCGCCGGGGATGACGGCCGCCACCACCTCGGGTGCCGCGCAGAATTGCAGCGCCGCGGCCTTCAGCCGCACGCCCCGCTGCGCGCAGAAGGCGGCGAGCCTGTCGCGCCGCGCCAGCAGCCCGGCCGGGGCGGGTACGTAGTTGAAGGTGTCACCGCCGGCCAGCAGGCCGGAATTGTACGGCCCGCCGATGATGAGGCTGGCGCCGCGCGCCGCGCAGGCCGGGATCAGCCGCTCCAGCGCGCCATGGTCGAGCAGCGTGTAGCGCCCGGCGATGAGGAAGAGGTCCGGGTCGGCCTGCTCCAGCGCCAGCAGGCAGGGCTCCACATTGTTGACGCCGAGGCCCCAGGCGCGGATCGCCCCCTCCTCCCGCAGCCGGGTGAGGGCCGGGGCGGCGCCGGCCATCGCCTCGGCGAAGCGATCCGGCCAGGCCGGGCCGTGCGGATCCTCTGCCGCGTCATGGATCAGCACGATGTCGAGGCGGGCGAGGCCGAGCCGCGCCAGGCTGTGCTCGATGGAGCGCAGCGTCGCCTCCGCCGAGTAGTCGTAGCGCACGCGGAAGGGCAGGCCACCGAAGAAGCTGTGCTGCTCGTAGGGGGCCGCCGGGTCCGCCTCCAGCAGCCGGCCGACTTTGGTGCAGAGGGTGAAGGCGTCACGCGGCTTCCGCCGCAGCACGCGGCCCATGCGGTGCTCGGACAGCCCGAGCCCGTAGAGCGGCGCCGTGTCGAAGAGGCGGATGCCCGCCGCCCAGGCCGCCTCGATCGCCGCCTCCGCCACCTCCTCCTCGATGGGGGCGAAGAGGTTGCCGAGCGGCGCCCCGCCCAGGCCGAGCGGGCCCTCCGGCCGCCAGCGGCTCATCGCACCACCCCCTTGGTGAGGATGATGTTGCCGTAGAGCCGCCGCTCCCCCGTCGCCACCACCGCGAAGGCCTCGCGCGCCAGGGCGTAGAAACCCTGCCGCGGTACCGCGCGGGGCGCGCCGGCCCCAGCGCCGCGCAGCAGCCGGGTGAACTCGGCGACGGCCTCCGGCATGGCGGAGGGGTCGCCGACCACCTCCATCACCACCGCCGGGTCCGGCTCGAAATCGTCGACCGGCAGGACGGAGAGGATGGCGCGCAGCGCGGCCGCGGCATCCGTGCCGTCCAGCCGGACCAGCCGGCGGGCATTGGCGGCCGCGGGGAAATTGGCATCGACGATGGCGATGCGGTCGCCATGGCCGGCGCTCGCCAGCGCATGCAGCAGGTCGGGGGTGAGCAGGGGGTCGAGGCCCAGCAGCATGGCGGCAGCCCTGGCAGTGGGCATGGAGCCTGCCGCCGCGCCGGGGCCGCCGGCAAGGCCCGGCGCCCCCGCCTCACGCGCGCGTGCTGCTCAGGCCTCCGCCGGCACGAGCACCGGCTGGCGCAGCGCGGCGCGCAGGAATTCCCAGGCCGTGGCCAGGTGGCGGCGCAGCGCCGCCTCCGCGCCATCCGCATCCCGCGCGACGATCGCCGCCAGGATCTCGGCATGGGCGGCATGGTTCACCCGGTCGAACTCCGCCCCGCGTGGCATCAGCCGCCAGTGCTGCTGCAGCCATTCGACATAGGCGCGATGCACCTCCAGGTAGATCGGGTTGCGCGGCACCCGGTAGAGCAGGGCGTGGAAGGCCGCATCCGTCGCGTAGAAGCGCTCGGGGTCGCCGATCGCGGCGCCATTGGCCGCCAGCGCCGCCTCCAGCGCCGCGATGTCCTCGCGCCGCGCCTGCAGCGCCGCGTGGCGGACCAGCGCCGCCTCGAGGAAGACGCGCGTCTCGAACAGGTTCCGGACCCCCGCCTCGTCCTCCACGAGATGCGCGACGAGGCGCCCGAGCGTATCGACCGCCGCCTCGTAGTCCCGCCCGCGCACCACCGGCCGGTGCCCGGGCCGCGTCACCAGCAGGCCGCGGGCGGCGAGGCCCTGGATCGCCTCCCGCACCGCGGAGCGGCTGACGCCGAAGCGGCGCATCAGCTCCCGCTCGGTCGGCAGGCGGGCGCCGGAGGGCAGGGTGCCGGCGCCGATCAGCCGCGCCAGCTCGGCCGAGACGGTATCGGCGAGCCGCATGGCGTAGCGGGGAGGAGGGCTCTGGTCCATGGCCCAGCTTCGCGGCTCCGGGCGGCTTCGCCAAGAGGACAACAATCATTTTGGTCGGACCAAATACAGGCCGCTCACGAAAATGAGTGGTGACTTGGGCCAATGGCTCGGTTCAGACTTGCTTCTGGTCAGACCAAAACGGCCACGAAGCGTCTCGCCGTCGGCGGGGCAGGCGACCGGCCGAAGCCGGCGCCGGAGACGGAGGAGCGACCGGAATGAGCATCCCGCGCAGGACTATCCTTGCCCTGGCCGCGGCCGCCTCGCCGCTGGCGGCGGCCCTCGCCCAGGGCACGATGCCGAAGCTGGAGCGCAAGGCGAATTACCGCGTCGGCTTCGCCCAGACCGAGAGCAACAACCCCTGGCGCATCGCCCAGACCGAGAGCATGCGCGCCGAGGCGCAGAAGCGCGGCGACCAGTTCGTCTACACCGACGCCGCCGCCTCCGCCGCCAAGCAGGTCTCCGACGTCAACTCCATGATCGCGCAGAGGGTGGACCTGATCTTCCTCGCCCCGCGCGAGGAGCGGCCGCTGGTCCCCGCCGTCATGGCGGCGAAGCGCGCCGGCATCCCCGTCATCCTGCTCGACCGCCGCGTCGATGCCGGCCAGGCCCAAGCCGGGCGGGACTACGTGACCTTCATCGGCTCCGACTTCGTCGACCAGGGCCGCCGCGCCGCGGAATGGCTGGACAAGGCAGTGAGCGGCAAGGCCCGGATCATCGAGCTGCAGGGCACCACCGGCTCCTCCCCCGCCAATGACCGGCGCAAGGGCTTCGCCGACCACATCGCCAAGCGCGGCGACATGAAGGTCATCGCCAGCCAGTCCGGCGACTTCGTCCGCGACAAGGGCCGGCAGGTGGCCGAGGCGCTGCTGCAGGCGCACCCCGACGCGACGGCGATCTACGCCCATAACGACGAGATGGCGATCGGCGCCATCGCCGCGCTCGAGGCCCGTGGCCGGAAGCCCGGCCAGGACGTCATCATCGTCTCCATCGACGGCACGCGCAGCGCGCTGCAGGCCATCATCGACGGCAAGATGGGCGCGACGGTCGAGAGCAACCCGCGCTTCGGCCCCAAGGCCTTCGAGACGCTGGACCGCTATGCACGCGGTGAGGCAATCGACCAGTGGGTCGTCGTGCCGGACCGCTTCTTCGACCGCGAGAACGCCCAGCAATTCCTCGCCGACGCCTACTGAGGCGCATCGCGCCATGCTGCTGTCGATGCGCGGCATCGAGAAGCGCTTCGCCGGCGTCGCGGCCCTCTCCGGCGCGACGCTGGAGGTCGCGCCCGGCGAGGCGCATGCGCTGATCGGCCAGAACGGCGCCGGGAAGTCGACGCTGATCAAGATCCTGACCGGCTATCACCGCTGCGATGCCGGCACGATCGAGTTCGACGGAAAGCCCTTCGACCCGCGCAGCCCGGCCGAGGCGCAGGCCTCCGGCATCAGCACCATCCACCAGGAGATCAACCTGGTGGGCTACCGCTCCGTCACCGAAAATATCTGCCTCGGGCGGGAAAGCCGCCGCTTCGGCCTGCTCGACTGGCGGGCGATGCACCGCGAGGCGGAGGCGGCGCTCGCCCGGCTCGGCCTCGAGATCGATGTTCGCCGGCCGCTCGCCGACTACACCACCGCCGTGCAGCAGATGGTCGCCATCGCCCGGGCGCTCGGCTTCCGCGCCAGGCTGGTGGTGATGGACGAGCCAACCTCCTCGCTCGACGACCGCGAGGTGGCCGTCCTCTTCGATGTGATCCGCCGGCTGAAGGCCGACGGCGTCTCGGTCGTCTTCGTCAGCCATAAATTGGACGAGCTCTACGCCGTCTGCGACCGCGTGACGGTGATGCGCGACGGGCGGACGGTGCGCGTCGCGCCGATGGATGGCATCACCCGCCTCCAGCTCGTCTCCGACATGCTCGGCCGCGACATCGCCGAGAGCGGCGCGGCTGGCTCCGCCGCGCAGTCGGCGCGGGCCGGGGAGGAGGTGCTGGCGATCGAGGGGCTGCACGCCCCGCCGCGCGTCCGCGGCGCGAGCCTCGCCGTCCGCCGCGGCGAGATCGTGGGCCTCGCCGGGCTGCTCGGCGCCGGCCGGTCTGAGACGGTGCGCGTGGCCTTCGGCGCCGATGCCGCGGCCGATGCCGGCCGGCTCCGCTTCGAGGGCCGCGCCTTCTCGCCCGCCGAGCCGCGCGAGGCGATCCGCGCCGGCATCGGCTTCTGCTCCGAGGACCGCAAGATCGAGAGCATCGTCCCCGAGATGAGCGTGCGGGAGAACCTGACGCTCGCCCTGCTCCCCCATCTCGCCCGGGCGGGCGTGGTGGACGAGGCGCGGCAGCGCGAGGTCGTGGACCGCTTCATCCGCCGCCTCGGCGTGCGCTGCGCCGGCCCGGACCAGCCGATCCGCGAGCTCTCGGGCGGCAACCAGCAGAAGGTGCTGCTCGCCCGCTGGCTCTGCATGGACCCGAAGCTGCTGATCCTCGACGAGCCGACCCGCGGCATCGATGTCGGCGCCAAGGCGGAGATCCAGGCGCTGATCCGCGAGCTGGCCGAGGGTGGCCTCGCCGTGCTGATGGTCAGCTCCGAGGTGAAGGAGATCGTGGACGGCGCCGATCGCGCCTATGTCATGCGCGACGGCCGCACCGTCGCCGAGCTTGCCGGGGAGCGCCTGACCGAGGATGCGCTGATGGCCGCCATGGCGCATGGCCCGCATGAGGCGGTGCTGGCCGAGGGTGCCCCGCATGAGTGACGCCGGCACCCTCGCCGCCCCCGTCGCCCGGTCGCGCCAGGCCGGCGCCATCGCCGCCCGCTGGGGCGCGCCGATCGCCCTGCTGCTGCTGCTCGCCTTCAACCTGGCGGTGACGCCGCATTTCGCCTCCTGGCAGACGCTCTACGTCAACCTCACCCAGGTCGCGCCCATCGTCATCGTGGCGACGGGGATGACGCTGGTGATCGCGACCGGCGGCATCGACCTCTCGGTCGGCTCGCTGATGGCGATCGCGGGGGCGCTGGCGCCGCAGATCTTCCTCGGCCTGCCGGGCCTCGGCGGCGTGGCGCTGGCGCTGGTGGTGCCGATCGCGGTCGCGGCCGCCCTCGGCTGGGGCAACGGGCTGCTGGTGACGCGCTTCGCCATCCAGCCCATCGTGGCGACGCTGGTGCTCTTCATCGCCGGCCGCGGCATCGCCCAGGTGATGACAGGCGGCAACCTGCAGGAATTCAGCCAGCCCGCCTTCCAGGTGATCGGCCTCGGCACCCTGCTTGGCTTGCCGGTGCAGGTCTGGCTGATGCTCGCCGTGGTCGGCATCGCCGCCTGGGTGCTGCGCCGGACGGTGCTGGGGCGGCAGATCCTCGCCGTCGGCGGCAATGAGCGCGCGGCGCATCTCACCGGCATCCCGGTCGGACAGGTGAAGCGGCTGGTTTACGCCGTCTCCGGCGCGCTGGCGGGGCTGGCGGGGCTGGTGGTGATCGCCATCAACTCCTCCTCGGATGCCAATCTCGTCGGCCTCGGCATGGAGCTCGACGCCATCGCCGCCGTCGCGGTGGGCGGCACGCTGCTGGCCGGCGGGCGAGCGAGCGTGCTCGGCACGCTGGTCGGCGCACTGATCATCCAGCTGCTGCGCTTCACGCTGCTGGCGAATGGCGTGCCGGATGCGGCGGCGCTGGTGGTGAAGGCGGGGGTGATCCTGCTCGCCGTCTGGGTCCAGCGGCGGGGGCGCTGAGGCGATGGGCGCGACCCTCTCCCGGCTCGCGGGGCGGCAGGCGGTGCTGCTGGCGCTCGCCGCGCTGATCCTCTTCGGCGCGCTGCGCTATGAGCATTTCCTCGGCTGGTTCAATATCACGACGCTGCTGCGCTACAACGCGCTCTTCGCCTTGGTGGCGCTCGGGATGGCCTTCGTCATCATGACGGGCGGGATCGACCTCTCGGTCGGCTCCGTCGCGGCGCTGGCGAGCGTGGTCTCGGCGCATCTCTCGGGCGCTGGGCTGCTGCCGGCGGTCGCGGGCGGCGTCGGCGCCGGCCTCGCCGTCGGGCTGCTGAACGGCGCGCTGGTGACGCGGGGCGGGCTCGCCCCATTCGTCACGACGCTCGCCACCATGCTGGGCGCCAGCGGCCTTGCCCTGCTGCTGGCCGACAACCAGTCCGTCCCCGTCTCCTACGACACGGGTTTCGTCGAGATCGGCCAGGGCGACATCCTCAACTTCCCCGTCCCCGGCTGGATCGCGCTGCTGGCCTATGTCGCCGGCGGGGTGCTGCTGCATCTCACCGGCTTCGGCCGCACCGTGCTCGCGGTCGGCGGCAATGCCGATGCGGCGCGGCTGATGGGGCTGAAGGCGGAGCGCGCCGTCTTCCTCGTCTATCTCGGCAGCGGCGGGCTCGCGGGTCTCGCCGGCGTGCTGCTCGCCGCCCAATTCGGCGCCGGCCAGCCGATCGAGGGCGTGGGGTGGGAGCTCTTTGCCATCGCCGCGACCGTCGTCGGCGGCACGCTGCTGACGGGCGGCATCGGCTCGGTCGGCGGCACGCTGGCCGGCGTCCTGCTGCTCGGCCTGATCTTCAACATCCTCAATTTCGAGAACGGGCTCGGGACGATCAGCCTCTCCGTCTACTGGCAGTCGGTGATCCGCGGGCTGTTCCTGCTGGTCGTCGTGCTGCTGCAGGCGCGGCTGCTGGCGGCCCGCACCGCGCCGGCCCGCTGAAGGAGCAACCATGCCTCGCATCGCCTCGCTCGAGATCGGCTTCTACCGCATCCCCCTGCCCGAGGTGCTGACCGACAGCATGCATGGCGAGATGCGTGCCTTCGAGCTCAACACCATCCGCATCCGCGACGCCGATGGCGCCGAGGGCGTGGGCTACACCTTCACCGTCGGCCGCAACGGCGCCGCGGTCGATGCCGTGCTGTCGCGCGAATTCCCGGAGATCATCACCGGCGAGGATGCGGATGGCATCGAGCGCCTCTGGCACAAGGCCTGGTGGGCGCTGCATTACGGCGGGCGCGGCGGGCCGACCGTCCTCGCCCTCTCGGCCGTCGACATGGCGCTCTGGGACCTGAAGGCGCGCCGCGTGGGGCTGCCGCTCTGGAACATCCTCGGCGGCTTCGACCCGAAGGTGCCGGCCTATGCAGGGGGGATCGATCTCGACCTCTCGCTCGAGGCGCTGCTGAAGCAGACCGACGGCAACCTGGCCAAGGGCTTCCGCGCCATCAAGATGAAGGTCGGCCGCAAGCGCCTGGCCGAGGACGTGGCCCGCGTCGCCGCCATGCGCGCCCATCTCGGCGAGGGCTTCCCGCTGATGGCCGACGCCAACATGAAGTGGACGGTGGACGAGGCGATCCGCGCCGCCCGCGCCTTCCTGCCCCACGACCTCACCTGGATCGAGGAGCCGACCATCCCCGACGACCCGGCCGGCCATGCCCGCATCCTGCGCGAAGGTGGGCTGCCGGTGGCAGCCGGCGAGAATCTCCGCACGCTCTGGGACTTCAAGCAGTACATCGCCGGCGGCGCGGTGAGCTTCCCCGAGCCGGACGTGACCAATTGCGGTGGCGTGACGCCCTTCATGAAGATCGCGCACCTGGCCGAGGCCTTCAACATGCCCGTCACTTCCCATGGCGCGCATGACGTGACGGTGCACCTCCTCGCCGCCTGCCCGAACCGCAGCTATCTCGAGGCGCATGGCTTCGGCCTCGAGCGCTACATCGCCGAACCGCTGAGGATCGAGGAGGGCTTCGCCATCGCCCCCGACCGGCCCGGCCACGGCATCGCCTTCGACTGGGAGGGCCTCGCGCGGCTCAAGGCATGATGGAACGCTACGACCATATCGTCATCGGCGGCGGCTCCTCCGGCTGCGTCGCCGCCGCCCGGCTGGTGGCCGGCGGCGCGCGGGTGCTGCTGCTGGAGGCCGGCCATTCCCACCGCCACCCGCTGCTCGACATGCCGCCGGGCATCTTCAAGATGATCAACGGCAGCAAGTTCATGCGCTACCACCAGACGGTGCCGCAGGCGCATCTGGACGGGCGGGTGCACGACATCCCGCAGGCGAATGTGCTGGGCGGCGGTTCGTCGGTGAATGCGCAGGTCTATATGCGCGGCCGCCCCTCCGACTACGACGCCTGGCACGAGGCGCTGCGCGGCGACAACGACTATCCCGGCTGGCGCTGGACCGATGTGCTGCCGCATTTCCGCGGCATGGAGGGCAACAACCGCTTGCACAACGAGCTGCATGGCAGCGACGGGCCGCTTCTTGTCTCAGATCCCGGCCATATCGACGATATCTCGCGCTGGTTCATCCAGGCGGTACAGGCGATGGGGGAGCCCTACAACCACGACTTCAACGGCCCGGTGCAGCGCGGCGTCGGCTTCTACCAGTTCATGAACCGCCGCGGCCGTCGCAGCAGCGCGGCCTATGCCTTCATCACCCCGCTCGAGAGCAACCCGAACCTCACCCTCCGCCTGCAGGCGCGGGTGCGGCGGATCGACATCGAGGGCGGCCGCGCCGTCGGCGTTACCTGGCGCGACGCGAAGGGGCAGGAGCACCGCGCCGCGGCGGATGGCGAGGTCATCCTTGCCGCCGGCTCGCTCGTCACGCCGCAGCTGCTGATGCTCTCCGGCATCGGGCCGGCCGCGCATCTGCGCGAGATGGGCATCGACTGCCTGATCGACCTGCCCGGCATCGGCGAGAACCTGATCGACCACCCCGAGGTGCCGATCATCGCCATGGCGAAGGGCAAGCATGGTTATTACCGCCAGGGCGTCGGCTGGCGGATGCTGCTCAACGGGCTGCACTTCAAGCTCTTCGGCACCGGCCGCATCCTCTCGGCAGGCGTCGAGGCTGGGGCCTTCGTCAACCCGCTCGACCGAGAGGCGGAGCCGACGATCCAGGCCTTCTGCGTGCCGATCGTCTATCTCGACCGCGACACGCTGACCCTGGTGAAGGACAGCTACGGCGTCACCGTGACCACGGTCGTCGTGAAGCCGAAGTCGCGCGGCCATGTCCGCCTGCGCTCGGCAGACCCGGATGCGATGCCGCTCGTCTCGCCCAACCTGCTACAGCATCCGGACGACGCGCGCGCCATGATCGCTGGGCAGCGCTTCTTCCTCCGCGCCTTCCAGACCAACCCGCTGGCGGATCGCATCGCCTCGGTCGCCATCCCCGATCCGGCCAAGCTCGATGACGCGTCGATCATGAAGCACTGCCGCCGCTTCGTGAAAACCAACTACCACCCCGCCGGCACCTGCCGTATGGGCTCGGCGAACGATCCGATGGCAGTACTCGACTCGCGACTGCGGCTGCGCGGCGTTGCTAACCTCCGCATCTGCGACCTCTCGGCGATGCCGGACATCAACGCCGGCAACACCAATGCGCCGGCGATGATGATGGGCAGCCGTTGCGCGGAGTTCGTGATGAGCGAGATGGGCCAGGAAGCTCACGCCACCCGCCATGTCATCACGACGACGACGTAGCGCCATGGGAGCTGCGCCATCGCGCTGACCGGAAGCAACCAAGCTTCAGGGCTCAGGGCTACGCTGTTGTTGAGCGGGCTGCACCGGAAGCCCTGCTCTTGGTTGCGCTCAAATTACGTCCCCCCTTGGCTTGGCCTTGGGGGGTTTGTGTTGTGGGATGCGGGGACAGGATTTGAACCTGTGACCTTCAGGTTATGAGCCTGACGAGCTACCGGGCTGCTCCACCCCGCGGTGGTGGTTGGTATTCCAAGGATCCTGTTGGGTGGCCCGGC
>JAESFQ010000107.1_pt1 | contig 30946 bp, 21 predicted proteins | sample 9269431 | NCBI WGS metagenome assembly JAESFQ01 (sample SAMN14502588, study PRJNA617103) | algae metagenome | isolation source: Plectolyngbya sp. WJT66-NPBG17 and co-occurring heterotrophs from well... | place: USA: Mojave Desert, Joshua Tree National Park, California | collected 2006-08-06 | reverse complement strand
CTATGGAGGATATGGTGGAGTATACGGCGGACATGGCGGAGGTTATGGAGGATATGGATTCTACTAGCCATGTTGACAAGGTGAAGTGCTTGATTGTGGCGGATACTCTCCTTACATATTCCCTCTATGTGAGGGTTAATGCCAAAACACATTCCAATGAAAAGGAATATCATCCAAGGGTGGCAGCCGAACAACAGAATGTCCAGTACATAAGCCGCAGAAGCAACCGGAGCATCTAAAATGAACAGATCACGGATCGCCGATAACTGCTGCATATTTTCCTGAACTGGGTGTATTGAGTAACATGACTTGCAGGGGTACTGGTTCTTGTGCTCGTTCGCGCTGTTGAGTCAGCTCCCTCGTTGCATCAACACAGGGATTTCGTAATCATTTCTCGAACCATCAGTAGTAAGCTAGGAGATAACGAGACACATATACTGCCCAGGCAATATCTATATCTCACTATCATGCTTTTTCAATTCCCATGATCGATTGCCCCTTCATGGATCTGCCGCGTCAACGGTGGCAATCTCCCGAACCATGTGTACAGAGTATGCCGTGCAATCACACAAAATGCTTTATGTGACGCCCTGACACCAGGTGTGGCAACAACCGCCGCGGGAGTGTGGCGGCTATGACATATCAATAATTTGAGGCCTATCCTTTAACCTCACCATGGTGCTAGCGCCCAGGCAATGTAACAAGAATAGATGCGAACGTGCTTTTGCCAAAGTGAGAGACACGGAGAACGCATAGCACTGCTTGGCCTAAGCCACAGCATCTAAGGGAACTTTGTTGAAAGACATGAGACACGAGGGAGCGATTGGCAACTCGATCATGAGATTTGTAAGGTCAATTAAGGAGAAGAGGACGCATGCAAATGCGGTGATAACGTCTTACGCATGCGTTGGTGGTGGTGGCTATCACAAGAACAGGCTCTAGTGTAAGGAGAAAGCGCAGCCAACGAAAAAGCATTGGTGGGGTCATTTTAGGCGTCTGTGCGCAGGAAGGACCCACAGATCGTCGCAACGCTCCGTTCACGACATCTACTCACGCACCACGCTGTAATTGCACGGTCGCCTTAGCTACCTGGTATCAAGCGGCAGAGAATACTATGGCAGTCTTTCTCATATTCAGATTCAGTGACGCTGACAATACTCCACAAATACTTGTTGCGTACTGACCGTAGATGCCCCTTGCATTCCTTTTTCTTGGCTTTTATTAGCCATGCACTCTCGAGAAGGCAGAATCTCCTTGAAGTTCTTTTCCCGAGATGGTGGATCATGGTTCTATTAGCAGAAACACTACATACTGATTCACTAATCTGGAAGTAAGCCACAGCAGTTCATGCCCCTATCCGTCGTTCTATCAGACACGCGGGATCTATCAATTGGCCATGTCTCATCAAACGGACCGGTTCTGATCTCATACGTCAATGAAATTGATTAGTGTGGCGGCATACTATATTCGATCAGTCTCCCCTTAAAGCTCGCGGAATGCCTCAACGACCGTGTAACCAACTCAGCAGGGTCTCCATCTCAATATGTTTCCTCGCCTAGTCACTCATTCATTTCTTTTCGTCGACTGTTTGATACACAGTTTACATGTCACTCCTTTAGCCAGCGTAACTCTATCGTCACTCACTACACTTCCTAGCGAAACTGGCGTGCCAGCGAACAATACAATTCCACCAAACAGCAGTTCCGCACGATGGGCCAGTCCAGAATACACATGGATCTTCCAACATCCTCTACCTATACCACCAGTGAAGAGCTCGAAATTGTAAATACTGAAATACACCGAAAGTAGCTCAACACTGACAAGGAGTAGTACATACATCAATGAGACTACAGGTGCCGCTATTGACTATTATGGTAAGCAACGTCTCGTGCTAGCTATATGCGAAGCACTCACTGACCTCGTCTACCCACATGTAGAGGTTGAAGTCAAGTCCGCCACGCAACACATATATCCTAATCTACTACCCACTACTATGTATACATACGATGGGCTGCAACCGGGTCCGACGTTCATGATGCAAAAAGGGCGAGGTAGGCTTCAAACCGATTCAGCCTGTAAGGTAGAAACTAATATCGGCTCATAGAGGCAGTTGTGCGATTCAGCAACAACAGTCCAACAAACTCATCGGTCCATGTCCATGGCCAGTACAATCGTGCTCCATTCGATGGCTGGGCCGCAGACTACGCATCTCCTGGTCAATACAAAGACTACTATTATCCGAATGCGCAAAATGCGCGAACTATTTGGTATCATGTAAGTCTTCTGTTCATCGCTTTTATTCTCATCCATTCGGCATATTGACTCTTAGCAGGACCATACGGAGCGCGAGACCGGTGAGAATGTTTACATGGGCCTGTCCGGTTTCTATATCTTGACGGACGTTGAGGAACAAGCCCTCGGCTTGCCCACTGGTGATCATGACATCCCATTATCCTTGAGCGCGAGGCAATACGCTGCCGATGGCTCCCTCGTCTTCGATACGAATAACAACACTGGGCTTTGGGGCGATATAATCCACGTGTAAGAGATCAAAGTGGTTTTGGGTTTCTGGAGTTTATGGCTGACCTGCAAGCAGAAACGGCCAGCCTTGGCCGTACATGAACGTTGAGCCACGTAAATATCGTTTTCGCATTCTCGACGGGGCTATCAGCCGTTGTAAGATAAAATGCGATTGTCCTCTGGCTGCGACCTTACTAATGGAATTCAGCATTCATTCTATATTTGCAAGATGATGCGACTCAAGAAACCCTAAACTTTACCATGATCGCCTCGGATGGTGGTACGTTTGTGTAACTCTGTTTCGACGTTGCTCTAAGACCCTGTTAGGACTGTTCTCCCATCCCGTAAACACAACTAGGTTCGCCATTGCCGAAGGCGAACGCTACGAGGTCGTTGTCGACTTTGCCGAGTACATAGGCAAGAACATCACAATGCGCAACGAGCGCGGCATATTGGGCAATATCGACTATGCGGCAACAGATCGTGTCATGCGATTCGTAGTTGGTGATACCGTCACGGATTGCACCAACAACGATCCCATACCGTCCAAGCTTCGTTACATCCCTCCACCACCGCAAACCAACATTACCAAGAGCTTCCGATTTTCCCGAATCGACGGCGAGTGGCTCGTCAATGGTGTAGGCTGGCAGGATATCGAGAACCGTATCTTGACAAGACCTGTTCTGGGTCAAGACGAGATCTGGGAGTTGAGACACGGAGGTGGAAATGCGACGCACCCTGTTCATATCCACCTTGTCGACTTCCAGGTGCTGTCTCGCACGGGAAATCGCGACGAAGTGATGCCATATGAGGCAGCGGGTAGGAAAGACGTTGTGTGGATAGCTCCCGGCGAAGTCGTCAGAGTTGTGGCTCGCTACGCACCATGGGCAGGTGTCTACATGTTTCATTGCCATAATCTCGTCCATGAAGATCACGAGTAAGTTTTTTTATGAGACATATTTAGCATCTTCGATACTAACAATAGGCAGCATGATGGTTGCTTTCAACGTCACGAACCTTGAGAAATGGGGCTACGATAACTCCACCATATTTATTGATCCCATGGAGCCCAAGTTCCGACCGAGTGACATTGACACTGCGCAATACACAGAAGAGGCTATACGCTCTAAGCTCGACTGGTTTTACAGCCTCAATGTCTACGGCGAGCGCTCCGAGTCAGACGAAGAAGGTTTGTAGCCAGTGATTACACAATCTTCAACTCATATGTGGCTCGCTGGACTCGAGTCTTAAGAGGACATTTTCACATGTCGCTCGCCTTACCCTGTCGTTCAACCTTCGTCTTCTACATACCAATATCATCTGCGTTCTCTTACCAACTGTGGCACCGAGTTGTTGATAGTGAAGCGGCCATTAGTGAGACGTCGTTTAGAAGCTGTGAGCTAGAATGTGTCAGCAAGATGCAGGTGAGTAAGCAACGCATGGACTTCCGCCAACTTGAATCGAGGCATGCACAGTTTCTACTAGAATGGGTCCAAACCTTCACAAGATCATAGTCCTGGCCAGTGATTTACGCAACGTACCTTCATCCCGACACGATAATCATCTACCGGCCTCAACCTAACATATCACATGAAAATTTGTACAGATGCGCACCCGACGAAGGCCGAGCGGTGTATCGGTCTTTCGCAGTAGCGAGCAACTGCAGGGTCCAGCATACCTGTTGAAGCAGGTCGAACAGCCTGCTGCATGCCTCCTTCATTACGGTCCGACGAAACAAACGCCTCACCCAGCGGGGCAGCGGAAATATTATCACCCACCAGAAGGAGAAAATGAAAGAAATGGGATCACGGGTACCATGTGGACCAGGCACCCCCCAAACTCTCCATGCGTAAGAGAACGGGCAATGTAATCGCCGTCATCTACGTCTAGCACTGCTTGCAAGGCCACCCCAGATCGTCGACCGGCTATTGTCAAAAAAACGAGAGTCGCGGGGTCCAGGGCCATGAGTCAAGCACCGAACTCAGATTATCAGTGTCGTCGGGTGAATCCTCGAAAGTTTGAATTAGAGCCGTGGGCCATGGTTTCAGGATTATCTGCGACACACAATCATTCTCCCGCCCGTCAAGAAACGCTAAGATTGCGCAAAAGCGGGATAACTGGGATGCATGGTTTGCCGTGTGCCTCGCAATCAAGGGTCCACAAGTGACCCCGTACCCATCGTTGCAACGTTGCCGCGTGGTCGATTCGAAAACATGTCCGAGGTGCTGCATGTGCGGTATACCGTTGGAAGATGTGTTGTCCGTGCTGAGGATATGGTGCGCACATGCTGTCTCAGTATACCATAGTGGAGCCAGAGTTGCCATCGCAATGAAAAGACCAGGGAAATTTACTTTCCAACTCCTTCTAACAAGTGGCGGAACAAGGTCCGCTCTAACAGTAACATAGCAATCATCAAGATCGATCACTCACTCTTACACTCCTCTCAGTCCACAGACCCCCATGGAAAACCTCCCATTGTCTCACAATCCGCATTCCTCTATCCCGCAGCAGCCCCCTTGTCTCTGATCGCGATCTCATCGGCAAAAGCGTATTCTCGGCCGTGTTTCGTAGCGACGCAGGCTGGTGTGATGTCTGGTGTGGTTGGCCGTCCGTAATCAGTCGTGTCGTTGGTCGTACTAACCCCGGCGACTACGAGCTTCTCGGCCCGATTAGTGCGGCTCGCAATACGAGATGCGAGGTTGTTGAGTGCCGTGTGGAAAGTGCCGGATAGCGCGGCGTGCGTTTCTCCCGTCATTCCAGACGGAGGAAATCGAATTCCGGAAGTTGCCGTTGCTGGTGCTGGTTACTATACACTGGGATTCATGTGAGGCATTTGCACGCGAGGAGATGTAATGAATAAGCCCGGATCGACTTGCTTGCTGATGAAGATGTCGGCAGTTGATAAGAGTGGATATTCATTTCTCTTGAAACATGTGTTGCTCTTCATTAAAGTGAGAATGAACGGGAGCGGGATAGGGTTGGATGACATGACGAGGCAGTACCTGCCTGCCTAGTTCCATAGGATTGTCTTTGTGACTCTACCGTTGCGCGATCTAGCTAAGCCAATGATCTATAGCGACTACCGCTTGTATTGTGCGAAAACCAAATGAGGTATTACCCATACGCCGTGCTATGCTAAAGGAAACCAAAGAAAAGGAGAAAAGTGAAGAAAAGGCCTTGTCCTACTCCTCAAGTACACCAGTGCTCATCATGCTCTCACGCAGAGCCTTCTTGTATTCGCGCTCCATGCCATGCCTGACAGCATCGAGGACATTCTTCACGATAGCCTTGGGCTCAAAGCGAGGTGTGGTGCCGCGTTGGTAGACACCGGTTTCGACCAGAATAGAGTACCAGGTTGCCGAGTCGGTATGCTCGTTGTATTCGTTGGTTCCCCTGACATCGGACTCAGGTGTGTCACCCACAAAGTAGACAGTGGATGGGGCCGAGTTGATGCCGTGGGTGTCCCGACGCCATTCCTTGAGAAGGCGAGTGGCAAATTCGAAGGTGCCTATCTGAGGCTTACCAAACGCGGTTGTCTTGAGCTCTCGGCCAGTGACAGCCTTGAACATGGCCTCGAGTGAGACACGGAGAGCGCCCATGCCGATTCGAGTAAGATCGTGCGAAGCACTCCAAACAACATCGTTGTGCGAGAAGAAGACTGGTGGACCTTCATCAAAGTTTGCTGATCTGGTTCCGAGACGACCATTCTTCGACATGAGCAAGTCCAGAATGATCTGCTGATCCGAAGCCCAATCGCGAGAATCGGCGAAAACGAAAATGGCCTCAATCTCGACCCCAGCGAAGTTGCGAGCTCGCGAGTTCTTGTACTCTTCCTCTGTGAGCTTGCGGAAGGGTGTAGTATCTTGGTTATCTTTGATGATGTCTCCTGGGGTAACACTAGGATAAACGTTAGTTCATGTTCCTTGTAAAAGATGTCACGGGCCAACTTACACATCCTTGAAACCGTAGCCCTCAGCGACAATGCGACATTTCTCGCCTTCGCCTCCAACAACGAGGACAGTCTTGAACTTTTCCGCCATCTCTCTCATGGGTGTGTGTCCACAGATGAATTGTCCGGGTGATACTTCAATCTCCATTTGCTTACTGAGTTGCACGCAGCGCTCGGCTTCCGTCTTACCGCCACCGTTTGTGACGAAGATGTATGGTACCACGATTCCGTACTCGTTCTCGCCGTTGAGCATCTTCATGGCTTCAACTGCTTCTGGGATTGGTCGGCCACCTCGGATGAGAACACCGTCGATATCTGGTATGTATTAGGAAAGACTTGCTTTACTCGAATGTGGCATAACTCACCAAAAGCGAAAGCATATTTGTCGGTAACGGAGGTCTCTGGAGGGGTGTATCCAGGCGACCCAGGACTCACGGCAGAGTCAAGGTGATGTCTGGCGGTCTCAAAGGCGCTGGCAATCTCTGTTGCTTTGGATGGAGCCATGAGGTGTTGTGGGGGAACAACGACGGTGGGACCCATCTTGATGTTATCGCGGGTGGCTTCAGTGGCAGAGAGGCGACGCACGCCCGTGGATGGGACTGCGAGAGAAGGTGCCGACATGGTGAATGAAGAAGCTCGTAATACGTGTTGGTTGCTGCAAAAGACTTGTAGGAATGTGATTTGAGCAAATCGGAGGGTGCTGGATTTCTGACAGCCTTTATAGTATGAGAGCCCGACAGAAAGGTAACGTCTCCAGATAATCCCTCAGGAGAGCGGAGAGAACAGTGGGTAAGTGGGTATGTGGAGGTGGATTTGATGATTGATGGTTGGTTTATGCGAAGACACCAAGAGTTTTATACCGAAGAGACACAGTAATCTTGATTCCGCCCCGCTACGTTACTCAACCATGTACTGCAAGTATACCGGCAAGGTAGACTGCACTTCTACGTCGATGTGTCGGACCCTGAACGATAAGGGTATGGCTCGGGATTCTGTTGGATGGCATTGCGTAGATCTATGGCGTCACTCGGGCAGATTGAGGGCAAGGGACGCTTTTACAACACCAAAGTCGATAGCGGTAGAGAGCGTTTAGGCGTGCACTTCTGACATGTAGTGAGAGATTGTGGCATGTTTCTCGATGCCCATTCGACAAGTAGATCGGTAATGTTACAATAATAGTGGGCATGGCAGTCACGGTACAGGGTCTCCTGCATCCCAGGCGGTCTCGGATTGTTGCCGTCCCACACGCGCCATGTGGTAGACGGCCGCGGTTGGTGTTGCTGTGGAACGGTGTTGCAGAGTTTTGAGGGACTTTGGCGCTAGTGATGTCATTCATGATTAGCTCGCATGTCGCTTCGGCGTCTTGGAATGGCCACTCGAATCGGATGAGGCGTCCGCAAATGAACAGCCTCAGGGACTCGGGGTAGGCTTTGGTGGATGAGTCCCTGTGAAGCTCACGGCGAGCTTCGATCGACGGCTCCTTGTTTCTGGCGAGAACAAGCCGGCAGACAATTCTCGCCAAGCATCGGAAGCTAGATGAGGCAACTTGAGCCTCAAACATTGGCTATCTCGGCAGATAGGCCAAACCTTCTTGGGCTCTTAGCCTCCATCCGTCGTCACCACATGTGAACAGGAGTCGCCCCTGTACTATCGCATCGATAGAAACAAAAGACACCTGCGGTACCACACGTGGGCCCTTATCGCTACCTTTCACATGTCGAATGCCACAACGGCGCACGCTCGTTCCAAATCTAGGCGCATGCGTTGAGCCATATCTCCCCAGCTTGCATGTAGTGGGTCGCCAGTAGAACCAGTACCCACAGTCAGAGTTTCAGGCCGTGGCGCTTGACGTAACTGTACATGAATGTACACCGCAACTGGCGGCGCATCTGTGTGGACTGTGGCAGCATGTATGCCATCATCCCGCTTTATAGGATCGGGCTGTGAGTGTACATATGGATTGGTGTATGCCCATATACCAGCTCAATAACTGCTTTCGAATGAAAACCACCTCGAGAACGATAATTCATACGACTCAGGGTTGTGGGTAGTGGACAGGAATAGAGGCATATGGGTGGGAATGGAACACCGGTGCCTGGTCGGTGTGGAAGACTCCATCTTGCGACCGGTCAAGTTGCGCATCCCGTGAATATTGGCGCATGTAGGTGCCGCAAGACCCGTTCAGGACAAGAATCTACGCTGCAAGAAGCAATGATCTGATGCAGCTGCCGAGAAGACAGCACCTTGTACGAAGCGCACTTATCGCGACCGGTATTTTGGCTTCCAATTCGAAGAGACGGATGAATAGAGTCTGGTTGGAAGGGGTGAGGAACCTTGTACCAGGCTTCAGCTGGCAACCCCATTGTTCTCCATGGTTTCCCCGAAGTTTTGAGTTGAGGAGCGCTCCAAATTCGATCCTACACCACTGGTGGTCTTCGCATATCTTGCTGTGTTTGTTGATGGTGGTATAGCAGCGCGATGCATTCCGTAGATTCCCGCCTCCACCACCCTCTGGCCACAAATGTAGAAGATTTTCAACACCCATGGGGTCCCGTCGCAGGGACTCGGCACATCTGCGGCGACCCACTATTTTTGCGGAGGGATTATGGAGGCGCTGATCGATCAAGGATTGGACCCTTCCATCTGTAGTCGTTTTGCCGCCGGCACAATAGATGCGAGCACGAGTCGCGTAAGACATCTGAGCTCTAATGTTGACCGAGGAAGATGGACAGGCCAGCGCTGTGCGAAAGGCAGAGTGAAGTGCTACAGCTGTGTTGCGATGCTGTGTTTCATGGGGGTGAGAGAGAAGAGAAGAGAAGCAGACGAGGAAGGAGCTGTCCATTTTCAGCAGGCAGGTGCACGCATCAGCTACAACGAGCGAGCACAACTTTGCCCGAATACATCTCCACGCATTTCTCTCCATCAGTCCACGCAGGTCTAGGATACCTTCAACGCGTGCCGAATATGAACTGGACAGGTGGCTCGCTGCAGCGCACTAAGAAAGCCAACACGGGCGTACTCCAGCAGCAGAAAGCATACTTTGCCAGAGCGCGGACACAGCTCCAAAATGCTACTAACTTGCCTGTCGCCCCTTTCCGCCCTAGCTATCTGCAAGAAAATGACGACTCAGGCCTTTGGGACATGACCCCGTTTGGCTCAGGTTCAGTGCGGCACACAGGGCACGCCGCAAAGCATACGGTTGAGAGAACGCAGCGTGAGCGTACACCAGACAAGAGGCGGCTGGTGACACAGCACCATGAGATGATATCACTTGGAGAGCTACAATCAAACGACCAGCTTCACATTCAGAAAGGTGGTAATGATGACTTGCTGCGCAGTTGCCCAAATGACTCACTTGCCTCAGTGACGCGAAGACACACTAACAACACGATAGACTTGCGTGGCAGCATACGTAAGACTCCCGAAATGGATACGCATCTGAAACTGCTCGAAGCCAATAGGAAGAGACTTTTGACGCAGCAAGATTGGGTTGGCATTGGCGCATCGAAGCCGGTCAGCCTCCGATTTCTATCGAGCAGAGAGAAGAACAAGATCGGCAAACGCCGAAGGACGACAAGAGGACGTGGTGCAGCTCCAAGACGGAAGAACGGTGACGACTTCAGAGATAAGGATCACTATCCTGCAAAAGATGCCTATGCTCAGGTGCTTGGAGGCAGTGGCTCACGCCAGACTGTCGACGACATTCGAATCCGGATTGGTACAGACGCAATGACAGACATTTGTTCTACACGGCTGGACCAATATACGCAGTCTCATGCTTCCCCCGAATCAATGCTCTTCGACCAGGAAGAGCCTCTTGCACAGGAACGCTCAGCGGGACCACCTGTCAAATTTCAGCTCCATGCAGCAACAAACGCTCCTGAACAAGCTCGTGTTACTTTCCACGCGCCGTCGACCGGTGAGAAACAACAGCGCCATAGTATTGCTCGGCGCAGCGTCGCCAGTCCATTTTCATATGCTTCTGAGCAAAAGCGTTTCAATTGCGATCAGCTTGAGCTGTTGTGTCAACCCACGACAATGACTTTGCGTCAAACCGAGAGCTCTACACATGACTTCCGACTCACGCACCATGCTCACGGCGACAAGCGCGCATTTCGTCTTGCCTTTAGCGACTCCCAATCTACTGCGGGAAGCCGTGGTGGCACTGCATCGGATGTCCACCAAATCGGTGAGACGCGGCCCTTTTGCGATCTAGACCCAGCGGATGCGTCCAAGATAGAATATGTGCATCAAGCTTATGGTGATGGGGAGCAATCAGTCGGCGCTGAGGCTTCGGCTGGTCGCGCAATCGTCGATGAAGGACCCTGGAAAAAGTATCTCGCAATTTCCGATGGTTCAAGCCACTCCGATACAGCCAGAAGCAGCATCTTGCATGATTACCCCACCAAGAGACACAGTAATGAAGCTGCAATGGACTGGTCACAGCATGCTACTCAGGGCCGGGGCGATCAGAGCCGCATTAGCTCGTCCTCAATTTCCCACTCTTTGCCCTCTTTGCCTTCTTTGAGGAGAGGCGTCAGGGACCCAATATCAGCGCACCACTCCGACATGTCCATCATTCGTCGAGACAGACCGGTGACGACCGCTCTGCAATGTACGGAGGAAGATGAAAAGAATTGGCAAGCGTTCGTTTTTGGGAGCGACGAGAACGGTGCTTTTCCAGGGATGCATAGTCAAACACCCGAGACATCCCAGCTGGGTTCAAAGTGCTCAGAGAAGTCGTCTTCACGGTATCTGTCACTATCTCGCGCTGTTAGTTCTGTGGACCCTGTAGCGTGCGAGTTTGGACTTGGACTTGGGTCTGATACGGGTTACAACGCCCTCAACTCGAGAGCTTTGACGCCGACATCAAGATTTCGTAACGCAAGTCTACTAGTCTTGCGAGGATCTGTTGAGGAACTGAGCGAGAACAAGCAGGGCGAGGAGATGTTGATGCGTAGAGTTTTCGACGGGCAGTCGGCGACCCATGCATCTCTGCAGAATCACGCATCTTCAGATATCATCTTCACAAGGGTGTCTAGAAACACAAAAACATCCCGCAGTCTGGAGCAAGTTGTGTCTGCACAGGATCCAACAGAATCGAGCGGACGCCAATTGTGCCGAAATTGGGAGGGGTCTTCCTCTGACAGCGATATGCTGACCAGCGATGATGGCGCACTTGACCTCGTCGATCCTGAAAAAAGTTGACAAGGTCTATGCTGGTTGGCTGTCTCAGTGCAGACGCGGGACACCCGAGGCTGGAATTTAAGGGAAAGTTTCGGCTGCTCTTGTAATACGGATTCGCCTTTTCTTGCCTGGCAATATCGCAAAGCACTACCGTGGTAGGCTACCCAAACCGCGTGCGACCTACTGCCATGAGCGAATCAGATGTTTTATGGGGCCTACATGCTCTTATTGGCGCAGATTGTACATGGTGCCCAGTTCATGTCGCAATGTGGGTGACATGAGCTCAGCTCAGCTCAGCTCATTTGCATAACCAGATTTTGATCGTCTGCGCTGCCCACGGTTCCGGACAGCGTCGGCAGCTCGACCAGGAGCAGCAGAGTAAGGGAAAAGCTCAATGCAAAAAGCCATGTGAAGGTAGCTACATGATTGTATGGAAGCATGACCCCTTCGCACAGGATAATGGCTACAGGGCACCGAATGCATGGTATGTTGGCCAACAAGCATGTCATGGATTGCAAATGTTTTGAGGTGGCTCAGAGCAGGCGGGGCTACGTGCAGCGCTATTTCGGGTGAGCCCTATGAGGTGGTGACAAGACAGTGCCGGTCATCCTGACTTAGCGAACGGTAATCACGACAGGCTACCGGATATGCGCCCGAAGGGTTACCAGAGGTCGGTGGTGCCCAAGGGCCGAATGCGGCGACCATCAGAGCAGGAAAGGAATCAAGGCACGAGAACGGTTACTCAGAATACAGCAGCAACAAAGAAACGATTGGACAAAGCGCGACGATGGACGAGGATGCATCACACCGCCAGCAAGTCACATGGACGTGACGGATGAGGTGGAAATCCCGGCACGTTAGCACTGCGGTGGATGTGCGGGGGCGTCGCGGTATGATTGGCACAAGGGCGTCAGGGGCAGCCATCCGTCCTTCTCGAAGCCGTGGAAAGTTTGAAGCAGTCAGTAGAGGCAGGGCGATGCGGATACGAGCATTGGGCGCACAGCACTGTCGCGCCATTCTTTGTGAGGAGCTGGCACGTGCAGGACGCGGCTGCTTCACAATTACGGGAAAGCTGGAGTGCGTCGACGACGGGGGATGTGTGGGTTTGCGCCATCAGAAGCCGGCCATGATGATGGAACCGTTGCGCCGGCTTCGCACTTGGGTTTCACTTGCCCGCACGCCACGTGTGAGATGGGGAGAGTCGACCGCCACATATGGGGCGTTTCCTCAGCCCATGCGACTGGCTGGGCGGCTTGTTTGATACAGCACACGACGGGCTATTTGGGGGGAGTGACTGTGAGCGCCGAGCGGAGTGCAGTACGCTTGCTGCTTCGTGTTGCTCGGCCACACCGTCTTGTGTGCGACAGGCCAGTCAGAGAGCAGTAGTACCGCGCGCTGTGGAAGTCGGCAATGCGGACACCATGGTAGCAAACACGACGAGCGGTGGCAGGCCAATGCTACCACGCCGGCCTGTACTCACCAAGGTTCTTGCAACCCGACCAGCGCAGCAGGACCGGTGAGTCGACGCATCGATGAATCGATGAATCGATGAGCTGATGGACGAGACACCAACGGCACAGCACCCGGGCAGGGCGTTGCTTTTCTTGTCCATTGTTCCATGCCGTGTGGTGCATGTGGCTGGTGGGATTCTCAGGCCACAAACAGGTCGACGACGGCGGTGATTGGCGGACGCGTTACCATGTCTTCATAGTAACCATGGGCTGCGTCATACAGGACACCGTTGCTCGGTGGGGCCCCTAACCAGTGTCGCGGCTCTCCTTGTCTCCTTGTCCAGCGCTAGCACAGGAGACAAACAGGGAAGAGGCCTCGGAGCCCAAATGCAGCGGAGGCGGATGGAAGCCCGAATGACTACAAGGCCCCAGGGACAGTTGTGTGCGTGTAAGATTTAGCTGAAAATTCGGCGAAGGGCCTTGTCTGTTCCTGGCCCAAAGACGGCCGCCAAGCTAGACCGTTGCCCATATACTGCTGCCAGTCTGCCCTCCAAGCCCGCTCCTTTCCTCACACTATCCCACCCCACCACCACCAATTACACCCAAACCTCTGGACCACGTCAAAACCCGAGCACCACTCACAGTCGCACACCACGACCGACATTGGCACCGCCGTCACGACGATACGCCGCCTCACCACACCCCTTCTCCGCATTTCGTGCTGCAGCACCCACCCACCTGCACGCGCTGACTGATTTCCGCCCGCCCTGGTCTGCCGAATCGCTTGCAACCCCCACGACTGCTCCGGAGTACTCTGGTCCCAAATTATCCATGCATCGTGCATGCAAGTCACTTCTCCAGTAATCCCAGCTGACCTGCGTCTGCGTCTGCGTCTGCATCTGCATCCTCGCGCAGCGCGCGCTTCCCAAGCCCGACTCGTCATAGCCCAAACGCATTCCGTCAGTCTCACGATGCGAAGCAGCTCCTAGCCTGAGCTTTTCCTCCAGGACCCAGCAGGCTGTTGATCCTGTCTGCTTTTTATTACCCATTGGCGCCCGCCCGCCGTTACGCTCCTTCCCACGCACACCGTTGCCCGCGCCATGAAGTTTTACTAGCCTGCCCCCGATTTCACCTGACTGCCTGATCCCACTACCTCGACCATGGCGCTGCTACACGACGCCTACTCACGACCACGCATGCCTTCGCCCCAGCCCAGCTACGCCCGCGCCATCAACATTCCCGCCCGTGCCAGTCCCGCTCTCACGGCCTCGTACCTCAATGGCTCCCTGCAATCTACTCCCGAGGGCATGGTGCCCGTCTCGTCCTCGCTGCCTGCCATTCCCTCCTACACTCTGCCCGAGTCGCTCCTGCCTCCACCACCAGTCCAGTCGCCGCCCACATCCTCACCGTCGGCCATGGCCGAGGCTCTCGGAAAGGGACCGGGTCTGATTCGAAGAGTTAGCCGGGGCGCCCAGGGTATTCCAGGCCGCTTCCGCCGCGGCAATGCGACAGCTCAACGTGACAAGAGCTCCGGCCCCGTCATCATGCGCCGCCGCAGCGACAGCAGGACTGCCGCCGACGCCGACACTGGCATATCCGACTTTGACGCCTTTGCAGAAGAGGAAGCAGTAGAAGACCCCTTTGAGCCCGTTCATGGCCTTGGCATCTCCAACCCAACCCCTACCTTCAGCTCAATACCAGACGCCGCAGTCATTGCGCCCGTACGCAACTCCCGCCTCGAACAAGGCACCGTTTTGAGGAAAATCACCAAGAAAGAGAAGAAGGAAATCAACCTGCGCCTCGATCTGGAATCGGCCAAGGTATTCTGGGACCCCTCACGGCCCTCCAAAGCCTTCTACATTGACGACGTCAAGGAGATCCGTTCGGGTCCCGACGCCAAGCACTACCGCGAGGAGTGCAACCTATCCGAGAACTGGGCACCCTACTGGTTTACCATTGTCTACACCGACACAACCCGCTCCAAGGGCCGCATACGAACAATGCACTTGATTGCGCCTGACGTTGGCGTCTTCAACATGTGGACTCAGACGCTCGAGTCTGTCTCGCGCAACCGCATCGACCTCATGGCCGGCCTATTGGGCTTCGCTGACAAGAGTGCGAAGCTCGTTTGGCAACGCGCAATGAAGAAGCGTGGTGAGGGCGACGAGTCTCTGGACTTCCAAAGCACCGTTCAGCTATGCCGAAGCTTGCACATCAACTGCACCGAGGCCACACTCCGCGCCTACTTCCAGAAAGCCGACACTCTCAACGCCGGGAAACTCAACCAATCGCAATTCCTGTACTTTGTCCGACGTCTCAAGGAGCGCAAGGACATCAAGGCCATTTACAAGGCGTACACGTCCGGCTCCAAGATTGAGATGGACAAGTCTACTTTCTTCCTATTTCTGCAGCAGGAGCAAGGCGTAGACGTAAACGCTGATCTCGGATACTGGGCGAACACCTTCGAGAAGTTTGCGCGCGCAACAAGACCCAGGATGGCTGCTACCCCGACCGAAGGCGGACAGGTCCCGCTGCCGTTGGCCATGAATTTCCCTGCTTTCCAGACATACCTCACATCGGCTGCCAACTCCATCCTTAAGCCAGTCGGCCAGCAACAAGCACTCGACCGACCCTTGAATGAGTACTTCATCTCCAGCTCCCACAACACGTACCTGCTTGGCCGCCAGGTGGCAGGCGAGTCAAGCACCGAGGCATACATTACTGCGCTTCAGAAGGGCTGCCGATGCCTTGAGATTGACTGTTGGGATGGCGCCGATAATGTCCCTGTTGTCATGCACGGCCGAACCTTGACCAAGAGTATCCTCTTCCAAGACACCATCAAGGTCATCAACAACTATGCCTTCACAGAGTCACCCTACCCAATCATCCTCTCGCTTGAGGTGCATTGCTCTCCAGTCCAACAATCGGCCATGGTCAAGATTATGATGCACGAGTTTGGCGACAAGTTGGTCCTCCAGCCGCTAGACTTTGAGTCACAGTCGCTACCCACACCAGAGGAGCTCAAGTACCGAATACTCATCAAAGTCAAGCGTGCTGCTGGTGATGAGGTCGATACCAGGGCTCTCATGGGCGAAATTACCTCACGAAGACAGCGCAGCTTTAGCTCTCCTTGGTCACGACCTGTGCTGCTAAACGACAGCCTGGTCCCAAACTCGCCTCTTCTTTCCAGCCCACCTTCCATGAGCCCCCCAGAGCGATCGACATCCTTTTGGGCAACACCACGAACCTCAAACAACACGCTGCCCACCTCTGCAGCCGTGAGCTCAGCTGAAGATAGCGATAGCCCTAATGCGACCACTGCCGAGACAGCAGAGATCGTAGACGACCGCCGCAAGACCAAGAAGGCCAAGACCAGCAACATCACGAAAGAGCTTGGCAACCTCGGTGTATACACAAGAGGAGTCAAGTTTACAGACTTTGGCAGCATCGACGCAAACACGTTCAACCACGTCTTCTCCATCAACGAGCGCGCCTTTGAGAAGCTCACCAAACCTGGAGCTCGAGAGAAGCACTTGCTTGAGGAGCACAACATGCGTTGCCTCATGCGCGTCTACCCTCACGCCTTCCGAATCAACTCATCCAACTTCGATCCCCTCAAGTTCTGGCGTCGCGGCGTCCAGATGGCTGCACTGAACTGGCAAACGTACGATCTCGGTCAGCAGTTGAACGAGGCCATGTTTGCTGGAGGTCAAGACCGCACTGGCTACGTGCTCAAGCCGGCAGCACTCCGTCTTGAGTCACAGATCCCGGTCATTGGTCACAGGAAGGCGCCCAAGAAGGAAGTCAAGTTCACTGTGCAGATCATCTCCGCTCAACAGCTACCGCGACCCCGAGGCCTTGGACAAGAAGCCAACATCAACCCTTACGTCGAGTTTGAGATGTACTGCGCCGAAGACATGGGTGCAAATGCCACCGGCATTGGTGGACAGGACGCATCAGCTCGCAATGGCCACTCTGGCATCGGCAACCCCCTGCGCAAACGAACACATATTGTCGAGGGCAACGGCTACAACCCCGAGTTCGGCAACGAGATCGACATGACAGTTACGACCAGGTACCCAAGCCTAGTCTTCGTCCGCTGGACTGTCTGGAACTCGCTCGATGCACGAACCACCAACCACGCCCCTCTTGCCACCTTCACGGCCAAGCTCGACAGCATTCAGCAAGGCTACCGTCACCTCCCGCTTTACGATAGCAATGGCGAACAATACCTGTTCTCGACTCTCTTTTGCAAGATCAAGAAGCAAGACATTGTCGACGCGCCCGAACCTAGCGCCAACGTTTCGTGCGGCTCATCCATTGAGCCAGCCAGCCCGCTTCAGGAGCCCGCAAACACCAAAGCAAGCCGCAACTTCGTGAGGCGTTTGATCAGCCGAGCACCTAGCGAGCGCAGGAAGCGCAAAGAAGAGCTGCAGCGTGCGGGGAGCGAGTCGCGCGAATCTGACCTAGACCCCATCAGTCGCTCGAGCACATTCGAGCGATAGCGTGGGCTCGTAGCATGACGCCACTGTTTGTAGCTGACGACGTCGCCACGCGTCATCGGCTGCAATTGTACCATACATTTTCGTTATGTACCGACCTCTGCTCTAGTACCTCCTGGCGTACCGGTTTGGCTCCTTCCACGGAGAGGTCCTGGCACCGCGACCAGGGCCACGGAGAACAATCCCGCGCCCCATCCTCATACAAAAAAACTGCGCCCTGGCGCGACCGCATTGTGTTGGCAGGCTCGCTTCGACGGCTATCAAAAACGATCGAACCGCAACATGGCCTCGGCACTCAAAAGTTATCATTGATCATCTGTCTTGTGGGATGATGCTCCCCTTGTTCCATTCTTCTCTTCTAGTATATACCCGTTTCTACAACTAACACTTTGTTTTCACCTCGGTCCTCGGCGTAATACTTCAAACATGGGGGAACAAACAAGGATAGTTTGCCGGCGAGCAAACTTCAATCTCTGTTACTGCATCTTGGCGATATCCCATAGACTTGTTTCTTGAGCTTCATCGCTCGGTCATCACCTGTACAAAGCTTTCCATGTTTTCCCTTGTTTCCTTTGTTAGCAAACGCTTCACGACGCTACGATAACATAAAACTGTTTTGCATAGCATTGTTTCCAACTGCCGAGCCCGCGGTGCGGGGTTTTCGCATGGAAGATTGGTTGTTGACTTTCGGGTTGTTTTCTTTCTTTCGTCTCCTCCTTCCGACGGACGGGGATGATCAATTTCGCTTCGATGCAGGACATGGTTCGGTGCAACTTTTTTGCTCTTCACTTCTATACGTGGGCCGGCCCGGCTTGCATGTTAGTCTTACAAAAAAGAGGGGGTGGTGCATTGGCCAATGTTCACCCTTTGGCTTGTTGTGGGTAATGGGCATGGCATGGCGTGGGATAAGGTTAATGACCAGGAAGATACCACTCAACAAACATTAGAAATGACACTATACGGCTTCAGCGCTACGATTGCGCGAATTTGGAAGCCAAATTTCCACCACGCACACAATTCTCGATGATTCTATGCTCTGACCACCGTGACGAAAGAAAAACTTTTCCGTCGCTCAGTCGAGACTGGTTGGCGGAAAGGAAAGATGCGACGGGTTGAAGCGGCTCGCCTTGCAGGCCGATCGACGCAGCCGTTCACGATCTTCGTCTCGCGAGCACGAGCTACTTTACTCAACCACTTCCTCGGAGCCGCAAACGCCGCACGCCCGCACGCATGGCACGACTGACGGGACAATAAAACATGGTAATCTGAACAATGACATTTCAAGCTAACCTTCTGCCCACGTTGACGTGGCTAGCTCCCTCATTTTTTAACCCGGCTGCAAGCCTACTTTTCAAGCACCATGACAAGTCATAGCTGGCAAGCATGATCAAATGACTCTCTCCTCTGCCAACACCAACACCACCACCAACACAACAATAATAACAATAACCCCACACTCCACATATATCTCCCCTGCACACTAAAACACTACTCCGCACCGTTTTTTTCCTTTCTCCTCTTTTCCAAGAGGTATCTGTATCAATATTATCATGATTCTACATAGCGCTACGAATCTGCATCGAGGATCTAACGTGCGGAGAAGGAAGAATCCTTTTCGTGGTGTAGTTAGGCGAGTGGGCGAACAAAGAAAAAAGGAGAGGGGAGACGAAAGCACGAGGAGCCTGTGTCGATCTGGACCGCTGTGGCGCACGTGTAGGGTTCAAGGGAAAGCGTGCAGTGTGCGTATGTGTGGGTGTGGGTGCGCGCGCGCGCCCGAGCCTGCAAAGCTGGTTCGTGTGTAGGCGTGCGGTATGCGGCGTACTGTAGGGCGTACGTACGGCCGAAGTGCAGGCTGAGTGTTCCCCGCAGAGCAGCAATAGCACTGTAGCAGGCAGGTAAGCAGGTAAGCAAGCACGGGAGCGCATAAGCCACCATCCGGTCTTGCGGAAAAATGGCGGACGGGCTGGACCTGGGCCTTTTTTGCCTTTCGGGTTTTGGGTTATGATTTTTCGGCAATGAAGTGAGGCAACGAGGCAAAAAGGGAGAAAGAAAGCTTGAGTTTTAGCGGTTAGGCCACGGGAATGTCGCTGCGGGAAAGAGTTGAGGCTACTCAAGGATTTCAGGGGGATTACTCATGGTTGGGGGCTTTTCTTTTCCCTACGCTTTCGGTAATGTGCTTTCGGGAAGACGGAGATTTTTCTTTTTCTCCAGGACGAGAATGGAAATAACCATTCGAGCGCTGAGAGATGCGAAAAAAAGAAAAGATAATGCAAGGATGCAAGACGGGAACGACACGCTTTACGGCACGAACCGATCTCCGTGGTAACGTCGAACTATCTGCATCGTCAAGAGTCAACCCACGTCAATTCAATAGTTCTGCTGCGGCTGTGCTGTATGTGTGACGCGAACTCTGCTCTTTTGCGGCTGTGCTTTACTGAATCCGTCAGCGTGTTCCTTCCCTTTTCTGACGCTTGGCCGTGGATTACTACGGAGCAGTGTGCATGCAGATTGACTTGGACCATGTACCTGTGTGTAACCGAGTCATGTTGCAGGATTGGTTGGATGCGTGCATCCATGCATATATGTATATGTATAGCATGTTACACAGCATGCACGCAATACGTAGTGTCCGAGCGCCCTTGCTTCGAGTGTGGATTGGTAACTTTGGCTTGCATGCCAGACGGCACGCATCTTGCGGCGGGCGGGTAGACTCAAACAAGGTAAGCAGAGTTTCCCGCTGCTTGCGCTCCTGCGCTCGGCGCACAAGCTGTCGGGCCATTGGGAATCTGGGCACAAGGACACGCGCGTTGGACGTCGGACATGGTGGACGGTAGATGGAAAGGATGCAGAACATGTACGAGACATTTTGCAAGTGGACAAATCTTCCTCACTGTGTGAGTGGTTGCCCTGTTCGGGAGCTACTACGAATCTGATCGTCGCTTGACGTGCGAGAGGAACCTTGGGAAGGATTGCGGGGCCGACATCATGTACGTGTTCATGTACGACTGCCCGTGCGAGACGAGCAAGTGCGGAGCTGAGAAGGAATGCCATGCGCGATTTGAGAAAAGTTCCAAGGTTGGTTTGCTCGGATGCTCATCCGAGGCCAAACATGTCACGAGGATGCTGGGTGGTGGGTGGCAGTTGGCAGCGGAAAGGCAGCTGAGTGTTGTGCCTTGCGTCTCTAATGCTGTACCACATGGAACGTAGGGCCGATTCCACTATCTATGGCTGTTGTCAGTGCGGAGCTGCAGCATGCACAAGGCTGAGAGTGGATGTTTGCTGCATTGACGAAACAATCCAAAATATGAAGCGGAATCGTATCGTATTGTGTCACCGTCGTACGTTTTATCGGTCAAGATGATGGTAAGCTGAGCTCCTCGTTCGCAGGAGCGTCATGGCGTTCGGTTATGGGAATACCTCGCTTCTGCGGGGCGTAATTGTTCCATGTAAGGACCTTGCGAGATGGGTACACTCCGCACTTTGTGAGATAAGCGCGCTCAATTCGGTGGTTGGCTCCCTAGGTGTCCACTCTGTTCTTTGACGGTAAGGCGTGTAGGGCGCTGTTTACCGCACGTGGCGGTGTACTCCGAATCAATGTCAAGCTGTTTGATCGACGTTTGGATTTTCTTCCCCTGATTTGCCGTGTCGGCCGGTGATTTTTTCAAGGCGCCAGTGGCGGCTGTCGAGATTCTATCACCAAAGTTGTGATAAAGGTCCCACAGTTGAGCGGCTGGCATGCAGTGAATATGCGAACCAGGTGCTGAACAACGTGGTGCGTCTTGTGGGGGTTGCGCATGAACTGACAAGTCGGTCGTATGTCAGCCGTGAAATCTTCCGGTGAGTTGGCTGTCGTGCAAATGCGGCATCCTGCATGATGAAGGTGCGGGAAGTTGTCGTCTGACGGAGTCGTAGTAAGACCGTATATGCACGTGCAAGTGCAAACATGAAGCCAGATGGGCTATCTCTCGCTTCGAGCAATGGCATCTGCTGGATTGCGAGATGAGCGTACTATATGAGCTGCTGACTAGCAAGAGGCTTGCAGATACGGGACATGATCATTTTCAAATGACGGGATAACCTTGTTAGGATTCGCTTTGCAACATGAGCTGATATTCCTCACATCTTAGTGTCTGTTAGATATGTAAGTCCGGATAGATGATCCTTATTGACGTACATTGATGTAGCTGGTAGCTCACTACCAACATGGCCGCAAGTGCCGCGAGGAGGTACAAACCAACGTACAGTGGTTAATTCCATTAGCTGGAGTATCGATCGGCAGCCCTCAAAACAGAGCTCATTCGACTAGGTTGATGCAGTTTACTCTGAAGTGATTGTTTGAGCCGGCTGCATGCCTTAGCTTTCGACGTGCCCAGGTGCTATTGACGCAGTACAGTCGATCGTCTTGCTTCACTTCTGCAAGTTCGTCTGCTCGTAGTGTCGGGAAGTCCAGGAGCATGCTCCTCAGAGAAGCTATGATGTGAGCTGCAGGTGGATCAAGACGTGCACACGTAGCCTTGCAACGTCATACCGCAAAGTCTTCATGCCCAACCCAAGTCGAGATGCATATCCTGTACGTGTTTCGGCTCGCGTAGCATGTTCATCTGCCGCTACAGCTTCTGAGCTCAAAGTACGTGCAGACAGTCATACCTCGTGACGCTGTCTGAGTGCCATACAGTCGAAGTCGTGACGTTGCCCCTGCTAGGACTATATCGTAGGCTGGCTGATGCAATATCTGCATGCTGCTTCGAATGCGATGCCAGTGGTGGATGATGCGTGTAAGTCGCACGGCAAGACTGCACCCCGCACCAAATAAACAAGCGTTGATCGATCATTCGGCCAGTCCCGTGCGGCACGTTGCTGCCTCGTTTCCTGGAACCAACGAGCTTGCCCGTGTAGTTATAGCGGCTGCCGCCACTGCCAACCTTGGAATGATTAGATGTGGGGCACTCGGATACTCCCCGGCGATAGTGCTCGGCTTATTAGAATAGTATTGTGTCGGCGGTACGCAGCCTCGTTAAATGGGGACCGGATATATCAACATGTACCGGTACATTCCCCCGGGCCAGTTACACAGACGTGAGGGTTAGCTATATATCGTTCCGCTCATCAGCTGGTTCTGACTTGCGGACTGACTTCGAAGATGGCGTCATCCTTCCAAGCGCTCTTGGTTGTGATTCTGCAATTCAGAAACCCCATCTTCTTGAGTGGTGTAGAGTATTTTAATAACACAATATGGACGTTTCTGCTCGCTTGAGCATGGCGAAAAGGAGGGTTGGCGTAAACTGGCCAGATTCTCTAGGGTTGATAGCTGGAACATGCGCCCAGGCAGAGACGCAGAAGTGAAGGCCGCATTTTAATTCCGCAGGCGATTGTCTGTAGTAGCTGTGAGAAGAACAAAATCAGCATTCTATTCGCACAGTGTTGTCAGAAAGTCTATAACTCTGCACTATATCGCGTCTTGGGACTCGATGACTCAGACTATAACGTGCACAACGGCGTACGCTTTCGTGTCCCGTCATATAATAGACGTTGGCACCAAGAGAAAGGGTCCCCGAATGCGGCTCTGCTGCAGGTCGTTTCACTAATTCTCCAAAGCCGCTGTGACATCTGATAGAGCGCCACTGCCACTGACATAGACCTTGAACAATGAATGTGGGCATGGCGATGTGAATTGGCAAAAATAAGAGAGAGCACAAATGGATTTCGAACGAGGCTCACATGCTAAGGACCGAGTAAGTGTTTTGTGAAGGAAAGAGCGACTGTCTCAGGTGCAAGTGCGCTAAGCCTTGTGCTCCGAGCTGCCGACCCCGCTGAATTGCTGCAACCTTGAGACACAATCTTTCTCCGCCACACCAACCACTTTCGCGCGCAGACTCGCCACGCGCAACCGCAACATCTTCGGCTGGAAATGGTGTGAGCAGTAGACCTGTCCATACTTCACACTCGACACCCCCGGCAGCAACTGCCCCCCAAAGTCTCATCCCGAACCCACGAATTTCGAATAGACCAGGGAGCCCTAGGCCCGAACCTCGACCATGGAGGGCGCCTTTACGCACATGGGTAACCACCTCGTGTCCGACTCGGCTGCCACCATCAACGCCGGCGACGTAGACGAAGGCATTCTCGACGGCGACCTTGCCCGCGGCGGACTTTCGCGTAGGCGACGCGCAGATGACGACGAAGAGTATGATGAAGATGACCTGGAGAGCATGGCCAGTATGCCAGTTGGCGGACGCAATGGCCAGTCTGCTATGCGGGCGGAAGACGCCGAGGTTGAACTACCAGCACATGCTTGTAGGTACAGATGGTTTGGGAAGGAATGAGAGGCATACTAATATCTGCATTAGGTGCCTACTGTGGTATTCACAACGCCGGCAGTGTCGTAAAGTGTCTCGCCTGCAGCAAGTGGTTTTGCAGCGCCCGCGGTAACTCGTCGTCCTCACATATTATCAACCATCTTGTTCGCGCCCGTCACAAGGAAGTCCAGCTCCACCCCGCCTCCTCACTCGGCGACACGACGCTCGAATGCTACAACTGCGGCACCAAGAACGTCTTCCTCCTCGGCTTCATCCCCGCCAAATCAGACACCGTTGTTGTTCTTCTGTGTCGCCAACCATGCGCTGCCATGCCTTCGCAAAAGGACATGAACTGGGACACGTCGCGTTGGCAGCCGCTCATAGAGGACCGCTCCTTCCTCCCCTGGCTCGTACCTGCCCCGACCGACCAGGAGCAACTGCGCGCCCGCCACCTCAGTCCCCAGACTATCGCAAAACTTGAGGAGTTGTGGAAAGATAACGCGAATGCCACCATTGCCGACCTTGAGAAGGGCGCTGGTCAAGAGGAGGTCATCGCTAAGGTCTTGCTCCGTTATGACGACGCCTTTCAATACCAAAACGTTTTCGGCCCCCTAGTCAAGATTGAGGCCGACTATGATCGCAAGCTGAAGGAGTCGCAGTCGCAGGACAACCTGGTAGTTCGCTGGGATATGGCCCTGAATAACAAGCATACGGCTAGCTTCATCCTCCCCAAGCTCGAGCTGGGCGACGTCAAACTCGCAGTCGGTGACGAGATGCGATTGCGCTACACTGGAGAACTCCGCCCACACTGGGAAGGTGTTGGCTATGTCATCAAGATCCCCAACAACCAGTCTGACGAAGTGACGATTGAGCTGCGCACCAAGGGTGATCACAAGTCCGTCCCTACCGAGTGCACCCACAACTTCAGCGCCGACTACGTCTGGAAGGCCACTTCGTTCGACCGCATGCAACACGCCATGAAGACTTTCGCCATCGACGAGATGAGCGTGTCAGGCTACATCTTCCATCGTCTTCTCGGTCATGAGGTTGCTTCTGCGCCCATGAAGATCCAAATTCCCCGCAAGTTCAGCGTTCCAGGCCTTCCCGAATTGAACGCCAGTCAAATCAACGCTGTGAAGAGCGTCCTTCAAAAACCACTTAGCTTAATCCAAGGTCCTCCTGGTACCGGAAAGACTGTCACCTCGGCCACCATCATCTACCATCTCTGCAAGATCAGCGGTAGTCAGGTCCTGGTCTGCGCGCCCTCCAACGTCGCTGTCGACCAGCTGTGTGAACGTATTCATCTTACGGGGCTGAAGACTGTTCGTGTTACCGCCAAGTCTAGGGAAGACGTCGAATCTCCTGTTGGATTCCTCTCCCTGCACGAGCAAGTTCGCATGAACGACACCAACGTTGAGCTCAACAAGTTGAACCAGTTGAAGAGCGATGTGGGTGAATTGTCGAGCCAGGATGAGAAGAAGTTCAAGCAGCTTACTCGTGCCGCGGAGCGCGAGATTCTGAACGCAGCTGATGTCATCTGCTGCACTTGTGTTGGTGCTGGTGATCCTCGCCTCTCCAAGATGAAATTCCGCACTGTCCTCATCGACGAGTCGACACAGTCAGCCGAGCCAGAGTGCATGATCCCTTTGGTTCTCGGATGTAAACAGGTCGTGCTTGTTGGTGATCACCAGCAACTTGGACCTGTAATCATGAACAAGAAGGCCGCGACAGCTGGTCTCAATCAGTCCCTATTCGAGCGCCTTGTCATTCTAGGATGCTCTCCGATCCGCCTCCAGGTCCAGTACCGTATGCATCCCTGTCTGTCAGAGTTCCCTTCGAACATGTTCTACGAAGGTTCTCTCCAGAACGGTGTCACAATGCAAGAGCGTATCCGTCGCGACGTCGACTTCCCCTGGCCTGTTGTCGACAGCCCCATGATGTTCTGGTCTAATCTCGGTGCAGAAGAGATCTCAGCATCTGGTACATCCTACCTTAACCGTACCGAGGCTCAGAACGTCGAGAAGATTGTTACTCGCTTCTTCAAGGCTGGTGTACAGCCTGGCGATATCGGTATCATTACTCCGTACGAGGGCCAGCGCAGCTACGTTGTTAGTTCTATGCAGGCAACAGGCAGCTTCAAGAAGGAAAACTACAAGGAAGTCGAAGTTGCCTCCGTCGACGCCTTCCAGGGTCGTGAAAAGGACTTCATCATCTTGTCCTGTGTTCGTTCCAACGACCACCAGGGTATTGGTTTCCTGAGCGATCCTCGTCGTCTCAACGTCGCTTTGACCCGAGCCAAGTACGGTCTTGTCATTCTCGGTAACCCCAAGGTCCTGTCGAAGCATCCGCTGTGGCACTATCTCCTCCTCCACTTCAAGGAGCGCAACTGCCTTGTCGAGGGCCCTTTGACCAACTTGCAGGTCTCTCTTCTGCAATTCAGCCGCCCAAAGCAGACCTACCGTGGTCCTCAGCGCTACCAGATGGCCTACCAGCATGCTAATGCTATGACGTCTGGTCGTCAGGCTGGCTTCAACGGCAACAAGCCTCGCCAGGAGTACAATGATAATGGTTCGATCGTCGGCTACATCCCAGATGACGTCTCGTCAGTGCACTCTTCTGCCCTTGGTGGTGTTGGTATTCCCTCCAACTACCCTCCTATGTTCTCCAACTTTCAGGAGTCATGGCCTCTTCCTGGTCGTCCTAACGGCAAAGGCAAGAACGGCGCGCCTCCAAGCGTCGCCGGTGAGTCGGTCGCCGCTAGTGAGCTTACTGATACCCGTAGCGATGCTCCGGGTGGTATCAGTCTATCTGGTTTGAGCTTGAACGACTACAGCAAGCCTACTTCCCTTAGCCAGTCTGACCGTCTCAACCGCTACGTAGAAACCACTCGCCAGGGCCCCAACGTTGGAACTGGCTTCGGTGCTGGTCGCGGTCTGCGCGGTGGGCTTGGGGGCTTCGAGGATGACGACGCGCGTAGCGTTTCTACGGCTTTCGCCAGCCAGATTGGCACCGGCAACAATGGATACGACTGATTGCCTGTCTCTTGATACCGTAGGAACTATTCCTACTGTTCCATTCCACGTTTTGGCTGCGAGCCTCTCTCTTCCACCTGACAGAGCAAGACATGCTTCACCATGGGCCGCCAGGTCTACAGTGCGCTCCGTTAGCAGGACCAAAGAAGGTGACTGCCAGTGCGTTAGCACCGATATCGATATTGGATCAAGTGTGTCCTGTATAGCTCAAGTTGGCACCTGCCCTCCAGGCGCCGTAGCGCATACATCCGTGTGAGTACGCGGTTGTGTGCCGACACGTGTGGAAGCGAGCCTTCGCACTTTAACTTCGGCGCTGCAGAGGTGTAAGGAAGATGCAATGCAGGATGGAAGACTTCAGCTGCTGTGTGGAGGTCTTTACCGGCTATCTCTAAGAGATGGCATTCGATTCTTCACATTCCTTGTTGCCTTCAGGGCCTTATCACAAAGTTTGCATGTAGAAAAGGGGAGAAAACCATACTACCGTTGTTACGAGAGAAATATAACACATTTGATTTACTATGTTTTGGCGCCTGATTCCAATTCTATTCAACAAATCTATCGGCCGAGTTTCTTGTCACGCGCATGCTAGTAGCGGTAGTGATCATCGCCAGCACCTCCCATGCCGGGTTTGCATTGCCTTCTAAACACTCACAACTCATATCATCTCATTAACCTCTTTTCACTGCTATAGCAAGTTATCACTCTAACCATACAAAAAGCCCGGCATCGTGTTTGCTTCTTCTTGCGCGAGCCGGCGGCCCTCACACGCATGCATCTCTTTGTCGTGGCCTTTTCTCTTGAACTTATCTCTAGGTCAATGAGCTTATGGAACAAGAATAGTTAGTTGCCAGGGTGTGGAGGGCAGTATTCCCATGCCTTAATGATCCAAAGCGACTCACATGATGTATGGCCTTTCCGCATCTAAGTGTTTCGAGGCTGAGGACACGATGGAAGGAGGACAGAGGTGGGCGGGTTAGGATGTTATATCTGCATACCCAGTCAGACCCTGACTAGGGACGGTTAAAGAGCAGAGATATGTCGTTCGTGGATTGTATGGTGGGTGTTGCTGAAGACCAGGGAGAGGTCGGCACATGGACATCTGTGTAATCATCAACAACCATCTCAATGAAACTCGCCAGCCCAATTCACGCACAGCCAATCCATGAATAATGCCAACAATTCCATTTCAATGCAAGTGGTATCAAGACTCCATCACGTATCTCAGCATAAACCTCCCTCTCTCTCTCTCTCCGTTGCCGCACAATCATCATCACGTCGACGCCGACCGTTTTATTTGCCAGCCAACTCCTTCTCAATGTCCGCCTTGAGGTCCTCAGGCTTCTTGGTGCTAGCCCACCTGCCCTTGACCTTTCCGTCCTTGCCGACCAAGAACTTTTCAAAGTTCCACTTGATGCGCTTGAGGCCCATGAGGCCCGGCTTCTCGTTCTTGAGCCATTCGAAGGTGGGGTCTGCTTTGTCGCCGTTGACCTAGTGCAAACAGGGAGAGTTAGCCGGTTGCTCGTTCATCGCCAAGGTGCTTGGTTCGTGTCTTCACATCGCAGAGCGCATGCCGTGCGAGAAAAGGGTGGGACTTTGTACTTACGTCAATTTTGCCCAACACTGGGAAGCTCACGCCGTAGTTGACCTGGCAGAAATCCTGAATCTCCTCGTTGGAGCCTGGGTCCTGGCCGCCGAACTGGTTGCACGGGAAACCAATAATCTCAAAGTCGTTGGGGTATTTGCCCTTGATATCCTTGTAAAGCTTCTCCAGGCCCTCGAATTGGGGGGTGAAGCCGCATTTCGAGGCCGTGTTTACGACGAGGACGACTTTGCCCTCGAGCTTTTTGAGGTCGTAAGGGGTGCCCTTCTCTACGCACTTTGTTAGCTGCTGAAGAAGATGGGACGTGAGGGCTACGAGAGACGTACTGTCCTTGGGCTTGAAGTCGAAGAAGCTCGTTGCAGAGGCCATGGTTGTGTATAGCGCTTTTCCGTCTGGTGCTTCTTTAGTCACGTAATGGGCCTTCTTTCTGGTATAGCGTGTATAAGAACGTGTGGAAGTGGTATATGCAAGAGGTGCAAAGATAGTGGTGAAGCTCCGGGGCTTTAAGTTGTGTCGCAAAACAGGTCTGAAGTTCGTCGCGATACGCGGGGCTGTGCTTGTCGCCCCTCCCAATCGAACCATGACATGTGATCGTAAATCATACACAACTCAGAATTCCGGCGATCGTGCTGCTTACTCGGAAGAGCCGGTCTAGCCAGGCACAGTTTTCTGACTGGTTGTTTGGGCTTACGAAATAAGACCCTGATGGAGTCCCGATCTTTGGCTCTGGGCTTCGGAGGTTGCGGGCTGACAGGTGCGACAGAACCTCGGCTTGTCCCGCCCACCGCGTGCTACGGACGAAAACGCATCTTATGGTGGGGCGCCATTCACGACATCGGGGATTGCTTGCTCCATCTGGGACTTGACGCGATCGATCCCGTCTTAGGGTGAGGGCTATTTGGAAGCATAGAGGGGCTACCGAGATGTGCCCAAGTTTGTTATGGCGGTGTATGAGGCAGCGAGTCGTGCGCTCCATGTCGCGATCAACAATATGACCTGTCAGGCGGGCACAATAGAGGGATGTATGCGTGGAACAAGAACAACAAAATCCATATCGATACTACATACAAAGAAACGACCTCCCGATTCCGCCACCAACGTCCGCACGGCGGGAAATAGTTGGGAATACAAGACCGACCCCTCCCCATGGCCATCCTCCCTCGTATCCAAACTGAACTCTATATCTAAAGAAATACAACTTCCTCAATTACACTCCTCCGTTAACACTACATCAATCTAATACACAGCGACCAACTCATGCCTAGCATTGTGCAATGAGTATGACCTTAGTCCATCTCCCCCCTCAGCGGGGTTTGCTGTCGCTACAAGAGTCGACTAGCAATCCTTTGGCATCCGAGTCCACGGCTGGGACATGTCCTTGGCTCTGTGTCCTGGGTTTGTCTCCAGAGTTGTGGCCATCCCGGTCATGAAGTATCCATCCGAGACTTATGGGAAGTCATGGCCATTCATCCGCTAGGCATGCGGGAATCCATCCGGGTTCGGAGAACGCAGAAAATCAAACGCGATATGTATGTATTGGGAAAAAACAAGGGTAAGAATCCGGCTGTGTGATGACAAACCTGCTTGGGGCTTTCTCAGCAGACGGAGTCTACCAGACGCGTGTGCTTCATTCAGCCACCGAAGACGTCTCGGTACTGAGTGCAGATATCGTGAAGTCCCACAACCTCCTTTGTCAGCTGGATGTCGTCGCCAAGATCGCTTGGAGTGCTAAGGTTCGTCAGAACATCGATGATGTGCTGCTTCTTGCTCAAGAAGTCCTTAGTGAGAGCCTCTCGGCGCTGCTGGCGTTGTTGCTCAGCACTTAGCTTCACAACCTTGGCGCGCTTCTCGCCGGTCTCTTCGGCTGAAGCCTTGCGCTTGCGAGACGCCGACTTGCGAGGAGCTTGCCCTTGGACTGGAGGCGATGGCTCTGTAGTGGGGCCATCGTATTGGTGCACTCTCTTCATGTGGTCAAAGAGGTTGTAGCGACGAGGGAACCCGTGACCTGGCACTGCTCGCTCACAGTCGCGGAAGTGGCACAAGTGTGGCCTCGCGCCGTGTCCGTGCATGCCGTGTGCCTCCCGCTCGTGACGTAGGAGGCATGCAGTAGAAGAGAACTGCACGCCGACGCATGTCTTCTTGTTGCAGCGGAAAGGCTTCAAGTGAGAGTCGACATACTTACTGTCGAACAAGTCAGATTGTGTAAAAGTCGAGGAGGGGAGCGAAAAGTGGATAGACTTACTCATAGTTGCACTTCAGAGCCGTGGGCTTGTGTGTGCATCCTGCGTTACCCTCTTCGGGGCAGTGGTATTTACCATCTTTGTCTGGCGTCTGCTGGTAAAGAGGGTGGCTACGGGCAACCTTGGTGCGCTCTTCTTCGAGCTTGGTCTCAGCCGCCTCGGATTGAGA
>JAESFQ010000106.1_pt1 | contig 31185 bp, 35 predicted proteins | sample 9269431 | NCBI WGS metagenome assembly JAESFQ01 (sample SAMN14502588, study PRJNA617103) | algae metagenome | isolation source: Plectolyngbya sp. WJT66-NPBG17 and co-occurring heterotrophs from well... | place: USA: Mojave Desert, Joshua Tree National Park, California | collected 2006-08-06 | reverse complement strand
CAAAGATGACACAGATGGCCGCATCCCTCCACCCGTAGTAGTAGTCGTTCAGGTTGACCGTGTAAAGGTAATCACTTCCCCTAGTGTATTGACAGACTTTACAGTCCGTCGTAGCGTCAGGGTTGATGAGGTTCGTGCGACTTCCAGGGCCAGCCATCCACGCTTGCAGGTAGTCGCTGCATGTCTGTCCGGTTGGTGGGTCGAACATGGCGAACTCCGACTCGGAGCATTGGATATCCCAGTCGAAATCTGTAAAGACGAGCAGTGATCCCATCAGGTAGTTGAAAGGATTGAGATAATCTGTTGAGTAATGTCAGCGTTGTTGCAGCGACTAAATAGTGCATGCATCACATAGTTGGGTACTTACACATCCAATAGCGCCAAAATTCTTGAATCTGCGCGTACGGTACCAGCACACCACAGAAAGAGACGAGAACTCCAATGATCAGCGGATTAACCAGCGAGGCAAATACAGCGTTTGGCGCATAGGCCGCAACGAACTGGCCGATACCGGTGTAGATAAATTGGTAGATGAGCATGACGAAAAACACGGCACCTGCCTTGGTAGAGTCACTGGGAAGACCGGCAGTGTAGTAGAAGCAGACGTAGTAGAGGATGGCGCATATGATGAGGTACGGGATCTCAGAGACGACGAGGCCGGTGACGAACGCGATCCAAGAGTACATCTTCGACTTCTTCTCACGTGTTTCGTAGATGTCGCGACGGTCGATGAAGAGGGGTTGCAGCTGCGCAATCACACCTGGTGCGACGAAAATGTAATTGAACAGAGCGAAGAGAACGAGCTGCTGGTCGGCTACGGTGTTGCCAATCTGCCAGAAACTGAACCCGATTAACAGCGCAGTACCAATGTGGAGGGCGAACTTGTTGTTAACATAGTCGACGTTGCGGTACATGCTGACATTGGCCCTGTGGGTAACAATCTTGGTTTGTGTCCAGAGGTTCGTCGCGAACTCATGGCCATCGTCCGTGGTACCAGGCTCTTTACCAGCAGCGTCTGCGATGATGTGCTCGAGGTCTTGATGCATGCGTGCCGCTTCAGGCGAATCCAGCCAGACTTGATGCCAGTCCTTGCCGTGTGTGCCTGTTACTACATCGATCATGTGTTCTGCAGGATTGGCGCCAGGAGGGCATGGAGCATCGTATCGGCTGAAGTATTCCTTGATAGTAGCAGCGTTGTCGCCAATGTCACCGAAGTAGACGGTCTTTCCACCCTTTGCAAGAAGCAGAAGAGTGTCAAACTGGGCGAAGAGCAAAGCGGAAGGTTGATGGATCGTTACCAAGACGGCTTGGCCAACGTCGGCGAGCTTGCGAAGGAATCGAACAGTATTGAAAGCGGCTTGACCATCCAAACCAGCTAATCAATGTTAGCGAAGAACTTAATGAGTGATGACTTGCACTTACAGGTTGGCTCGTCAAGGAAGATCAAGATTGATGGTTTCGAAACAAGCTCTACGCCAATAGTGACGCGCTTGCGTTGTTCGACCGATAAACCTGCTCCAACGCGACCGATCAATGTATGCTCTAGATCGTGTAACTCAAGCAGATCAATGATAGTGTCGACATAAGCCAGCTTCTCCTCGCGTGGTGTTTCGCGGCTTTGGCGAAGAAGGGCTGAAAATTCGAGTGCTTCTCGGACGGTCGCAAATGGCTCATGAACATCGAGTTGCTCGCAGTAACCTGCAGAACGTTGAAATGAAACAGGAAGCGGTCGTCCGTCTACAAGAATCTCGCCGTGTATGGTACCGTCAGTCTTGCGTTGAGCAAGGACGTCCAGAAGAGTGGTCTTTCCAGCACCAGATGAGCCCATCAAGGCGCCTAACATCCCGGGTTTGACGTAGCCGTGAACATTATCCAAAAGCGTGCGGTCACCAGACGGGGTCTTGACGACGTATGATAGGTTGCGCCAGGTGAAGACGGATGTGTTGCGCATTAGATTGGCACTCAAGTCTCGGGTTTCAGTAGTCTTCTCGTCTGCACCGCCTGTCCTGGGGGTTTTCTCGTTTGCTTGAGCTTCTTCATCGCCAGGCCTGATAGCACGGGGGACCTTCTTCTTGTTCTCACGAGGGATGAGAAGAGCCCCTCCAGAACTGGCTGAGTCGTCCCATCGCAGTGTGAAAAATATTGTCAGACCGACGAAGAAGATCCACCAAGCAAACAAAATGCCGACATTGCGCCAGATATTTCCCTTGGAGTAGGAGAGACTCTCTAGGTATTCATCACCGGTAACTGAGGTAGCACCTGGCCTAGCTCCTCCGATACCTGCGCAGGCTTGGTTGACGCCGTTTTGGTACTGAGGGAGGAAGTTCGGTATGAGATTGTTGTTGACACAGGGGATATTTTGCCCGGAGAACTCGTTTGCCATGAGCGATTCGAAGCCATAAGAGAGGGGGTCAATCCAATCGGTTCGGACGTTAGCATATATACTCAGAGCTTAAGGGTGGTTTTGTAATTTGTACTTACAGATCCAAACGAACCATGGATGCCTAGAAAATGCTGGGTCAGCAGAGGCTTTCAATTACGATGCAATGGTTGTGCGCAAAGGTTCTTAGTGGTTCTGACATACATTCTGGGTTTAGGAATCTGGTATCCGATGTAGAGGATGAGAGCGGAGATTGAAAAGCCTGAGACCTTGGAGGCAGCGTCAAAATTGGGGAAGGCGGCGCCGATCATGCGGAAGAAGGCGGTCATAACGAAGGTAACGACAAATACAACGAACCTGTCGAAACATGTTAGTACGAAAGATGTATGCGGCAGGCTGCCATAACACCTACCAAGCAGTGAAGAAAGCCGCGGCTGTAGCTTTCAAAGCCACCATCCAATACAGCACAACCATGAACATAGTGACCTGGAAAAGTAGAATTGGTACATCGCTTGCGATCTGCGCAATGCAGAAAGCTGCAGGGTTGTAAAAGGCGAAGTTCTTGTGCTTTGCGAGGATAGGCCGACCGAAAAAACTGTCCGTGACTTCCGACATGGCCAAAAGCGCGTTGAAGAGCAAAGCCAAGAAGAGAGCTCCTCCTTTCACGAATAGTCCAGATGAGGTAGCTGGAGCGTTGTAGAAGAGTGAACCGGCGATCTAGAAAACAAAGTCAGTAACCGTCTCGAATGCATCTCACAACACTCCAGGGCAGTTCATGGAGCAGTGGCGTAACTTACAATCGCTTGGAAGAGTGTTGAACCTTGCTTGATGATAAACGTCGCTTTATCGCCCCAGATGATCTGATACTGCCTTGCCACACAGGCTTTCACCTGGCTGTAAAACGAAACCGTCATAGGGGAGGACGCTGGAAGATGCTTGGATTTGTCTATCGCCATGGCTTCGACGAAGAACTTGGTATTTGACTTTGCAGCCTCGCTTGTCGGATACGACAATTCTTGAACCATGGCAGCCTTGATTGAAGACCGTTCATAGGCTTGCTCCAGCTCAATGTTGTTGCGTGGAAAGCCTTCGAATTCGGGACGGATCTGTCGCTCAGACGGTACCGTCACACCAGTCAAGAAGTCAGCCACGTTCGCTCCATCGCTGCATACAAAGCCCTGCTCTTCCATGAAGGGCCGGGCTTGTTCGCGAGTGCCGTAAAAGACTTGCTTGCCTTCGTCGAGCACCAGGACTTTGTCGAAAAGGTCGTAGATACCGTTGCCTGCCTGATACAAGGTGACGATTGTTGCGATGCCCATCGCATCTGTCAAACAACGGAGAGCACGAGTATACTCTAGCGCAGTACTGGCGTCCAGACCACGAGTGGAATTGTCCTGTGTCACGTCAGCATCGATCGCTTCGAATTCAAGAAGGTCGAGATATGGCGCTATATTCGAGGGCCATGAAGGTGAGTTTCAGTGTTTGGTGGATGATAAACTTACCCAGCAAGCTACACTGGCGCGATTGGCCAAAGTCTCGATGATAGAGACTCGTTTGCGCTCTCCACCAGATACACCGCGGACGAAAGCATCGCCAACCTTGGTATCCTCGGTATGAGCTATTCCCATAGACTCCATCAAGAACGACTTGAACTTCTGGCGATACTCTTCAGGAGTTGTGGAATCCTTCGGTAGAGTGCGTGGTATGTTCAGCTTTGTAGCAAAGTCCATGGTTTTGCCAACTGTGAGAGTAGGGAAGAAGAGCTCCTCCTCCGTGTTGATGACAATGTTGCCGCGGTATTGTAGGGCCTCCTTGGCTTCCATCGAGCCGAAGTGCACATCGCCCTCGACTTGTGCGTAGCCCTTTCGCTTGTTCGCGAGCATCTTCAACAAGGTAGTGCATCCAGAACCAGGTCTCCCTAGAACCAGCAGCATCTCGCCAGGTTGCACGCTACCGAAGCTGTTGTCGAGAATTGTCTTTAGCTCAGGCTTTTGTCGCGACTCCTTGATCTGCTGGGGAATGTTGAATTGGCTGAGCACGTTCTCCTGCAAACGTGCATCAGAGGGCACCACTTTGACAGTGAGCCCACTCCATGTGACTCCAAGTCTCCGTCCCTCAGTTGGATCGTTTTGTTGGATGTTCTTCACATCGTTCGCCAGTCTCCATTCGTCCACCTTGGTCTTGGCGGAATCGCTGTCTGCGATATCGTCTTCTCGCTCGATATTATCGTTTTGACGTGATTTGCCTGAAAATGTGCGGGATAAAGTGCGCATGATGTCCTCGCCAGCGCCGGCAGGTATGTTCATACCAGTGCTTCTCCTACGGCCCTCCATTTCGGTGTCGAGTCCACACTCTGGTCAGAATCCTCTTCGTTTGGTGATACAATGGATTTGGCGATTAAAAATTGTACTCCGGGGTCTGGGGGAAGCAAGTTCGGACAAGCACATATGAAAAGAATATCGAGGTTGCTGTCATATAAAGGAGCCTATGGGAGTTGTTGTGGATCCTGATCCTCCAGAAAAGTCTAAGAGCACTCGGATGTCAACACCAGCGGCTCCGAGCCCACTGACGTCGCAGGCGCAATTGTGTGTAGTACGTCCTCAACGGACGAAGCAGGGGCTTACTCGACACATGGAAGCCACGGGGACCGACCACTGTGGTACGACTGCATACGGCCAAACTTCGACTGTCTTGACTGGTCCATGCATTTGTCCAAGCACTAAGTGCAAATTCGGGTTTGTCTAGACTGTTCTGATGCTAGATTTAGGGCCAGTCATGTACAATGTCCCTGTCACCCGTACTGGGCGCTCGTGCAGCGGGGCGGAGCTGAAATTGCTGCTGATAGCGCTACTTAGCGGAATGTTTGAAGATCGATTCGGGTTCGGCCGAGACCTTGAAGCACCAAACAATGACCGAAAACCTCAAAAGCGATCCAAACCTCGTCCCAGCGTGTCGGAAGCGTTTCAGATAGTCATAAAGACGGTCTCTTCATTATCGGAATGTGGAGGGTTTCCATTAATGCCTGGTGTGCTCTTTAATGCTCGCCTTTCGCTGCTTCCAGATGACGCCTCGTTGTGCGAAATCAGTATCCACCCTTCACTGACTGCCGCGCCTACGATTTCATTCGTACATAGCATTGTACCTTGTTTGTACGAACACGCGGGCGAAAGGTTGTACCGATTGGCGACAGGGCCGATTACAGGGTCGAATGAAGTACCGAACAAAGTGTAATGAACCGTCGAAGCAAGACAGCATTTGCGCGACAAAGACCGAATGCCGACAACGACAGTCAGCAACGCTTACGTGTAAAGCCATGATGCGGAACGCAAACGCGGAATGGGAACGAGCTCAAAACGGCGTCCACGGCCTCCGAGATCAACTCTAACGTGCGCCAAGGTGCTTAGCGTCGATTGAATCCACGCAAACCACAGTGCACGTTTCAATGCCTTCGCTCGATAGTCGAGGGTACGACTTTCGTGACTCACGAAGCAGCGTTACCAGGTTAGCACATAATGAAGGCACCCATAAACCGGTCAATGACCTCCTTTATCTCTCTACTATGCGCGCAGACGTCATCGAATGCGGCCTCGATCGTCGGCTCACGGATGCCGGATGCCATGGAAGCTGCCGTGCCGTCCCGTGATTGGTATCTCTGATAGTAGAAGCGTTGTCGAGCGCCAGCAGATGACAGGGGATGCGGAACACTTCTCGACGACTAGTCCAAGTAGCCTTTGTTATGTTTCCCACAATCCCAGAAGACAGACAGGGTTGTGGTCGAAATCAAGAGTATAGTCTGTCCACAATGTCCTAGGTTTTGCCCTCGAATTGAGCACTGGCACTCTCGCTGGCCCTCAATATTTTGCTTCGTACTGTTCAAGTATGAAATCTCGTCAATGAACCAGTCTAAACAGAGAGTCACACCGAAGGGGATAAAAATGCCACTAGCCTTATCTAAGTAAAGACATATGCGGAATGCTTTTAAGCGAGCAAATTTGACCATCTTCCCCATATACCCTTAAAGCGAATCTCATGTCTGTTGAACGGTTCCTCAACCCCAGCGGCCAGATACAAAAAGCTTTAGGATATATTCCTTTTTTTGGCTCGAAGTTTCATCAAATCACGTGAATGAACTATTCACCCTGATCACATCAGCATCGGTGGTTTAGTGGTAAAATTAGCCGTTGCCATCCATCTTGGACAGTTTCGGCTAGCCCCGGGTTCGGTAAGTCTAAACAGTGTAGCACATTCGATTCATCATTCTAACAATACAATAGATTCCCGGCCGATGCAACACACAGCCTTCTTTTTGCTGCCATCTCTTACCCCGAAACAATCATTTTGGTTCTTAGACTGCCCCGGACAAAAACCTTGTTATGACGGCGAGATGGCACCTACATCTCAACAATGAAGCGCTGCGCCATTTTGTCATGGAAGCCCTGGTAGTATTGCTAGGTCTCCGTAGCAACGCCGCCATCATGAAGAGCATTCTGAGAGAATTAGGTATGATACTGGGGCGTGTTGAAGGGAGAACGTACCAAAAATCTTAGTATCACGATTAGAGACGCTACCATAGATCCACCACGTACGAGAACGTTCTCCACAGACAGAATTCCAGCATTACTCCTTGTCAGAGCAGAATAAACGCAGAAGAGCTCCGACAGAGGATAAACTAGCACATCGTTGGAGATGATCCCAGTCACCATAATGCTTCTGGTGTAACAGGTGCTCAGATTTTCGAGCAACGTCTTGCTCTTGCGACTAAGTGGACAAGGAACGGGATTTGAAAGGATGATCGAGCGCTTACACACTATTGCTCAGTATCTAGCACCAGCGTTTCGTCCTCGATATCTTGAGAAGAATGTGCGCTCAAGACGCGCATACGATCGTCTTTGATATGACTGCAACGTTGATCGTCAGCATGAGTGAGTGAGCTTAGTGTACATTACCGATCACTATGTCGTAGTCGCCAAGATTGTAGTGGACGGCGGAGATATTCAAGAAAACGTGGTACTCATCTGGGTCTAGAGCGACTGCGTTTTGGTAAGACACGACTGTTTGGGTATCGTGAGGGCACTTAAGAAGGCAGTGAAACGGCCCATTCACCTTTCGTGACCAGTCACTTGCTGAACTGATCATTATCCAGTTCCTAGCATTCATCTCTTCCTGTGCAGTGATTGCTGCCATCTCCTGTGAGACTGAAGACTTCGGATCGACCTCAAACTTGATAGCGTTGAGCTCGAAAGAATGCAAGCATTTACTCTCGGTTGCCGCATAAACATATAGATCGTGGTATGCATGCTCATATCTACAAATCCTAGAAAAAACGCGTAGGCATCCATATTCCGAGTGTGGCTGCCTGGTTGATCTAGGTTGCCTAGACAAAACCGCATCCATTGTCTTCAACTCACCGCGTTGTTGCTGTGCAAAAAGCGGCGACCAGTGCGCATTCTCTGTGAACATTCCACATCACCTTCAAACACGTACTTTACTCGTTCCCCTTGCCGCAAAATGATTGCCGTTTTCTTTCCCCCGGCCACAGCTACTCAAACTCTCCACTCAAAACAAACACATTACCACGTACCCATTGCACAGAAACCCACTCTTCCTAAATACGCAAAGGTACAGCCGCCCTCAGCATGTACCATTACACTCCGATACCCACCAAAGCCAAGCCCCACATAAATCCGCTTGTCAAGCTTTACGTCTGGCGATGTGCTGACGAGAACTGCAAGTACGACAACGAAACATTGGCTAGCGAGGAAGGCTACGTCCGGATACTGCCAAGTGGCAACGAGCTACGAGAGCCCATGTGGTACGCAGAGAAGTGCGAAAAGTGCCGCCAGATAGCGGGCAAGGGATGCTGGCTTCTCCAGGTCAAGCTCCTTGATCCGGTGGATAAGGGAAAGGGTAAGGCCAAGGCGCCAGCGGACGAGGACGTCGAGATGGAGGGTTGAAGCGATAAAAATGCTGTGCGCAAGCTTGAGATCTAACTTTCTTTATATTGACGAAGGGTATGCGGCTTGTTATGGGACGGGTCGAGCAATTCAGTCGCTGGCATCTATATGTCGCCTTCAAGCTGGTGTTCTCCACAAGAAGATCATGGCTTACAATACGAACTAGGTTCCTCTTTCTCCAACAATCTTTTGTGATGATTGATTCCAGTGTGAGATCGGTCAGATCATGGGTGGACAGTTGCATTGTTCCATCCAGACTTCCAATGGGGGCGGGGCCTTCTCGCGACGTGCGGGGCTAAATTGGTCGTGGCGCATCTTGTTCTGAGCCAGACATTTCTCACTGGTCAGCCACAAACTTCCACTGATGTACCGCTTGAAAGCCAAAGTCACCAACACCAATTGGCCCGAATTCCATCTATTACAGCATGATCATAGAGCCCTGGGGCAGGCCCATGGGGGCTGAATGTCGACGTCATGGCTGTCATTCTGCGCCTCCTGAGGTAATACGTGATATGATTGGCCATCTAACACAACGATTGTAATCTACGCACGACTCCTTGCAGTGGCCTTCGAACCCAATTTCATGTAAACGCTCTTCACATGACGTCAGCTAGGCCGAAGCGCTCATTTGCGTCGCTACGCGCTTCTGTGGACGTCTATGGCAGATGCCTAGAGCGCGTTAACCTTTTCCATACGGCCCTCTATGGCAACAAGCATAAATACCTGATGATTTGGAAACATAAGTACGTCTGCTACAACAACATTCTCCCGTCTACTAGCGGTAAATACGATGACCTCGGCAACATCGTCTGGGGTAAGGGGATCGCAGCCGCTACGCGTTTATTAGCAAGCACGTCGTAAGCCTCCGAGGAAAAGACCGTACGCGTAGACCATGTCGGCTCTTTCTTTGTCAAAACGATAGCGGATATCGTTGAACTCCTAAAAGTACAGCGTCAGCGATCGGTCGAGCAAGGACGGCCGACACATACCGTCAAAACTTGTCCAGGATCTATTGTGATGATTCGTATCCGCGTGCTGATCAGCTCTTTCCTCAACGCATCAGTGAATGCGCGGACCGCTGCCTTGCTAGCACAATATATCTGCAGTTGCATCAGCTTTACATGCACTACAAAAAGCAACTATTACCACGTACCGATCCGCCAACATACGCCTCCCGCCCGGCGATACTCCCCAGCATGATAATGTCACCCTTTCCATCATCTGGTCGCTTCTTGAATATCTTCAAAGCTGCCTGAGTCATGTTGATTACGCCCGTCACGTTCGTTGCCCATACATCGTGGATCACCTGGCTCGGAATGTCTGGTGCTTGTTCGACGCCGGACATGAAGCCTCTTTTCGCAGTTGTTAATAGAAAATGTGGATGTGTCGACGGAGTACACACGCATTGTTCACCAGCACGTCCACATCGCGGAATTGCTCTGGCAGCCCTTGCTCTCCAAACATTGCCTCGATCTCTTCCGGGTTTGAGACATCGAGCTGCTTCACACAAACTCCTACGCCATCACCAACCTCATTCTTGATCTGTGCAGCAAGTTCATGAAGTCGGTCGACTCTTCGCGCAGTGAGAATCAGTTTTAGACTTTGCGGTGATGTGCGAGCGAATTCGAGTGCCGTGCTACGACCGATACCAGAGGAGGCACCAGTGATCAACACGGTTTTACCAAAAAGATTTCTCGATGCTGGTATATGTGGTTGCATGTTCTCAGGTTTACAAACTTCTCAGCACTGTAAGAAGTCAAAGTGTGTGTGGGCGTGAACAAAAGCGGGGATATAGCCGTTAATACCCGGTCCCGAGAAAAGCAATATTGTTTGGTTAAATACGATCACTGACTTTCCCCAGCTGCGGTAGCGTCTGAGTCGCAAACGCTGGTCACAAACCGCCAAATTCAAAAGCGCGGCTTTATTCTTCCAAGAGGGCACCCTGAGCTGTGCTGTAGGATCGGACTAAGGTGCCATGTCGAAACATACCCCAGTCCTATCTCATTTGCCTTTGACCGGCTAATTGCGCTGCTGGGCTACGAACAGTTCTTGTACGCTCTGTCAGTACACCAACGCGACGGAGAGAACAGGTGGCGCGCGTTATTTCGGTTTCGCTGTCATGGAATAAACGATTTTACATATAGCTGTTCTTCCAATAGGGTTGTGGAATACTCAGACATTTGTCAGGTACCAGCCACCGCGGAGAACAGTCCAAACTCGTCGTATACCGGCATTTGCAAGCGAGTATGGCAATCGTGCACAGATAAGGCTGCTCGAAACACCGCCTGTTGGTAGACAGTAGGATGGGTCGCTCCTCAATGTGATGCTAGCACCGATGCGTTTGGGAGGAGCGTTGAAAAGTTGCAAGCGAGGTACCAGCTGAATGGTTCAACCGTGGGTGCCAAAATGCGTACGCCTCAACCGGAACCGCGACCTTTTCTCACCCATAATTCACGCCGTTCGAGTCAGCATCCTTCCGCCTGAGCGAGTTGTTACCCATAGCTTGTGACTATTCGCCGCATCATACAGCCTCAAGCAACTCAAGCAAGAGCAAGGGTGAGACTCTCATGGCCAACTGAACTGAGGCATTTCTGATGACCATCTCTACCTGTCAAGGATCTCACTGACATTCAATAAACCAGATTCGGATTCGTGGAGAAAATATCATCTGATCATGATTCCTTCCTATACCTTGAACCCGACCCCTGTAATAGGCAACCCTTTCCCTAGTTTTCGTCGACTCTTTTCGTCCAAAATGAGAGAGTGAAGCACTGTGCCGTGATGCCATGCGTACTCCTAAACCGCAGTGTGTCCAGAGAATGGACGCTTCATATAGCACTATCTACCTAAGGAACAGTTCCTAACGCACCAGCTCACCTAACTTGTTTTGCAACGAGCCACGAATATGTCGGACCCCAGTGCCACACTAATCGAGTGTCGCGTTGAGTACGCTCTTGGAAGTGCCATCATCGCTGCGAGGTTCTTCACAAGATGGAAAACACTGGGATGGCGAGGCTTCTACTGGGATGATTTCTTCGCATTCTGGTCATGGGTGTTCTTCACTCTTATCTACGTTATGGTAGAGTATCTCAGTAATTTGAACAGGAAAGGTCTCGATGGATCATTCAACTAACACTGCACCAGGCATAATGGGTGCGCCTATAGCCATGTCTCAAGAGCAACGTGAAGCACTTCCACCTGCATTGCGAAAGTCGATGCGAGAGGGCGCGAAGGGCATGTTCGCCTCATTCTATTTTTTTGATATTTCTTGTTTGGAGTTTGAAAGGATCTCTCATAGTTCTCTTTCTCCGTTTGACGTAAGTTCATCACTGCTTTCGATGGTTAACACTGACTTGTCGGCACAGGAAAAGCACCAGGCTCTACTGTTATGTACAGGCCGTAGGTGGTATCTCGGTCGCTGCATGCATAACCGCTATCATCACGCAGACAACACACTGCTTGCCTTTGAAGAGTAACTGGCAAATTCTTCCTGACCCGGGCAAAGAGTGTTCGGCTGGTATCGTGATCAACATCGTCATTGCAGTGGGAAATGTTTTGTAGGTGTAGCCGCAGAACCTGGCGAGCCGGAGTTAACGCATTTACAGGGTAGACGCTTTGCTGCTCGTCGTACCTATATTTATGCTAAAGGACGCCAAGATCAGCCTCTGGCGGTAAGCTCACTCGTTGCCCAGAAGGATGTCAACGCTAACTGGACCTTATAGCAAAATTCGTGTCATCTTCCTCCTGTCTCTCGGTCTTTTCGTCATGGGTATGGCCATTGCCCGATGCATTCTATCGATCGGCACCTCTGTCCAAGTTGCGCTTTCCTCGGTATGGGCACAGTGTGAAGCCGTAAGTCTCACTAGTACTTCTTTGCTACACTTCCAGCATATCTAACAGCATCAAACAGATCGTTTCCATCTTTGCAGTGAACGCACCCGTTATCAGTAAGTGTCCATGTACGAAATGCATGTAAGATATCCGCTGACTTCGTGCGCCCACTTTTAGATAGCCTCTTTAGAGCAGAAACCTGGGCGACACGGCACTCTTCGGGCGGCTACATATCCAAAGACTCCCATCGATCGCAAACGGACACTAGCCCATTAGGCAAGAAGAATAAGACCGGCTTCGAGATCTATAAGATGACGGATGTTGAGACTACGATGACAGACTTCGAGACAAGCAGCAAAGAGAGCACTACGGAGCTGTTCAAAGAACCAGTACTATCTCCAGCATCTTCGCATTGGAGATGTTCAGTGCGTGGAGCAAGTCAAGATGGTCAACCCGGACGTATGGCTTGAAGAAATTTCAGCGCGGGACATGTAGATTTTGTAGCCATTATAACAACCTCTAGTGTGGCGCACCTAGGTATCTTGCTGCATTTCACTTTCTTCCGTGGAGAGGCAAGAACATTATGCCTGGCTTCCACACAGGACTAGTGGTGTTTGTAGTAGTTTTCTATATCTTATGTTCACGATGACTCTCACTTTCATCACCCAAACAATGGCATGTCTCAATTATAGGCAGCATGATGCCAATGACAAATAAAATTACTTTGTTTGAACCGCTCTTACTACAAACTGCGAGATAAGCCAGCCCCTAGCAATAACAGCCGCGACAGTCCCCACAGACGAGTCATGCACAAGCAGTAACGTGCGCTAAGGATCGACTCCCTGAGCATCTCCACAGAGGCCAACATCCTACCAAGTTATTGCCGCCCGCGGTAGGCATTATCCCGTAGGATGACCTGGGTTCTTAGGAAGTGGATCTGGTGACTCGTAAGCCCATAATTTGTAGCCTACAATAAGTAACCATGAATCGTGCTGGCGTTCTCTAAGTACTCTTCTCTATTCGTCTCTTTGCCGACAGCTAAAGCGGAGTACTGCCTAAACGAAACCAAACACCATTGAGATTAACCATCATGACGTCCTTCCAAGATACACTCAAATCTCTAGAATCCATTCAACCGTCGCAATTCTCCACAGACGCTGAGCGCTTTGAAGCCAAAGAAGCAGCGCGACGTTTACTAACCCGCCTCGAGACGCCATTCGAGCAAGGCTGGAGATTGTCTTTCGAGACACCCGTGCTGGTCGCTGGCATTCAGACAATTCTCGATCTCGGTATCTGGAAGAAATGGATGGAGACCGACATGGAGAATCCCGGTGCGCCGGTGCACTTGGATCAACTACTGAAATGGGCGAACGCTGAGGCTGAGCCAAACTTGTTGCGTGAGTGTAGCGCATTCAGGAGAAGATATGATATGCTAACTCGTTTGTAGGGAGGTTTTTGAGACACATTGCTGCTCTTTATGTACTGGAGGAAACGGATGTGGATACCTGGAGGCCTACACCCTACTCGCTTTCTCTAGGCGACACGGTATCGCATACCGACCAAATTACTCAATGCGGGTACGTCAACTGCTTTTCTGCACTTCAAGACATGTAGCTGACCTATGGCCCAGTATCGACCATACCATCCCCACTGGCTGCAACCTCCCGCGCTTTCTCAAAAAGTACAACTACCGCGAACCCGTCGATCTTGCCAAACTCGACAACTACCGCGACATGAGCAACGGAACGGATTTCTTCGCCACCTGCGCGGCGGATCCGCAGGGCAAGGGAAGCAGTTTCATGGGCCTGATGACCGCATTGCGAAACCACAAGATGAGCTGGACAGATGTATACGATACGAAGCGAATCGTTGACGGCGCAGAACTAGACGCTGGGAAACCGTTGTTTGTTGATATTGGTGGCGCTCACGGTCTCGATACTTCGCGTCTTCTGGAGAAACACCCTGAACTACCTGCCAATGTTTTGGTGTTACAAGACACCCCAGAAGTTATCGCCATGCCCATTGAGGATTTGGACAAGAGGATCGTAAAACAAGCTTACGACTTCTTCACTCCGCAACCCCGAATTTATGCGCGTGCTTACTTCTTCCATGCTGTACCGCATGACTGGCCTGACGCGGACTGTATACGCATGTTCTCGCAAGTGGCTGCCGTGTTCAAGCGCGGATACTCCAAGCTCTTGATCTACGAGGTCGTCTTGCCGAAGAAGGGTGCCACGAGCTTGATGACGACGTTGGATCTACAGCTTATGAACTGCACGAGTGGCTTGGAGAGGACGGAAGATCATTGGGCGAGATTGTTGAAAGAAGCCGGGTTTAGAATTGTGGATATTAGTCGGCATCCGAGGGCGGTAGAGAGTGTTATTGAGGCGAAGTTGATCTAGGTGGCATGCTGGTTCTGTTGGGTATACTGCATTTTCGAGTACTGGGCGGAGACTGAGCTTAGTAAGGAAGTGGTATCGAAAGAAGACGCCCACTTCTCGCCCAAAAGACTTTGATGTCCAAATCATCACGCCATCCAAATTTCCCACCTAATCGAATAATCTTCCCCATACATTTCAGCATTTTCTCTTCCGTTTCTCCACCTCCTGTTGATGAGCTGAAGACCAGGGTGTTCACCAATAGTGGTATGTACATGGTCTCGCGCGAAACCATGTGGCAGGTTTGCAGCAATCCAGCACCGATTCCAGAAACGTTGAAGCGGCCGTGCCGTTTATCGTAGGCTAGACATTGTGTTTCCGAACTGAGGGTGTAGGCATAGATCATGTTGCGGATTTCGCCTGGGAGGGAAAGGAAAGGTGACGCTAAGACGACGGCTTCATGGGCGGCTAGCGTAGTGTGGGAGGATACGGGGCCAAGGATCTTGAGGTGAGCTTTTCTTGGTCGTTTTGGAGGCTTGGAGATCTTCGACGGGTTTTTAAATGAAGATTGTAAAGTTTTGGAGGGAGTGGGACCGTTGTCGTCGCCAGAGCTGGTGGTGGCCGTCGACTGCCGCGAGGGGATTAGAGCATACGAACCCTGTCTCATCGAACTGTTGAATGAGGTTTGCATGATATTGGAGGTATTGATTCAGAACGTGATCGTGCTGTTGACGGTGGCTCGAGAAATCCGATAGAGTATGTTCGCGGCTTGGTTTCAGAAAAAGGGTGATGTAGGCTTCGGGACTATGCAACGGAATTCAAATACGGCCAGAGATGAACTCGTAGTCACCAACGTTGCAGTTGATTTTTGCTATTGGTCAAAATTTCACAATAGCTTCATGGGGACTGCTCGCTACCAGACAGTGACACAGGCCCACCTTCACCTCAGCCATTGTCACTGCCTGCAATTATCAGCTTGGACCCTTTAACAGCACTCGAACGCAATACTCGGAATATGACAGGTCCGAACATGATTGCACCTTGCTTGCGCCCGCACGATTGGACACTCCAGGCATGGCGCTCCTCCTAGATACGTACTCCGTTGCACCTCGCAGAGGGTGATCGGTTCTGGAATCGCAACCCCATTACCGTCACAAGTGATTCCCTCATATGGTCACGGTGCTCTTCTGGCCCGGAAACATGCTCTCCTCAAACTCAATCTTCGTGATGTGCTGGCCAGGCACCACAATGAGTCCGACATAGCGACTGTTCCAAGCCACAGATGCAGACGGATTTCCCGACTCTTCTACAGCCTTGCGAATCGTCTCCGCTGACGGCGCACGGTACTCGTGTGCCAGTGCAAGAATGATATTACGATCCTGTACCATGTCAACACAGTACTATCTCCACACGTCATAGCCTACCTTGTCCGTGCATTTCATCTGACCTCCAAACACTCGCCCATCACTGGCATGTATGCGCAAGTTCTTCCCGACGAACTGGCTTAGCCAGAAGGTTGCTTGCTCGTTGTCCATCTTGGTGTTCTTCTTCGCTCTGGGGAAGAGCCAGCTGTAACGGTTGGTCTTCCTAGGGGCTAACATTTCGCTTGCTAGAAAAGAGGGACCGCGATGTGGCTGAGCAACCTGAGGCTGGGGGTCATGGCTCAAGGGTCAAGTCGGAAGAGGAGCCAGTGTCACCGATGTGGCTTGGCGTGTTTGACGCGTTTGCGCCAAATTTCTGGACTTTGCATATGCCATACGACATAAAGAATCGGCACACATCACGCAATGTATTCAATACGGCAGAATTTCCAATCAGCATTGCTGAGATCAGAGAAAGTCTGCTTATACGCCAATGGCACAAGACGCGCATTCTCGCGCACGTCAGTAAGCTCAAGAGGTGTGTATCTGTCTCGATTCGCCTTGCTACTGTGCACCCTACTAATATGCTAACACAAGGCGTGCTCCCAAACTTCCTCCCACCATCTTCTCCCGAACTATCCGCGCTTCTTTCGACGTTCAACTCCAAAGTTCTCCTCCCTTCGCACTTGACCGCAGAGCAACAGAAGCTCGTATACTCGCAAGAATCTCGCGCAAAACTCGAGGCCGAGCCTGTAGAGATCACCTTGGGAGATGTCACACTCCCTCTAGAACACATCGACCGGAACAGGCTTCCAAACCGCTTCAAACACCTCAAACAGATAATTTCGAGGAGCGAAACCAAGGAGGACTGGGAGAATGTTGTTCGGTGCTTGGAGGGATTCGAAGAGGCCGGGATCGAGGTCCGCGCCCAGTGGCAGGAGATGGTCGTGAGGAAGTTGAACCTGGCGGATATGCAACATCTTGTTCTGAAGGCGCTGCAAAGACCAAAGGCATCTGGCATCAGGCTGAGTAACTTGGGTGTGTTGCGTCAGGTTTTGAGGACTGTGCATGACAAAGCTGCTCTGGCCGACTGGGCACAGGAAGACACACACAAGTCGTTCAAGCTCGCGAAACAAGTGGTGGAGCTTATGGAGGATGAGGAGCACTGTGGGAGTCAGAAGCGGCGTGTGAAAAAAGGCGAGTCATCAGAAGGCGACTGGAGGGGCAGGCCCTCCGTGGTTGCGCTGCCAACTGAAATGGCTGCTGTGCTCGCAGAGAAATATGGTGGAGACAAGGAGGAGGTCAAGAAACTATGCAACCGTCTGATCAACGCGCTGAAGCAGAGCGAGTACCTGGTATATTTCCCGAATTTCGTCCTATAAATACAACAAATACTGACAAGTCGTTGCAGACTGCGCTCGACGCCACATCTCAACGCTTGACGACCACAGCTACTGACTTTCCCAACATCACCACGCACCTAATTTTTCTCTCCGAATACAGTATCGATCTTCTCGAGGTAGTCATCGTGTGGAATGCACTCAAGACGTGTCGCAAGGTACTAGGCGCTGAGCTACCCATGAGAGAAGAGGCACAGCAGTTTGAAGCTAGATCAGAGGAAGTCTTGAAGCAGGCTATAGCGTCGTTGGATAATATATCCAAGGACAAGGCTGGTAAGCCTATGAAGTCGGCGTTTGTGACATACATAAAGGATGCACTTGAGAGATGCAGATAAGAGAGTGGTGCGCAAAAGAACTAGGTGTAAGAGCCAGCTCTGCAATCGAGAAGCGGTTCATATACGTCTATGACTGTACCATAGTACTGAAGCGAATAAGAAACTCATCTTCTCGCCTATCAAGCAACATAGTATGACAACAATCATTGACACGGGTATCATTCAACAAACATCTACTCTATTGCATGCATCGCAATAGACTGCTACTCAGGTAATGATACTTCTTAATGGAGATCATATACAGCCAGCAGATAGAAGTGGTCGAAGCAGAGATGTCGCAATATACTAGCTAACAATCGTCATGACGCAAAGCAAACAGCGTGCTCCTACAGTCCATCCTCATTGCCTCAGCTGTTCTGCTTTCTTGAAGACAAGTTGTCAAGTAGCCGCTTCTACCCGCTCTTCACCGTCGCACCTACCCAATCCACGCGCCTTGCATGGTTAGCAAACAGCCTCGTGGCTGCTACCCCGCCCCCAGCCTTGGTCGCTTATACCTGCGTCCCCTCGCCACTTTTTCTTCGCACCCCTCGAGCACGCCATCCACCCTAACCCGAAAACGACCACCATGGTTCAGGTACGCCCCCAGATTTTTGCCTGGGTTTCCTAATGCGGTAGACTATGTCTCTGGATTTACTGAAGTTGGGATAGTAGGGCTGACGGTGCGATTTTAGCTTCAGTACTCGGTTGAAGAGCCGCTCAATCGCGAGCCAGAGCTTGAGACACTTGTTCAGAGGTATGTTTGAGCAAGTCCTAGTTTTCTACCGCGTAGCAGTGGAGGGTGAAAAGGATTGGATCTAGGAACAAAGGGCGCTAGTCGTCGTCGAGCCGTTTCACGGCGTCGACTTGCGTTGGAGTGTGGCTCAGTCATCCATCTCTTTCAAATTCAGTATACCTGTAGAGTACTTCTAGTGGTTTCTGACACAGGTACAATGCTAATGCAGAGTACAGCTTCATCACCGAAGATGGCTATGACCGCAACCACGGCCCCATTCCTTACATCGATGCCGGCAAGCACAAAGTTTCTGTTACCGGGCTCGTCAACAAAGAACTTTCACTTTCCATATCGGACCTCGAAGCACTTCCCCAGCATTCCGTTATATGCGCACTACAATGTGCGGGCAACCGTCGTCATACCATGCGTACAAAGTTGAAGGAGGTGTGCGGAATTGACTGGTTCGACGGTGCTGTCATGAACTGCAAGTGGACTGGACCCCTACTTAAGGATGTTCTAGAAAAGGCTGGTGTCAAGGTCGACAAGAGTAAGCTTGGGGAAGCACATGTGGCCTTCTCGTGCTACCAAACACCTACACAAGACGATGACTTCTACGGTGCCAGCATCCCACTATCGCGAGCCATGGATCGGGAGAGCTCGATTCTACTCGCACTGAGAATGAATGACAAGCCTCTCCCACCAAATCATGGAGCTCCAGTCCGCGTTGTGACTCCTGGTATCGCTGGAGCGAGAAGCGTCAAGTGGCTTGACTCCATCTCAGTCCAATTGAGCGAAAGCCAAAGCTACTATCAGCAACACGACTACAAGATCCTGCCTCCAGAAGCCGATTCGAAAGAGAAGGCAGAGAAATACTGGGGCAAGGTCGGTGCGCTGCAGGACATGCCCGTCAACAGCGTCATCGGGGTTCCGAAGTCCGGCACTACTGTGCAGCGAGACGCAGATGGGATGATTGAAGTCAAGGGCTACGCACTACCCAGCGGTGCGGATGGACCCATCGCTAAAGTTGAAGTAAGTGTCGATGGAGGAAAGTCATGGACAGAAGCGGAGTTGATCAAAGCCTACGAGGGCGAGGATGCCAAGGACGTTGAACTCAAATGGGCATGGGCATTGTGGAAGGCAAAGGTCAAGGTTGAGAAGGGTAAGGATGTTGCGATATACAGTCGAGCGACAGACAAGAGCGGTAACATGCAGGAGAAATGCCCAAAGTGGAACTTTCGGGGCGTGGCATACAATGGGTATGGAGAAGCTTCTGGCCTGGAAATCATCTGACATCGATACTTGGACAGCTAGACAGCTGATAAGCTGCATAGTTTGGATATGTGCTTTTAGTAATTGCATTGGATATGATATCATAGCCTCACTGTTCTCAAAGCAAGACAAGTTCAACCTTGTAGCGACATAGGACCTATTCATTCGTAGCATTCATCATTCTGAAAGCGACTTATGCCCTATTCCCACATTTTGCGACACTTATACCCATCACCAGAAGACTCCTGTTACGCCATGCATCCGTAATTCATGACCTCTCTGATCTTTCGCTTGTCATATCCGAGCTAAAGTCAATTACAACCCAAGGCTTTTCCGAACATTTGTCCGCACAATCTTCTCATACTCCCCCCGCTTCTCTCTCCACATACGCGCTGCATCCACATTTGCTGGACTCTCGTCGTTCGGCTCCGCCAACATGCTCATGACGCTTATCAAGATCTTCTCCACGCTTTGTATAGGTGACCATCGTTCCGAGGCCTGTTCGTAGTGCATGGGGTCTTCACCGGGTGCGTGGAGGATGGATATGCAGACTTCGCCATTGGGGTATACTGCCGGTGTTGTCAGTTCAGATGTTCACCACCTCATGCTTGTTGCGCCTGCACTGATAAGCTGGTGAGGGGACATGGGAACCATGTTCTGCGTTGTCCAACGTACCATTTGGATGCCACATCTCAGTTATAAACTTCATCTTTGGCGGAGCGAGAGGGTAGTCCTTTGGGAACCGTAACTCTGCCGGGAAGACACCGCCTTCAAAGGGTGTGCCTTCCGGGCCTTGGATCAGCGCTTCCCAGACAAACATGTCGTCCTCGCTGACCGGGCCGGCGGTAATGCCTTCTGGCGGATCATTGGAGAGCATACGGTATTCCTTGAAGAGGCGCTTTGCAGCCGATGACGCCATGTTGTGTATCGGAAGCGGAAGAGTACGGATCAAGATGAGGGAGGTGCTCTCGGGGCACGGGGCGGGGCTGGTGATGTATTGGGTGGTTCGGGCGGGTTGCGTTGTGAAGCCTCGTGGTTTTGCTCGTGAAGGGACACGTCCTATCAAGAAGACTGAACAATGGAATGCGCCGTGACTGAAACGTTGGTATCAAAAGAGGTGGAGTATTTGGTAGTTGGGTGAAAGCGTTCCGGGCGGTCAATGACCGTTCCGACACGTCGGCTTTAACGACGCGGGTTTAGCGCCTGGACACGTGCTCCATCACACTTACTACGAACCTTGGAAGTGTGTACCATACAAGGGCCCTGGCTCGGTAACAGCTTTTACCAAGCTCAACGCAAAGGGCATAACACATCAACTTCAATTGGCCTTCGGACTTCGTTGTTCTACTACTACGTGTCGTATCTCGCGTGGTCATCCAACTGATCTCTTCCGACAACCTCAGAAAGCATTAGCTGACACAACTTCCAGCCTCGCGCATGCAGCGCGTTTTCAACAAGCTCAGAGAGATCTCATAAAAAAGTAAAAGTTGATTACGAGCAAGCAAGGTATCATCTGTCGCTAACCGAACACCTCAACCATGAACCGGTACTCAAGCTTCCTATCTTCATTCCTTGCCCTTGCACTCAAAAAGCTACACTGATCGGCAATCTGTTGGCCGATGACAGGTGGACCGCAAAAGAAAACACCGATCTTGATCTCATCGCCTTCGTTGCTGTCCTTCTCCTTCAACCGTTCTGCCAACACCTTGCTCATATCGTCGTAGTGTGCTTCCATAATACCACGAATGTCTGGACGGCCAAAATGTGTTGGGTTAGTGAGACCAGTGATGGGCGACTGCGGATGGTCATCAGTTCGATGCTTTTCGAGCAGCCAACGGAATACGTGTTGAGAAATTTGCTTGCGCTTCTGAGTCACGTAGGTGTTGATGCGGATGTCGAGGTCTGGGCTGTCCGGGTTTTGACGATAGACTCCATTGAGAAGATCGGAAAACCATAGGAGATTGTTCTTATCGCGGACCATCCAATGTAAGTCGACTCGGCGGTGGTTCGCGTACGGTGAAGGCTCTTTAGGGGTTTCATCGGGCGATGCTGGGGAGTCGTTGGCAGACTTGACGCGCTCGAGCTCACGGTGTTGTAGATCGGTAAGCACGCCAGAGAACGGTGTTATGCCAATACCGGCACTATGGAATGTTAACATGGCTTTCACAAGCAGAACAATCCAACATACCCAAAGACCATACTATACTCAAAGTCATAGAACCGCTGAGCAGGTGCACCGAACGGCCCATCGAGACCAATCTTGATAGTTGTTCGTCCTCCCTCCTTAGCCAGATCACGGAGCTGATTTGTCCAATCACCATCAGCCTTGATGTGGACTTGCATCGTGTTGTTGATGCAAGTTGACACGGTAAACGGGTGCCACTGAAATCGGGACAGTTGCGGAACCTGTACAAAGACGTATTGGCCAGCTTTGTAGTCCCAGGGGCGAGTTTTGGGTACCTGCGCAGTAATTACAACAGTTTCGTCGTCCAGTAGCTTGAGATCCGCAATAATGGGGCGGAAACTTAGTACCAAGCGCCATACACGTTCGAATAGAACCATGAGCGTAGGGAAGGCAAGCCAGTATCCGAACATAGGCCACTGTAACAGGTGCGCAGTGCCATGCGCCATCATAAGGCCAATGATGGGGAACATGAGTAGATGAGCGAGCTGGAAAACCTCATAGCTCCATTTCCGTATTTGCGGCATACTCATCAGCGCGAGGAGATAGAACAAACTGAGCGATGTGAGACCCGTCCATCCTGGCAGCGATCGAAGGTAGTCAGTATATGAGCGTGGGACAGCATCCTGTCCGATGACATTGGCAACTCTATCCTGCCGGCTGGCCATACTGCCGAAGACGAAAGAGCCGCCAAGATGACCAATAGCGTGTAGTGTAGCAAACACCAATGCCACGATGGACATCTTGATGTGAAAACTCTGAGATAGGTCCCAGTTGATGAATCTAGAGATGAAGTAGAAACGCCGAAGGAACGTCGAGAGCCATCTCGACATGGACAGTATAAGAAAGAAAAAGGTTGGATACAACACGCCAGCACATGTCTTGGATAAAACCGCTCCCCATCCGAATGCAGGCGTATACTGATCAAAGGTCAGGTACTTGACGAACTGCCAAACACCAAATCCGATCATCAAGACTAGCACCAGAGCGAGGAACATGATTTGTGGTCCTTTCACGGCCCAGTACGCACGCGCACGTCGGTACACGGACACTTGCTTTAGGTAGTCGTCTTCATCTTTTGCTTCCTTCCGATCTTGCTCCAACGATGGTATCTCCCACGTCTTCATAGTCTTTGCAAAGGTTTCCCGGTTGATGCGGTCCTCTCGTGTGCCAATGACATGCCTGAGAAACTCATGTCGAGCTTCATTGCCCCGAGACCTATGATGGAGGTTGTGCGGTTGCGCTTTGGGTGCTATATCCTTGTGTACTTGATCCAGCTTGCGTTCCAGCTCCCAATAGTCGACATTGCCATCCTTGTCGTGATCGAGGTCGTCAATGAATTGCTTAGTTTCGTCGTCCGTGAGGTACTGTTGCGGAGCCATCGACGTGGAGGTGACTCCAGGGGGATATGATCGGCTTGGGGTGTAGGTGATGGATCAGCTGCCACATGTGGTTCAACGGCAACGTCCATCTTTAAGATCTCCTCAATAGCAAGTTTCCTAATCAGCTCCTTTGTTTGTTGGTAGTCAACCCACGTAGGCCAAGACAACGCAATGCAGTGTTACCAATAAGAGTGGTACCCCAACAACGTGATACCAAGGCGACAAGAGCACCCAAGACGGAGCAGGCACCGGCGGAAGCGACTTGTAGCATTTGGCGCAGCGGAATTTGCTCCTAGATACTGATTCCGCTTGCTGCCCAGCCACTCGGCGGTTAGGCCAAGACTTCTGCCCAGGTATTTGGACACTCTTCACACAAGCATGCGTGTCAGGCAAAGATACCGCATGTCGGAGGGGACATTCAGCCATAGGCATTGATGGATCACCGCCGCATAAACGAAGATCTAGAACCAAAGCTTTCCTGATTTTTGATAACAAGGCGGATAATATCAGTGTGTGCAGGACACCTTTCGTCTTCCGGCGCGTTCATTCGTTCATTCAATCACTCACCCCTCTCACGACCCAGCGGCAACCGCAGAACTCCTGCTATGCCGGTTGGGCCAGAATGCTAATAGGATTCAAAAGTAATGCGCAATGGTTTAGAAGGCCCAGAGCACGCACAAAACGCTGTGGGGCATGTTTGTGGTGTCGCACAAGAGAATTAGGCTTGGCATGGAAGTGACGGCACATCCCATGCAAGTGACGTCATCACAATTCTTTCTGCGAGCAGAACTCTTGACCACCACACGTACCGCAATTCTTGTGCGATGCCCAAGATCTATTTCCGATCGACCCACTTTCGGGAGCGATCGTATCTTCCCGCTTTCAGTCAGGGTCTCTTATGTGAGGCTTAGACGCGACACCTCGACGTCATCGAATTCCGTCTCTCAGTAGACAATGAGTCGCTCAGCGCGCGCGGGCTTGCTTGTCCCGTAATCGACGATGCATCTTTCTTCGCGCCCCTTTCCCCTTGCATTCAGCATCTCTCCACTGGGCTTCCTCTGTCTCTGCGTCTACAATGACAACTTTTAGCACCAACACCACAACATATGACGAGATGACTAGTACAACCGCCAGGACCGGCTCCTCGATACAACTCACACATCGCGATGATCGGACCTTCTTCATGTACGTACTGCAGTCGCTGGTACGGCTAATGCGTTCTCGCATCAACAACAGCCAGGCGAGCCACGAGGACGGCTCCATTCGACTAAATCCCAGCAAATCGAACCTCTCTCAATGTACCCTCCGCGAACGAACCGTACGCGATATACACATATACGATGTTGTACCTCCGAACAAAGCAGAGAAGAATCCTAAAAAACGGATATACTACTTTGCTGGCGGTAGTTGGCAGCAACCGCCCTCTCCACAACACTACAAGTTGTGCGCAAAGCTAGCCAAAGACATGTCCGACACTGCGATATCAATCGTATCCACCCCACTTGCCCCGAACGATCCCGCGCCAAAATCATTCGCTTTATGCCAAAATGCATATCGCGCATTGATGGCCGAAGCGAGAGAGACTGGAGAAAGAGTCATACTGGCAGGCGATTCTTCTGGTGCCAATATCGCTTTGTGTCTGGTACTGGAGGCGCTCCATGAAGACAATGAAAATCAAGGCATGGATATCAAGCAGCAATCATATCCCGTTGCCATCATGAACATATGCCCGTCGACCGACCTCACACGCGCCAATCCTGACATTGACAAGATCGCACCTCGGGACCCGTTTCTCACACCCAAGGTCATTAGGGAGACAGCGAAAGCATGGCAAGGCGATTGGGACCCTGCTGACCGCCGCTTGTCCCCGATCAACGCCGATGTTTCATTACTTGCGAAAAAGGGCATCAAGGTGCACGGTATAACTGCTGGGTGCGATGTCCTGAGCCCAGACGGCGTCATTTTCCGCAACATGTGCGCCGAAGCCGGTGTCAATGGTGAGTGGGTTCATTGGGAGAAGCAAATGCACTGCTTCGTTCTGACCATGCCGTATGGGCTTGTTGAAGCGAAAATAGCCACTCAGTGGATCATTGACGTACTGGGGAAGGAATGAGAAGTGGTGCGGTTGTCTGTTGTCTGATTAAGAAACACCCTTGCGTTTCCTAAGTTCACAATCTACTTAGTTTTAATACTATGGTTTCTGAGTATGCCCTCAGGCTTGCAGATCAGGTTTTCCCCGTCATGTCTTCCTCAGAGTACAATACTGTTGCATCTTTCGGATCAATCACAATGGTTCCTGCACTCCACCACCAAGTGGCCTTCTCATCTAACAACTGGATCGGTACCTGCGCTGGGTAAGCAGCTAGCCAGTGGTCAATAATGAGCTGATGAGATCAATTGGGCAAAGTCTTTATCTTTGAGTGTGTCTTCAGGGCCCAAATGCTCGTAAGTCTTGTGTATCCCCATGGCCTGCACTCTCCATCATAGTCAGCTCCTCGACCGTCATCCCATACTGATGCTTCGCTTTCCGCGATTTTGGCGCACTTCCAAACGTCACAACCTCATCACCAATATCCGGTTTAGATAACTTTCGCCCCATCATCACAGACTCATCGCTATTCCGATTCAAGAATCCCAATTCCACAAGCCGGTTTCGCACTTGCGTCTCCGTCTTCTCATCATAGAAGAAGCGTCCGGTTCTCACCAGACTTTGTTGCATAACTGAAATTGTTATAAGAAGTCAGTACAGCTCTCACATGCTGTTCGTAGAGAAATATTGCTTACAACTCTTGAGCGTTGGGATCGTCGCGGCAATCAACGCCACTTCAAGTTCCAGCATTGACCATAATGTGGGCATGACTGCCATTCGAAAAGTGTCGCGGGATGTGTCTAACATACTAGCGCTAGCTGTACGCAAGATGGCGAACGATGAAGCGGATAGGCCCAGGCCCATTAGCACACCGAGGAAAATCTTCTCACCACGCGGTCGATGTAGTTTCCGGATAAAAGTTATCGGTATGAGAGAGAACATGATATCGGTCGATACGTGTACAGCACTTGCCGCAACGATACTCCCGGTGATGAGCTCTTGTGGCACGCACTCCACATTGCCTGTCAAGAAGATGCTGGGGTCCCAGTATATGCTGAATGGCCGGCATTGCAGAAACTGAAATAGGGTTGATGTTATGGCTGTGAGGACGAGTAGAACGATTGTACTGTAGAGAAAGATGCGCCAGGAGCGTGTCTGTTTGATTTGGAGCAAGAGGAAGGCGACTGAAACTTTGACAAGTGTGATGGAGACATTCCAGAGCGCCTGGCAGAGGAAGATGAGTCGCATGGCTGCGAGACGCGAGGCTGCCGAAACGTACTTTGTGCGTTGACCGAGGCCATAAGCGCACGCTAAGCAGACAATGATGTATTTTGCTATTGCAAGGACCTGCAAATATCAGATACATGATTCGCGGGGGTTAGATTTCGGCTTACCGTTGCGGCAACGGCCGTCCAATCGTCCATGTGCACATTCCAGAAAGGTCGCACTCTCGACCAGAGTCTTGCGAAGAGTAGGAGGATAGCAACCAGCGTTAAACTACCGCATACGCTGAGGAGAAGAGGCGCTTGAGTGTCGTTGCGTTCAGGACCGGGCATCAGCTGTCTGGTTCGCAACTCCATGTCGCCGTTCGCAGGATAATTACGCAATATCGATTTTGCAATAGTTTTGGACGCAAAGTTGAGTACAGACGGAAACTGAGCTTCCCATCGGATACGACGTTTATATCTTCCAAGTCTATAATATATATCTATAGCTAACCGCCATTCCTGTCACCGCATGATCAACGGCCATCCCCAATCACACGACCCTAACTTCTCAGGCGGCAAAGCCACACGATATTAATCTGGAATTACCTGTTTTACAGGCCTGCGCTCCGTAGTTCACAAATACTACCCTGCTGCCATTGCGTCCCGGCGTATCAGAAGTGTTTCGCATAGCTACCGTCATCCCGGTACCCCACAAACTCGCATGTTCGGATGATGTTCCGAATGCCTAGGGTTATGCGGGCGTACTTTCGTGTTTGAGACGGTAGGACAAGGTCAAATGGAGGTTGCAGGGGGAGATCCTGAGAGGCCCATCAAGGGCACAGGCCTAGATATGACGGGAAACTGCGCGTTGAAATCCTAGACTGCAGTATTGGAGGACGCAGTGGGTTGAACCATCTCACATACTGTACATACAATAGCACACGTTGCAGCTTATTGAATATTGTTTACACAATTAATCGCAACCTTTAGAATCCGACTACCTCTTACTATGCGTTCCGTCCTTTGCAAGAAAACGCGGCTGTCTAGCCGATTCCCCTACAACGCTCTACCGTGGCTAATTCTAGTATTGGCTCGGATACAGGTACATGCTAGAGACTAACAAGGTTGTTCGTAAAGATATCATACGATGGTTTGAGCCAGCTGAGGTCGATACTTACCCCAATCACTCCGAGTGGTGGGGGTATCGAGTGATGATAACGATGTGTAGGGTCTTGGATGCCATAGTTTAGTACAGGGTGGTTAGGTAGCAAAGAAAGTAGACAGCTAGCTGACTTGCAGCAAGACCGCTTTGTCGCATGATGTGCCTGCTAATCAGGTCGGCAACTTACTAGAGTCACTCGAACTATGTTTGTATGTCACACCCTCATCCTTTCTCACGCGTATCAGTCATAATATTGAGGCCTGATGCTCTATATCCAGCAGATCCGAACGAATCATCTCAAGGTACATTTAGAGTTCTAGTCTAAAGATACTCATTGCCTTCTTTAGCTATGCATATAATTGGCTTTAAAAAGGCGATATCCAGTCTAATCAACATAAGGCGCTTCGAACCGTCTTTATGTTTACGGGGCCTGAGCTCGCCCCTTTATCACACTTCTCAGTAGCTCTTTACTCCGATTATTCTAGTGTTACTTGGCTAGAGATTTATCCGATCCGTAACTGCGGGCACGGGCTTCGACGTCTTCTGCCTTTTCCTTTAGCCTGGCCGAGTTTGCATGGCAGTTATTGTCGTAGCTCTTCTGGGTCGCTTCTTCTACCTATTACACCTCGCATATGCAGAGTGGGTAGGTTTCAGATATGTCCATAACGGTCAAGCGTAGTTGGCAACTAACAGGTAATAGTATCGAGTAGAATAACTCCGAAGCGTTTTAAAGTCGAATAATCAACCGTACTACAGTTTTACGTCAGCGCCTGACGCATCGCCGAACGCGTTGGGTTGGAGTCCCTCAAAAACCCAAACTCGGAAAGCGAAACCGCCAGCTTGGTCGAACTATACGCCCGCACATCTTGCAGTCATGGACCATCACCGCTACTTATATACCGCTGTGCGCTGCACAGCCGTTAACGTTGAAAAGAACACAACTTCTCCTGGATATCCTAGTATTCAAGAAGCGCACGTCTCAGCAATTACCCCTACAGGGCCACCGCAATCACTAATGATTGCTACCGCTCGACCTCCGCTGGGTGAAGATACACGCATCCCTCAAGCTGTCAAAATTCTCAACTGCAGCATCTCTTTCCTGTTCGATCCTCTGGATATATGCAACAGCGCCTGCCAAGACATTAAGTTTGCTCGGCCGCCCCGGATTATCCTCCCCCTGTGGCAGCGTCGGCACTGCACAGCGCAACCGCTCTATCCCGGCATTGATACCATCGCGGTACTTCCGCTCCACTTTTTTGTGTGTGAGGCGGTGCGTATGAGCCTCGTCCGAGCAGTGGGGAAGTGTAGACAGACTCGAATCGCCACGGTGCAGGTGTGGACGGCCGCGTTTTCGGGTCGCAAGACCTTTTATAGTTGTCCCTTTTAAGCTAACCGGAGAGGAGCATAGGAAATCGTGTTCTGGGGAGTTGGAGGAACGATGGGAGGAAGACGTCCTGGGTTGGACTTCCCGAAATGCCACTTGGGTGGGGAGGTCGCTGCAGATGGGTGGGATTGGCCACGTGTTTTGTGGCGAACAAGGCTCACTGTGGAAAGTTGTAATGTTAGAGAAGCCGGGTTCGAATTGATCGATTCGACCAATTGGCTCCCTGTCAAGGTTTGCCCATTCCTCAGCCTGGCTCTGGAGGATCGGCAAGGTAATGTCTTTGAGAGTGGTTACATAGTCAAGCGGCATTTCGACTGAAGACTCGAAATAGCTGGAGCAGCAGTCGAGGTTACAGTTAGGTTGAGGGTTGTAAGAGTGGGCGGGGTATGGCTGGTCGATGTGGTTAGAGTAGACCAACAAGTCAGCGAGCGGGCGGGAGTCGCCCATGTCTCCAGCCATGGAGAAGCAAGACAAGCCTTAGAGCTACACAATCTGATATTGGACGTTGAAGAATGTGTATTCGATTTGATGGGATGGATAGAGAAAGGGTGTGAGAATCAAGTGTGGACGCAGAGTGTTAATGACGACAGTAACATGGAGTTGTCGCAGATCAAAGCTAAAAGCCAAGATAAACTGCAGATTGAATCGTCATCAAGCCAGAGGAAAAGCCGTACACGCCCTCACGAATCATTTGCCTGAACCTTGCGAGCTCAGATACAGATGAGTTTGAGCATCAAATTTGACTCTTCGCAATCCTAAATGAACAAAATGAATCGATTATTCTGCTATGAATTCCAGGCTTTACCCGGAACCAGATACGATGGACACGATATAATTAAACTACTTGTCATGAAGCCTTCCATACACACCTTTTTGAGTACACCGTAGTGCGACAGGAGCTTCAACTTCATCATTCGTAGGGTTGGGTACACATCAGCCATACTCTCCCCGCAGCTACTAAGCTTCACACCTTTCAAAACAGATCAGTCAGAAAATATCTTGTGAAGATCGATCTACAGCCATGATCCGTTGCTCTTTGTCAGCCATGTCCGATGCCACGATCGAAAAATCATTCTAGGCGCTGGGGAGCTAGGATATTTGCTGGTTGATCTAGATCCTGGTCCTAGGTCGTGATACATCTCACCTGCAACGACGTGGATTTTGAGCAGCAGTAGTGTGGCGCTGGCGTTCCGCTAGCCTAAGGAGGCTAAGATGGCGATGCTGATGAGGAAGTAATGCACATGCCAACCATCTACCCCGCACCAATCAGCGAGGCTACTAACTCCATGGCTATTCGCGTGGTAGCTCTCCCTCGGCGAGCACGCAAGAGAATCCTGCCGCCCTAGCGCCCTTGTGCATCACCTCGTCCGGCTCTTCGGCTCTTGCAGTCTAGATAGACGGGATGCAGCTTATTGGCTCGCTCTCTATGTCACCCTAGGCGTCGCAAGCGAGTGATTCAGCCGCCCAGTTGAGGCGGGCCGCAGATCTGGAAACGAAGGCATGTGAGAGCGACAGGGCTAGAGATACGAGGAGCCAGGAACCTGCGGTGTGGAGAGGCATACCGAAGCTTCCTCGATAAGCTCCAATCAACACTATCCCTTGGTTAAGGATAAGTATTAGACTTCTCCTGCACATCTCCAAGTGCGAAAGAAAGAAATCATATATTTCCTACATTTGAATGAAAAACATAGCCTAAGATCTGATCATGCTTAACACAAAATCTGCTAAAGAATAACTAAAAAAAAAAAGAGAGCGCGCCCATCGTAATGAGTTTTGTTGGGATAAGCAGGCATTAGCGCAGTAGGCTTTAGCAGCGATCGGTGATGAAAGAACCTTGGAAGGGATAGCGCAACTGCGAACCCCTCATGCTTATGGATGCACAACCCTCAATCCCAAAATCTTTGAGCTGAATCAAAAGAAATGCATGTTATACTCGAAGCGGGGTTATGTCTAGAACACCTTATGGAAGACCACCCCGTTGAGGTATTTGGAGAAGTAAGTCGGTTATCAAAGGCCAGGTATAGCTCTGAATGCCTACGGGTACACTAGTAATCATGCCATATGCTTCCAGTAGATTAGCTCGGCTATGGTGCTCAATCACGAGAAAGTATATACTATATTGGACTTTATCATTCTATGCGATAATGGTGTATTCTAC